>Ga0172367_10006760_pt1 | contig 13360 bp, 9 predicted proteins | sample Lak10m_FD_114542 | JGI IMG/M metagenome (GOLD analysis project Ga0172367, IMG submission 114542) | Freshwater microbial communities from Kabuno Bay, South-Kivu, Congo - kab_022012_10m | ecosystem: Environmental > Aquatic > Freshwater > Lake | place: Democratic Republic of the Congo: South-Kivu...
AGGCCTCGTCGATCTGCCGTAGACTGTGGTCGCTCAGTTGCATCGGGGGGGGGAAGCTCAGCGTTGGAGGCTCATTGTGCACTCGTCATCGAAAATGAGCGATAGGGGGGTGATCGTTTACACACCTATCAGCCACGAACTGATTTAGGGCGCAAACTCATGGCTATCCGAAGGGCATATGTGTCCGCCGGAGGTGAATTGCTCACTCCGGATGCGCTGGAAACTGAAATTCGCTCCCGGCGTGGCGGTGTGGAGAATGTCTAAACGAACTTACGTTGATACCTGTGTCTTGATAGCCGCATTCAGGGCAAAAGGTGAACTTGGGCGGCGGGCCATCGAAATCTTGGACGACCCTGATCGAACGCTGGTGGTGAGTGATGCCGTCAGGTTAGAGGTATTTCCCAAGCCCCGCTTTCACCGGATTCAGGAGGAAGTGGATTTCTATGAGGCGGTTTTTGAACAATCGGAGAAACAGCCATGGAACCTCGAGACGCTCAAGCGTGCCCATACTCTTGCTGAGGCTCATGGCATCGCGGCGATGGATGCTATTCACGTTGCCACGGCCCTGGATGCTGAAGTTGACGAGTTCATCAGCGCTGAAAAGCCTACTAAACCCATGTTTGACGTCACCACCCTAACCATGCATTCAATCCGTGAAGGAACTGCCTGATGGCTACCAAAAAGGAAATTCTGGCGCAGCAAGTCGCGCAGGCCGTTGGCGCGGGTAAGGTGGCTGCGCTGGAAACCGTCGATTTCAACGACCCGAACCGGCCCAAGACTTGCCTGGAGGTCGATTTCCCGATCCTGCCCGTCAATCAGGTGGCGATCATTGAAGGCAACGCGGGCAAGCCGATTTACCAGATGTCGAAGTGGTGGGCACGGCGTCGCTCCAGCGTGTTCCGCTCGATGCTGATCGCGGCGGCCACCAAGGCACCGGAAGACCCATCGCACGCGGCCAAACTGGTGTGGGACAACTACTACGCCAATCACCAGAAGAAAGGCGCGTTCAAGCACCTGAAGGTGGCCGACATCTTCATGGGCGGTGGCACCACGCTGGTGGAAGGCTCACGTCTCGGCATGCGGATGGTCGGCAACGATCTCAACCCGGTCGCGTGGTTCGTGGTGAAGCAGGAACTGGCCAATGTCGATCTGGAGCAAGTGAAGAAGCTGCTCGCCGACATCGAGGCCGAGGTCAAGCCGCAGATCATGCCGTACTACTTTTGCGACGGCCCGAACGGGGAAAAAGGCACGTGGACACACCTGCCGACCCAGAAGGTGATGCCGGCCGACTTCGACCCGCTGAGCATCCCGCGCGACGAGCGCAAGGACTACCGCTACGAAGGTCCGGAGATCATTTACACCTTCTGGGCCAAGCACGGCCCTTGTCAGGTGACGGGGTGCGGCCACCGCACACCGATCATGAGCAGCCCGGTGATGGCAGTGAAGACGCTGAGCGTCAAGCATTGGGAGCACACCTGCGGCCAATGCGGCGGCGAATACCACGTTGAGCAAGATGCCGCCCGGATGGCACCGGATGCGCCGCTGTATGTGGCACCTTCCGAGCATCCGTTTTCCGTTCTTGACCCCAAGAAAGGCGTGGTTTGTCCCCATTGCCGATTGGCGCTTCCCGCCACCATCCGTGTCAAGGAGGGATTGGTACTGGATGGCCCGCGTGGACAAATCAAGCTCGGCAAGGGCAAGAACAAGAAAGTCGAATTGAGCCTGCTAGTGCATCCGCAATGGCTGGCCGGTTCGCCCAAGCAGGACGCTGATGGCCAGCCTTACGGCGGCTCGGCGCAGGACGGTGCAGCATCAACCGCTCGTTGGAATCAGGAACGCGCCGGCAAGATTCGGCTGCTGGAGGTGCGTGGCGTACTGCCGGAGGAGGTGACGTGCCCGAAATCGAAAGTCACGTTTCCGACCGACCGTGCCAACAAGGCGGGCAATGGCAAATTCACTTGCACGCAATGCGGTACAACCCAAGACATCATTGCTGCACTCAGGCCAACTGGGAAAACAGCGCCATTCGGTGCTTACGGGGTTCAGGGCTACGCCCCCCAGCGCGATAAAGCGGGCAAACCTTATAGCGGTCGCTTCTTCGCGGCCTTCGATGGGGCGTATGCGAAGCGATGCGATGCCGCATTCGCGGAATGGGAGGCGCGCAAGGACGCCGACCTCAAAGCCTATTGGCCACAATCCGACATTCCGCCGAGCTTGCGCGCCACAGTCAAAGACCTGATAGCCAACGGGCATGGTTACCAGCAATGGGCTGATTTGTTCAGCCCGCGCCAGTTGCTGGTGCATGCGCAACTGCTCAAGGCCATCGTCAGAATCGGGAACTACGACTGGTCGGTGCGCGAGTATGTGTTGGGTGCTTTCCAGCAATACTTGCGCAACCAGTGTTTGTTTAGTTTTTGGAATCCACAGCGAGACACGCCAGAACCGATGTTCTCGAACAGCAACTACCATCCGAAATTAACGGTAGTTGAAAACTGCGTGTTTCCCGCCTTGGGTCGTGGTAACTGGGCGTCCAGCACAGAGGGCATTCTCGAAGGCCGAGAATGGGCTATCCATCCTTGGGAAGTTGTCAGCATCGAAGGCCTAAAACGCCGTGATGCTTCGCTTGCAGAGCAAGCGAGCGGCAAGAGCGAAAAGGTCTTCCCCGGTGATCCCGTCATGGCCGTGCCTACTCCCCCACCCCAACCCTCCCCCGCCGGGGGAGGGAGTCATCTTGGCCATTCCCGCGCTGGGGGAGAGAGTTTTGGCGGCTTCCCCGCCGGGGCAAGTACTCATTTCTCCTCACCCCGGCGGGGGGAGGTTGGGAGGGGGGAGACAGGGCCGATCCTCACCTGCGGCTCCTCCACCGATCTGGCTCAACTCGAAAGCGGCAGCCTCGATCTGGTCATCACCGATCCACCCTTCGGCGACCTGTTGCAGTATTCCGAGCTGGCCGACTTTTTCTATGTTTGGTTGCGCTTGGCGCTCAAGAGTAAGTACCCGGAGATTTTCAGCGCGGAGTACACACCGAAGTCGCTGGAGGCCGTGGCCAATAGCTTCCGTGAGCCGGATGACTCGAACGGCTTCTATCAGCGCCTGCTGACCCAATGCTGGCGCGAGGCGTATCGTCTCTTGAAGCCCAGTGGCATCCTTTCCTTTACCTTCCACCACAGCGAAGACGAACCGTGGGTGGCGGTGCTGGAGTCGCTGTTCGACGCCGGGTACTACCTCGAAGCTACCTACCCCATCCGCTCCGATGAAACCAAGGGGGATAACGCCGAGTTCGGTGCGCAAAAAATCGAATACGACATCATCCACGTCTGCCGCAAGCGCCCCCCCTCCAACCTCCCCCCCAGCGGGGGGGAGGATAGGTGGGGGGCCGTGAGTTGGGGCCGGATGCGCCGCGAGGTGATGGCCGACGTGCGTCAGTTGCAGGCTATGCTGGAGAACCACGCCAAGGAAGGTCTGCCCGCCGCCGACATCCAGGTGATCCGTCGCGGCAAGGCGCTGGAATACTTCTCTCGCCACTACGGCAAGGTCTATGTCGACGAGGGGCGCACCATCTCGGTCAAGGATGCGTTGGTCGGTATCAACCAGCTCATCGACGAAGACGCCGACAAGGGCAAGGAACCGCCGCCAGTGACTGCCGAGCCGATGACTCGGCAGTTTCTGCGCACCTTCGGTACGGCTACCGAGATGAAGCGCGACCAGTTGCAAAAGTTCCTGCGCGGCACCATCACCACGCCGGATGAATTCGTGCAGCGTGGCTGGTGCAGCGAGGTGAAGAAGGTGTTTACGCGCACCCATCCGCTAGCTTTCGCTCGCGATTGGTCGGGCAAGCACAAGCGCAAGCTCACCTCCGACCTCGATCAGGCCTTGGTGCTGATCGGGGCCTGCGTGGATGGCAGCGGCATCAATGCTTCGGACACGTTGAAGAACGACCACTTCAAACCACACGTGGCGCTCAAGCCGCTGCTGGAATGGCTGCAGAAGAACGGCCCGGATCAAACCACCCGCAACGCCGCCTCGCGCGCGGTGTCGATTTTCAACGCCTGGAAATCCAGTCAGGGGCCCAAGCCACGCCAGATTTCGCTGTTCGATGACGAAGCGGAGTATGCGTGATGAGTCATTACAGCGATACGCAGCTCGAAGCCATGATGATCGACCTGGAATCGGATCGCATCGAGCGCAAGCAATCCTTCCAGGGTGATGCCCCGCAAAAGGTTCGCGAGGCGGTGTGTGCCTTTGCCAACGATCTGGCCGGGCACGGCGAACCGGGGGTGGTGCTGATTGGGGTTCATGACAAGGGTGCGCCCATGCCCGGTTTTGTCGTAACCGATGAGCTGCTGCGCAGCCTTGCCGACATCAAGACCGATGGCAATATCGTGCCGCCACCGACCTTGCTGGTGGAAAAACGTCAGCTATCAGGCCGTGAAGTGGCTGTCATCACCGTCTGGCCCTGTGATACGCCGCCGGTGCGCTACAAGGGCCGTATTCATGTGCGCTGGGGGCCACGCCGAGGTTTAGCCACCGCGCAAGACGAGCGCATTTTGAACGAGCGACGCCGTCACCGGGACAAACCTTTCGACATTCAGCCGATACCATCGGCTACTGTGGCGCAATTGAGCAGGGTACGCTTTGAGCATGAATATCTGCCCGCACTGGTGGCGCCCGATGTGATTGAAGCCAATGAGCGAAGCTACGAACAGAAGCTTGCGGCGACCAAGATGATCGTGGATGAGGCTGATCCCATTCCCACAGTGCTTGGCTTATTGACCTTGGGCAATAAACCATCCGACTACATTCCGGGAGCTTATGGTCAGTTTCTGCGGTTCAGCGGAATGGATATGGCCTCTGAAATTCTGGACGAAGCCACGATTCAGGGCACTGTGAGTGAACAAATTCGCCGTATGGAAGAAAAGCTGGCGGCGCACAATGTTCGCCGTGTGCGCTTTGTGGATGTTCCAACCGAGCAGCGCCACGATGCCTATCCTGCAGAGGCACTGCATCAATTGTTGCGCAACGCCTACCTCCATCGAAGCTACGAAAATACCCATGCTCCCGTGCGTGTGTATTGGTTTGCTGACCGTATCGAGATCAGTAACCCTGGCGGGCCTTATGGCAGTGTCACGGTTGATAATTTTGGCCAGCCCGGATTGGCTGATTACCGTAATCCGAATCTTGCTGAATCGATGCGCGCTTTGGGGTGGGTGCAGCGGTTCGGCGCGGGCATCGTCATCGCCCGCAAAGTGTTGGGGACACGGTTGAGTTTCGATGTTCAACCTACGGTGGTGATCGCCAAAATCCGCTTGGAGACCATCTGATGCGACACACTTTCGATACGGTGTGGCAACGGCGCGGCACCAGTTGGTTGTGGGACGAGGAAGCGCGTAATACGGTCTGCATGGCTGGCGAGGTGTGGAGCTTGCGCCAGTGCTTGCAGGCCGCCGCTCCGAATGGAAGTGGGTGGCCGGAAGATCTACCCAGTAACGATAATCAGACGCTGGTGGTGGCTGGGCTGGCAGGCAGCCTTGATTTACTGGCGCCCGAGCAGGGCGAAATCTGGCTGGGAGACATCATCAAACGCGCCATCCTCTCGTTCCAGGACGCCTACGCGGGCGAGGCTGCGCTGATCTTCTGGTTGCCGCACGGGGATAGTCGTCTCAGAGTGCAGGCGTCCACCGACGCGGTGTCGTGGTTGTGCGAAGCGCCGCACCGGGGCGGTCAACTCGATTTTGGACGCCTGCTCTGGGGCGAAGCCAACGCGTATCCGCGGGAAATTTTGCTGCGCGAGGGCGCAAAAGCGGGGGGCCTCTTCCACTTGCGAATCACCTAGGGTGAGGCGTTGTATGTTGAAGAAATTGACGATTCATGGCTTCAAGTCCATTGAGCGACAAACCATTGAGCTGGGCGCCCTCAATGTGTTGATCGGCGCCAATGGCTCTGGCAAGTCGAATCTGTTGAGCGCTTTGTCGTTCTTCAGGGCGTCTGCCCTGGGTGACCTGGATGCGTTGGTCAAGCAACTGGGTGGCGCTGATCGTTTGCTGTTCCACGGGAAGAAAGCAACGAAATCCTGCTTTTTCTCCTGCGAGGAGGCGTCATTCTCTTACGAGCAGACCTTGATTCCGGTGGCGGGCGATCGACTGGCCGTGGCCAAGGAGGGTTTGTCGATTTTAAATTCCGGGGTGGAATGGGCTGAAGGCGGTGCGGATATCGGCAGTCTTGAGCAACAGCTTCTGTTAAAAAATCTCGCCAGTCAGGGCGATCTTTCGGAGGGGGAAGCCGAAGCACGCATCGATGAGTTTCCCTCGGCAAAGGGGCACATTGAAGGCTGGCGCATGTATCACCTGCACGACACAACGGCGACGGCCGCCGTGAAATCGACCTGCAATGTCGACGATATCCGCTATCTGCGGAAAGACGCCGCCAACCTTGCCGCCTACCTGTACTGGCTGAAACTGAAGCAGCCAAACGAATACCGGCGCATCGTGGCCGTCATCCAGCTTGCCATCCCCTACTTTGAGGATTTCGTGCTGGAGCCATCGCGCCGAAATGAACGGAGCATTCGCCTTGAGTGGAAACAGCGCCATTCAGATGCCTATTTCGATGCGGATTCCCTGTCCGATGGCAGTCTGCGTTTTGTCGGCCTGGCGACCCTGCTTAATCAACCCCAGTGGGCCATGCCCCGCTTGATTGTGATCGACGAACCAGAACTGGGTTTGCATCCGTTGGCAATTCGGCTCCTTGCTGAAATGCTCGATGCAGCGTCCGAGCTGACACAGATTCTGGTAGCGACGCAGTCGGTAACCCTGCTGGATAACTTTCCAATCGAGCAGGTCATCGTTACCGACCACGACGGCAGGGGCAGCCTGTTTCGGCGCTTGCACCCGGATGACTACCGGATGTGGCTGGAGAATTACAGCGTCGGTGAATTGTGGGAGAAAAATGTGCTCGGGGGGCGGCCGTGACGAGGCTGCTGATTCTTGTCGAGGGCGATTCCGAGGAATTGTTCGTTCAAACTATCCTTGCCCCACGCCTTGAAATTTTTGGTGTTTACGCCCACGCAACCGGCGTCGTCAGTAAGCGTCTAGCCAGCGGCAAGAAATGTACTGGTGGCAATCTCTGGGCCAATGTGCAGTCGAGCTTGCGTCCGCTGCTTGCGGATTCCGATGCGTGGGTGACGACAATGCTGGATTTCTATGGGCTACCCGCTGATTTTCCTGGGGTATCCCGTGACGCGGTCACTGGCGGCACGGCAAGGGAGCGCGTCCAAAGGGTCGAGGCCGCGCTCAAGGAAACTGTGGGCAGCGGGGAAACGACACGGCGTTTCATCCCGTTTTTCGCATTGCACGAATTTGAAGCCTGGTATTTCGCTGCCCCCGACAAGGTCGCCGACTATTTCGGCCGAATGGACGTTTCCGTCCTGATGGAGTGCGCCGTTCAGGAGGCTGGCGGACCGGAAAATATCAACCATGGCAAGGATACGCACCCGAGCAAGCGCCTGGAAAGCTACGGCATGGGATTTCGTAAAACCAGCGCGGTGAGCGTGTTGAAGGATATAGGCCTTGATGCGATTCGTGCGGCCTGTCCGCATTTCGATGGCTGGCTACAGCGGCTGGAAGCCCTGGGTGGGTGAGCGTAGTGTCGGATACCGCATTCTTGCTCCAACCCGGCGAACGGATTACCCACCACGAGTTCGGCCAAGGTGTCGTTCTTGAAACGGCGCGCGATGGCTACCTGCGCGCCTTCTTCGGCGTGGGTGAGCGCCGTGTGCCGGTGGGCGCGGTGCGCCGCCAGCTATCCCGAACGGAGCGCATCCTGCGCGCCGTTGCCGGTGGCGCGGATCGGTCGCGCAAAGCGTGGTTGTCCTATGAAGCCCACGCGCTGCCCGTCATGGAAAGCTCGTCGGCGCTGACCTCGGCAAAGATCGATCTACTGCCACATCAGGTCGTACTGACCCACCGCATTGCCACCGCTTCGCCCCGGCGCTACCTGATTGCCGACGAAGTGGGCTTGGGCAAAACCATCGAGACCGCGTTGATCTTGCGTGAGCTGGCTAGCCGGGGGGAACTGAATCGAGCGCTGATGGTGGTGCCGGCCGGGCTGGTCAACAACTGGCACCGTGAGCTGAACGAGGTTTTCAATCTCGACTTTGAGGTTTTCGGTTCCGAGGGCGACATCACCGACCGCAAAACGAATGCCTTCGCGAAACACGATCGACTGATTGCCAGTATTGACACATTGAAGCGCCCTACACGCATCAAACGTCTACTGGATGCGCCACGTTGGGATCTGGTGGTGTTCGACGAAGCACATCATGTCACGGCGCATCGCATTGGTAACAAGGTACGCAAGACCGAAAACTATAAGCTCGCGGAAGCGCTTAAAGCCCATACCCGTGACCTTTTGCTGCTGTCCGCTACCCCTCATCAAGGCAACCATTTCCAATTCTGGATGTTGGTCCAATTGCTGAATCCCACGCTCTTCGGGTCCCCGGAGGAAATGGTCGAAAACCGTTATCGTCTTAATACGGTGATGTTCAGGCGAACTAAAGCAGACGCCTGTCAACCCGATGGTTCGGCTCTGTTTGCACGCCGTTGGGTGCATACCGAGTCGTTCCTGATGAGCGAGGAAGAACGACGCTGCTACGAGAGACTGCGCGAGTATCTTGAGGACGGTTTTGACCTCGCCCGCCGCCAGGGCAATCAGGGTCGGGCTCTGGGATTCCTCATGGCTATTTTTCAGAAAATCGCTGCCTCTAGCTTCGCGGCCGTGCGACGGACATTGAAACGCCGTCTGCTGATGTTAACGCTGCACGAAGCCTTGCTGCGCGATAAAGACCTGGACATCGAGGGCCGCGAGCGCCTCACCGAGGAGGCCCGTGAACTCATACAGGAGGAGTTTGGGTTCCCACGCGATAGTATCGGTCGCAGTGAGGTGGACCGCGTACTGGCCGACCTGAAGTACCGGCTGATCAAAAAGTTGGATGAAGAGGCTCTGGAGATGGCCTCGGACCCTTACGGCAGTGAATACGCCGCTACGCACGCAGAGGAAGCCGCATCGGCCGTCGTGGAACTACACCTGCCCGAAGAACGGTTGCGCATCGGCGACTTGCTCGATTTGTTCCCTCGGCAGCGCGAAACAAAGGCGCAGAAACTACTCGATGGATTAGGAACCTTGTGGCAGCAGAATCCGAACGAGAAGATCGTGGTGTTTGCTACGTATCTCGGCACCGTCGATCTGATCGCCCGCGAAATCGACCAGACCTTCCCCGGCCAGGGTGTCGTGGTGCTACGTGGCGGTGACCATGGCGCCAAGGTGGCGGCCGAACGTCGGTTCCGCCAGAAGGATGGCCCGCGGGTACTGGTCTGTACTGCCGCGGGTCGCGAAGGCATTAACTTACAGTTCGCACGCATACTGTTCAATTTCGACCTGCCGTGGAATCCAATGGACGTGGAACAGCGTATCGGACGTATCCACCGCTACGGCCAGAACCATACGGCGCAGGTCTATAACCTCGTGCTGTCGGACACCATCGAGGGCCGGATTTTCCTGCTGCTTGACGAGAAACTCACCGAGATCGCACGGACCGTGGGCAAGGTCGATGACCAAGGTAATATAGCCGAAGACTTGCGTTCGCAGATTCTTGGCCAACTGTCCGAACGGCTCAATTACGACCGACTGTACAAGGAAGCCCTCTCCGATCCTGAATTGAAGCGCACGCAAGTCGAATTGGAAGCGGCCTTATCGAATTCCCGCGAGGCGCGACAAGTGGTTTTCGACCTGTTCCAAGACCTCGAAGGTTTCAGCCTCGATGACTACAAGCCTTTTTCCGACGTGTCGACCAGCCTGCAACGCTTGGTGCGTTTCTTCTCGGCGGCGGTTGCCGAACGGCGGCAACGGCTGGTCAAGATCGATGAGGAAACCTACGGTCTGGTCACCAGTGAGGGAGCGGGTCTGTCCCGATTCACGCTTAAGCGCGATGCCGCGACGAGCGAGGATAACCTGGAGCTCATGGGTATCGATCATCCAAGGGTAAAGGAGGAGCTTGACCGCTGGCGTGGGGCGCCACCCGAGGAATTGGGCGTCGCCGTGACGGGGGACGTCGATGCACTGGTGGTGTTATCGCTTTGGATGATCGAGACCTCGGCCGGACAAGGCGAGCGCCGGGTTATCATTCAGCCCATCGCCGTCAGCCGGGAGGGCGGCCGCATGCCCATGGTGGAACGTCAGGCTGAGCGTTATCTGTTGGGTTTGCCAACGGCTCCCGTCCTGGTTGCCGAAGACCGTATTCAACTGTTTACTCGCGTCATAGAACCCATGTTGCAACGAGAGTTGAGGCATAAAGGGACAATGAATGAGGAGGGTAGTTATTCGGCTGAGCTCATTGCTTATGTCGAGATATTGGGTCGTGGTGCTTGATTTTCGGGCGAATCTTAAGGGGTATTTTCCGGCCAAACCGGCGAGTTGGGGGATTCAGGTCCACTTGGTAGCAATGCGATCAGTAGACAGGAGGGAGGTGGTGTTCCGTAGGAGTTCACTGTCGCATCACGGGCTGAATTCAACACATAGTGGATGGCTCAAACTGTGCACCGCATCGTGTAACACTCCAAGTCAAGTAAGGCGCGGGTAGCGGGCTGTATCGGGGGACCGAGATGCGGTGACCCTCCGAGCTGGCTGGACACGGACGGGGCCTGCCTGGGTTGTTGTATACTCCAAAAATAAAACGCCACACCGAAACAGGATTCCGAGTATGTCAGTGCCCGACGAAACCGAGATTCAGTCCACTCCTCCCCGAAAATCCGGGTTCAACCTCCAGAATCTGTTCCAGAACAAGGTAGCCGCGCGGGTGCTCGGCGGCTTGCTGGGGCTGTTGTTGGTGATGTTTGTTCTGAGTTGGTACTGGAGTCGGGAGCCGGCGCCCTTTGATGTGGTCGAGGAAGCGGCCAAAGCCGCCCAGGTTCAGAATCCCAAGGAGTTGCCTCTGGGTTATACCTACTCCACCACGTTGATCGAGATCGCCAAAACCCTTTTGCACAAGCCGGGCGGCTTTCTGCTGAACGATGTCTTCCCCCCCAGCGTCCTGCTCGACAACATACCCAACTGGGAGTTGGGTGCGCTCATTGCATTGCGTGACGCGACCACGGCACTCCGTAACAACATCGCCCGCTCGCAGACGCAGTCTCAGGAGGATCCCGATCTTTCCAAAGGCGAGCCCTTCCTGTATTTCGATTACCGTTCCTGGCAGTTGCCCTCGTCCGAATCGGAGTACGAAAAGGGGATGGAATCGCTGGAGGCGTATCGTGAGCGTTTGAAAAAGCGGGATGCCAATTTCTACGCCCGTGCCGACAACCTCCGGCAATATCTGGAGGTGTTGGAAAAGCGTTTGGGTGACTATTCGAATCGCCTGAGCGCCAGCACCGCGGACCGCGCTCCGGAAGGGTCCGAGAATCGGCATTCGGAACTCGGTCGTACGCCCTGGCTCAAGCTGGACGACCGCTTCTTCGAGGCGCGGGGCTATACTTGGGCCGCCATGCTGGTCTTGAAGTCTATCGAGTTCGATTTCAGGGATATTCTGGGCAACAAGACCGCTCTGGTATCTCTGCGGCAGATCGTCCGTGAACTGGAAAACAGCCAAGGCTCCTATCTGAGCCCGGTTATCCTGAACGGCAGCGGCTTTGGTCTGTTCGCAAACTATTCGCTGACCCTGGCCAACTATATCGCCCGTGCCAACGCGGCTACGATCGATTTGAGAAGCTTGTTGCAGCAAGGTTGATGCTTCTCCCGTACTCCAGGGCCGGGGGGCTGGTTTGGCCCCCCTGGATTTGGTATGACCGGAGTTTCAGCCGAGGTGTGTCTTGCTCAGCAGCTTGATGAAGCGTTCGTAACGCGCCGGATGGATGCATCGCCGGGCGACGGCGTCCCGAATCGCGCAGCCCTTATCCTGCTGATGGCGACAGTCGTTGAACTGGCACTGCTCCAGCCATTCCCGGAATTCCCGGTAGCCGAAGGCTATATCGGCGGCGTTCATTTCGGCCAGGCCGAATACCGCCACGCCGGGGCTGTCGATCAGATCGCCGCCTCCGGACAGATGATGGAGCATGGACGCCGTGGTGGTATGCCGGCCCAGAGCCGTTTTGGCGGAGAGCTCCCGGGTGCGGAGGTTCTTTCCGGGTAGCAGGGCATTGCTCAATGAAGATTTACCCACGCCGGATTGACCCACCAGCATGTTGCAATGCCCTTTAAGGCTTGCGCGCAATGCATCCATCCCTTCGCCCGATCGGGCACTGACGATATGACACGAATAGCCGATGTCCTGGTAGACGGCAATGGCGGTGTTGACTGGTTCGCGTTGGCCGACCCGGTCGATCTTGTTGACAATAATGCCGACACCGAGTGACCGATGCTCGCAGGCGGCGACGAACTGATCGACGAGTAGCCAGTCGGGCTCCGGCTCTGGCGCCACGACAACCAGAAGTCGATCCAGATTGGCGGCGACTGGCCGAATGCGTCCCCCGTGAGCCGGGCGAGTCAGCAGACTGCGGCGCGGCAGGATCGTCTCCACCCGGCCTGAATCACCGGTCTGTTCCGACCAGAGAACCTGATCACCCACCGCCACGGATCCCAGTTGACGGCGGGTGTGGCAGGCCACCAGTCTGCCATCGGACGCTTCGACTTGCAGGCTCTTGCCGAGATGGCTCACCACCAGCCCTTCACGAAGGTCTGCCTCGGCGGTGGGGTCGCTGATGTAGGGTTTGTCTTCGTGAACGGGTCGGCGAGCCATGCCTAGGCCGAAACGGATTTGGCATTGAGATGATTAATGCACATTTTTTCTATAAGCCATTGATTTATATGATAAATATTTGTCTATACGCTAGTCTGGCTACGCGGACAGCTACAGAATTTCTGATTTTCGACTCGAACCAATAAGGGTATTTGTAGTTCCGCACTTGCAGGCAATGATACCGGGTTTTACCTTGAGTCATCTGGACCAATTCCGCCACGACGCGGAGAGTACCGGCAATGTTGGATAGTGAGCCCCCCCCTCTGTATTTCGCGGGTTTCTCTTTGGACTGCCCGCCAACGTCATCACCCTGATGGACTCCAGGTCCATGCCGAAGCGCCGGTGGATCGGGCTCCACGACCATGTACAGCGTCATCGCCCTGATGGGCTCCAGACCACACCAACGTCATCACCCTCATGGGCTCCAGGTCCATGCCGAACTGGTGGTGGACTGGTGATCGGGCTCCAGGGCCATGCCGAAGCGCCGGTGGATCGGGCTCCACGAGCATGTACAGCGTCATCACCCGGGTGGACTCCAAGTCCATACCGAACTGGTGGTGGATATCGACGCATGACGCA
>Ga0172367_10006765_pt1 | contig 13354 bp, 13 predicted proteins | sample Lak10m_FD_114542 | JGI IMG/M metagenome (GOLD analysis project Ga0172367, IMG submission 114542) | Freshwater microbial communities from Kabuno Bay, South-Kivu, Congo - kab_022012_10m | ecosystem: Environmental > Aquatic > Freshwater > Lake | place: Democratic Republic of the Congo: South-Kivu...
AAACTAAATAGTACAGAGAAAATTACAGTTATTATAGCCAATAATTTTTTTAACATTTTTAGCAATTAATATATAAATAAGTACCACGATTATAGAAAATCATAGTATGATTTCAAGAGAATTTAAAAGCATAATTATAGATAAATACTTTACTTATATTGATTAGTGTATAATATATAATATAATTTAACTTTTGAAAACCAAGCAATAACTATGATCATATCAAAATCAATAAACTCAGTTATCAGATAATACAGATGAATTCCAATTTATAATTATCTCTTTTTCAAAAGTTAGTACATTAGAAATAACTTTACAAACATCCCAAGCAAGGGTAGTAACAAAATCGTTTTTTATATTAGCAATTTCTACAACAACATACTTATTATAATTCATATTCTTTTTAAGTTCTGAGAAAATACTCTCAATATCTCTAAGATATCAAACATATCATTCTCAAATTGTAGAATAAGATGTAAAAGGATTTTCTAAATGATTAGATGCCATATAAGGAGGTGAAGTGAATACAAAATCAAATTTTGGTAGATTATAAGTCGTTAGTTTTAAAGAATCTCAATTTATTATATTTGATTTATTTGTTATCTGTGTCTGAATATAAGAAGCTCTTTTAGGATCGAATTCAATTCAATAAGGAACCCTTCATAATTCCTCTGCTGCAATCAATGTAGTTCAATATCATCAAAAAGGGTCAAAAACAACTTCTCATGGTAAAGTAAATTGTTCTATAAAATATAAAGGCAAAGATTTTGGAAATCTAACATCATCATTGATAAATTCAGCTGGTAATTGAGTTTCTTTTATCATATCAAAATTTAGAACAGTCCTCATATTATCACGAGATAATTAATTTAAATTTTTTAACTCTTTCCATAATTTTTCTTCATCTTTAGAAAGTTTTTTAGGAATAGTAATTTTAGGAATAACTATAAAATCTCATCTTTTAGCCAAAAATCATCATCTACCAAAACCTTTTCAAGTAACAGATAAATGATCTCATATTTGAAGTCATTTAGGAATTTTTACTTTTATTTTTCATTCTGGATGATCAACTTCTGTTTCTCATCAAACTACAGCATCATAAATACTAACAGGAACTTCTATAACCAATTGATTTCATTTTCTTTTAAATTTTTCTGATGTTTTATATACAAATTTTATATAAAGATCTCAACTATCTCATCAATTTGGTCCATAATTTCACATTCAAGTAAATTTAATATATTCTCATTCTTCTATTCAAGCAGGAACATCTAAATCAATCTTTTCTTGTTTTTTTGACAATCAAACTCAATTACATTTCTTACATGGATTAGTATTGATATATCATTCTCAGTGACAAGTAGGACAAGTAGTTTGTGTCTGCATTACACCAAAAGGAGTTCTTTGTTGCTGTAATACAACTCATCTTCATCAACATGTATTACAAGAAGATTTTTGTCATCATCAAGCTACTCAACTTCACTTACACTCATCACAATGGATTTGTCTATCAAATTTAATTTCTCTATTTCATCATTTATAAACTTCCTCGATAGTTACATGAAGATTTATAATAATATCTGTTCATTTTCTAGGTCAATGATGTCTTGCTCATCTTCACCCCGAGACTTGTCATCAAAACAAGTTTCAAAATACATCAAAAATATCTTCTACATCAAAACTTGTAGCTGTTCATCAGAATCATCAAAATCAACCATTACCAAAACCTCATCAAAATCATCATTTTCTTACTGAATCATATTGCTGACGTTTTTGCTTATCTCAAACAACTTGATATGCTTCATTTATCTGTTTAAATTTTTCTTGATCTCATCATTTATCAGGATGATGTTGCATAGCAAGTTTTCTAAATGCCTTTTTGATTTCATCATCTGTTGATGATTCAGTTACTCAAAGTATATCATAATAATTTTTATTTGGATCAAAATCAAACATTAATAAGGAAAAAGTTATAAAGGTAAAAGGTTGAAAGGTATTATAATGATTTAATTAATATTTCAAATTTTAAAAATAGCACCATTAATATAACAATGCTACATATTTTTTCAAGAAAAATATTATAAATTAATAACCTTTCCTTTTTTTATTTTTTAAAAGATCTTCAAACGAATAACAACGTGTCTGTGGCAATTTTCTTAAATCAGAAACAGATAAGACATTTATTGATGGAAAATAACTAGTCCTTATAGGACCAAATGACATTGTAGCATAATATTCTTCAATATCATTAGCATCTTTAAAAACTTCTAAAATTCTACTCCCAATTTTTATTCATTGAGTATTATCTTTATCAGTAATACATAATTTTACATCTGAATTATGTTCTACCATGATTATTTTAAATAATAATATAAAGATTTATATAATTACATTAATAATTTTTCAAGGTACAAAAATTACTTTTTTGATATCTCAAGCAAAATATTTACTAAATTTTTCATCAGATTTCAATAAGTTAAGTATATCGTCTTGAGAGATATCTTTAGACACTTCAATTGTTCATCTCATTTTTCCACTAAATTGTATAGCCAAACTTACTACATTATCAATAGTTAACTCAATATTAAATTTAGGCCAAGAAGTAAGATGTATACTTCATCTTTCTCACAAAATCTCCCAAAGTTCTTCTGTAACAAACGGAGCAAATGGCGCCAAAAGTTGTAAATATATTTTCAAACTATCCTTTGAAATTCATCAAATATCATTGATATGATTGAGCATAATCATCATTTGTGACATAGCTGTGTGATAAGAAACTGATTCTATATCTTCTGTAACTTTTTTGATAGTTTTATGCAAAAGTCTAATAGTTTCTTCTCTATCCGTATCTATGATTTTGTCTTTTAAATCATATACTTTTTTGATAAATCTATTCACTCAATTTATTGCTGCTGTAGACCAAGAAGCTCAATCCTGATATGGTCACATAAACATAATATAAGTTCTCATAGTATCGGCTCCATATGTTGCTATTACATCGTCTGGATTGATTACATTTCCCCATCTTTTAGACATTTTTCTACCATCTTCTCACTGTATAAGTCAATGTTGAACTCTTCTTTTGTATGGTTCTGAAGTAGGAACGATTCACATATCATAAAGTGCTTTATTCCAAAATCTAGAATACAATAAATGAACGGTAGTATGCTCTGCTCAACCAAAATAAATATCAACTGGCATAAAATATTTTAATTTCTCAGGAGATCAAATTTGATCCTTATTTGTTGAATCTATATATCTCAAGAAATACCAAGAAGATCAAGCCCATTGAGGCATAGTATTTGTTTCTCTTTTACCAACAAGATTATCAGCCAGTTTAACATTTACAAAACTATCAATTTTAGCCAAAGGTGATTGTCAATCTCAAGCTGGTTCATATTCTTCCACTTCAGGTAACTCCAAAGGAAGTCTTTCATCACAAATAATTTTAGAATCAATTCAATCATAAATTTTAGAAAAAACTCTTCCATTTATAACAAGTTCTCTAACCATTCCTCAGCAAGTAGCAATATCACAAACTTCCTCTCAATCCAAAGGTTGTCTTTTCATAATATACGCTAAATTTTGATCTTTAGCCTGTGCTAAGTCATATATATGAGGAAGTTGTTTTAAATTTTCAATATCCAAATGAATCACTGGGATAGGTTCTCCCCGATATCTTTGTCTACTAAAAAGCCAATCTCTTAATTTATAGTTTGATACTATTCTTCAAATTCATTTTTCTTTTAACCAATTTTGTAATTTAGAAATAGCATTCTCAGAAGTCGATCAAGTAAACTCTCAAGAATTTACTAATATACCATATTCTGTATTTATTTTATCATTTACAAATTTATCAAAAACATATTTATGTAATCAATCTACCACACGTTTTTCACATTCTGACTTTGTTAACCATTCTAATTTAAATTTATCTTTTTCAAACTCTGTAAGATCTTGAGAACAAGTTTCATCTCAAGTAAGTTCAAAATAAAGTCCTGTAGCTAATATATATCTATCTATACTTTTTGAATGAGCAAAATAATGATGATGTATATTTTCTGACATACCTACGAATTTGAAGTTTTTGTATCAAGTTTCTTCTATAATTTCCCTTTTGGCACACTCTACTAAATCTTCTCAATCCTCTACTCCACCTCATACAAAAAGATTTCAGCCTAACTCTCACCAATTCAAAGAAAGATATTTATCTTGTTTTGGATCATAAACCAATGCAACAATACTTCTTCTAAATTGTTCATTATCTTTCGGATTTCATGTAACAGGTTCAACAGATGTTTTGATAGGTAAATTATATTTTTTTGCAAATACATAATCTCTTTCATCGTGAGCAGGAACAGCCATTACTGCACCTGTACCATAATTTCAAAGTACGTAATCAGCAATCCAAAGTGGTAACGATTCTCAGTTAAAAGGATTGATTACATAACTTCAAGTAAACACTCAAGTTTTATCTTTATTTAACTCTGTACGCTCCATAGCAGTTTTATTTTTTGCAACTTCGATATATTTTTCACAATCAAATTTTTGTTCATCAGAAATAAATTTCATTACATCAGGATGATCAGGAGCAATAACAGAATAACTCATACCAAAAACAGTATCAATTCTGGTCGTAAAAACAGAAATTCTTGAAACATTATTTTTTATAACAGAAATCAATCTTCATTGCAAAGAATTATTTCATCTTACATAATCATAAACTTGATATAATTTATCATCACCAGAAACCAAACCAAACGTGATTAAATACTTTTCCATATAATCTTTATATAAATTTTTGCTATCAAATTTAAAAATAAACTTCCACACTTTTTCTCTATGCTCAGCATAAATAACGGTTTCGTCTGTTACCAAACTTTTTATCAAGTTTTCGTCAATATTTTCATCCCAAACTGAATACAATCAATATTCTTTAGTATCATCAAAAGCCACCATACTAAATTCTGTACCTTCAGATTTTCCTATCCAATTTTTTTGTGAAGTTTTGATATATTCTGGCCAATTTAAACCATCCAAATCACTAATAAGTCTATCAGCATAAGCAGTAATACGCAAAAACCATTGTTTCATAAGTTTTTGTTCTACATCGCTATCACATCTTTCACATTTACCATCTACAACTTCTTCATTGGCAAGTCAAGTTTTACAGCTTGGACACCAATTAATTGGAGCCTTTTTTTCGTAAGCTAATCATTTTTTAAATAGTTGTAAAAAAATCCATTGTGTCCATTTATAATAGCTTGAATCTGTAGTATCTATTTCTTTATCCCAATCAAACGAAGGACCAAAACTTTTAATTTGTTTTCTAAAATTATCGATATTTTCCTGTGTAAAGATTGCAGGATGTTTTTTATTTTTGATAGCAAAATTTTCAGCTGGTAAACCAAATGCATCCCAACCAATAGCATTAAGTACATTATATCAATTCATTCTTTTGAATCTTGCAAAAATATCAACAGCAGTTTGTCATTTTACATGTCATACATGAAGTCAAGCTCCAGATGGATATGGAAATTCAATCAAAGTAAAAAACTTAGGTAAAGTTAAATCTTCTTTGGTTTTATATGTTTTATGTTCATCCCAAAATGCTTGCCATTTCGACTCTATATTTTTATGATTATACATTACGCTAGTTGAAAGTTATAAAGTTAAAAGTTTAAATGATTATTAAGTCCTTAATATTTAGAACAAACGAATAAGCGAATAACGTTTACTCAATTACTCATTTATACATTTATTCAGATCTTAAAGAGTTTAATATATTATATAAAAAAAATACTGTCAAAAGCAAGATTTATATTTAGAAAATTGACAAAAACTGATATAAAATGTATAATTAATCATTTTAAAAAATATAAAAAAATAATGACTAAAGAAATAGAAGAATGATTTGCTCAACCAAATAATTTAAACTTAGATCTAATTGATATTGCTCAAACTCAAGATATTTTATTAATTAAATGATTTATAGATAGACTAGAAAACAAAGATAAATTTAGTTCTATTCTCATAGAAACAATTCTTAATAATCCTAATATATTAGAAGAATTTACTACAAACCTTGCTATGAGTTATGCGAATGAAAAAAATATTGAGAAAAAAAATAATATATACCTACTTTATAAATCATTGTTTATAAAAGTTTCACAACACCAAAATGCAAAAGAATTATGAATTTCAGAAAACAAAATAATTTGAGAAAAAGATTTCCTAAAACTATGAACAAATCTAATTAGATTAGAAAAATTAAAAGCTCAAATGGATGAAATAGACTGAGAAAATGAACAAATATTATGATGAAGTTTATGAGAATTAGAAAATAATGTTTTGGAAAAACAACTAAGAGAAACTCCAGAAGATACATCTGATAATTATCCTTGGAAGCGTAAAAAATGAGAAAAAATTGATATTTAAAATATAGTAATTAACAAAGAATAAATCCTAATAGATTACAAACAAAAAAAATTAAGCAACAGCTAAATTTCAAGACAACGCTGTTTTCATCTGTTCAATAGCTAAATCTACTTGTAAACATGTCATACATGGATTTAATCAAGCTTCTTTTACAAATTTTTTAACTGCTTTTTTAGCATCATTTATACTAGATTCATTATTTAGATCTACTCACGAAAGGACGTCGGCTATTATTCCATCTACAGTAACTCTATTTGATTTTCAATCAGCTGATATTCAATTTGGGCATTTCAATGTATCGCATCATTTACACATAATTTAAAATATTTTAATCTATTAAATTTTTATCGATTTTAGAAATGATAATATAAATAAAAATCACCTAAATTACAAGATTAAGATTGATTTAATGAATTATTTTTTTATATCTAGAAATAATTTCAAATTAATAACAATTAAAGAAAATGAACATAAAAACCCATCAAGATGTTATAAACTTAGTAAAAACAGATGAATGGATGTTGAAAATCTTAGAAGCTGTAAAAAGTTTGGAACTACCAGATTGGTGGATATGATCATGATTTATTCGTAACAAAGTATGGGATTACCTTCATTGATACAAACAAAAAACACTAATAGAAACTAGTGATATTGATGTTGTTTACTATGATATAGAAAATTTAGATGAACAAATAGAAAAAAAGTTTGAAGAAAAGTTAAATCAATTAGTTCCTTGAGAAAACTGGTCTGTTAAAAATCAAGCAAGAATGCATTTTATGAATAATTTACCACAATACAAATCATCACTAGATGCAATGGCAAATTGGCCAGAAACAGTTACTAGCATATGAATTAAAATTGATGAAAATAATAATATAATTTTTGAAACAGCGCATTGAATTGATGATCTAATAAATTTAGAAATTAGACCAACACCAATTTTCAAAAGTAAACCAGAAATGTTAGAAAAATATAAAAAAAGAGTTACCGATAAAAATTGGAATAAATATTGGCCTAAATTAAAATTTTACGAAAATTAAAATAATATAATTGATTTTTTATACTAAGTTTATATAATAAACTAATTTAATTAGTTATATAAAATTAAAATGTTACCAACATTATTTATAGGACATGGAAATCCTATGAACGCTATATTAGAAAATAATTTTACAAAATCACTTAAAAAACTTTGAGAAAAACTAGTAATACCTAAAGCTATTTTGATAATATCATCACATCGAACTACAAATTGAACTTATATAACTTTTGCTGATAAACCAGAACAGATTTATGATTTTTACTGATTTGATAAAGAATTATACGATATCAAATATCAACCTAATTGATCAAAAGAATTCGCATTAAAAATCAAAAATACAGTTAAAAGTACTGATATAAAACTCACAAATCAATGGTGATTAGATCATGCCTGATGGACAATATTAAAACATATTTATCCTAATGCTAACATACCAGTTATTACAATGAGTATAGATATATTCAAAGATATAAATTTTCACTATAATTTATGAAAAGAGTTGTCAAAACTAAGAAATGAATGATTACTAATAATATGAAGCTGAGATATTATACATAATCTAAATATCATTGATTTTGAAAATTTAGAAAAATGATTTGATTGGGCCATTAATTTTGACAATAAAATATCTGAAATGATTATTAAAAAATATTTTAAATGAATATTGGAGTTCAATAAACTTTGAGAAATAGCAAATCTTAGTGTACCAACAATAGAACATTTTCTACCATTAATTTACATAATTTGAAGTTATCAAGAAAAAGACAAAATAGAATTTATTTACAAATGAATACAAAATTGATCTATTTCAATGACTAGCGTTAAATTTTGATAAAAAATTTATTGACTTAAATCTATTAGAGACTATAAATTTTAAGTTGCCCTTTAAAATTAAATCATAACAAAAATAAAAATGATTACAAAAAAGATTGAACAACACAAAAGGGTATTCAAAAAAGTTATATTTTTGCCTATTATATCAATAATAATAATTTGAACTATATCTAATTTCAGTTGAATACAAATTCCAAAAAACATTATAAATTATTTTATAGATAATATATTTATAGTCTTATATATCAGTATTTTATGAGTAATATTTTCTTTTTATATAAATGCCGAAGAAGAAAAATATATAAAAAACTATGAGTCACAGCTATTCACAATACTAATTTGTTTGACAAGTTTAATATCTATAAAATTTATATATTTTTATCTGATTTAGAATTTTCTCAAGAAATTATTTAATTCTTTCAAAAAATAATTTAATATTATCTGAAACTCATTTAATTGAACCATAATTAGTATCAATATTATTAATAATACTATTTAGTTCATTTTCTCAAATTAAGTTAATAATAGTTCATAAATTATCAAAAAGAAATCATTTAATAGAAACAGATAAATCAGTAATTAATAAATTAAGATTAATAGTTCAATTAGCTTCTGAATATCATAAAACCTTTACATTAATTGGATTTATTTGAGTAAATAAAAAATTAAAAAGACCTCAAAAATCCAATCAAGATCTTTCAGCTAAATTTTCAGCAATTATTCTAGAAATATTATTTACATTTTTTAATTCAATATTATCAATCAAATCATATAAAGTTAGTCATCATATAAAAGGTATAGTTGAACAAGTATAAATCTGTTTGGTATAAATATCTTGAACCAATCAAATACTAGTAATATCTAAAGGTAAAACAGAAAAACTAACATGTATATTTCAAACATCAAATTTAATTTCTCAAAACTCACTAAGTTTTGTATGAATAAAATGATACAAAAATAATTCTACAAAAAATATAGAAACAGAATATTTTTTATAAATTTTAATAACTTTTCAAAAGGAACAAAAAACATCACTTTCTCAATGATGTTTCAAACAATTCCACAACTCTGTAAATACTATATTCGTAGATAATAATTGATCTTGCCTTGATGCTAAATCAGTTTTTATTTCTAAACTCATTTTTAAATATTAAAATCTAATGAAGTTTTTCAACAGGTTCTCAATCTCTAAATGCTTGCATCAAATCTTCAGCATGAGCATTTAAAAAGCTTTCTGACATTTTCAGATTAACATGAAAAGAAATTTCAGATCTTTGTGAACAATCAAAATCAACGCTATCAAAATCTTGCTCTGATAAAGGAAAAAATTCTGATAAATCTTCAATAGTTCTTTTTACTAAAATATTTGTTATTTCTATACTATTAGCAGAAATCTCTCTAAGTTCTTTTTCAGAATACAAGTGCAATATAGATAAAGTATAATAAAATATAAATAACATATTAGGGTATTCCAATCTCAATAGATCAACCATTCTATTTTTATCCAATAGCTCTCAAGAATCAGAAACAATTCAATCTAATTCAATAGATTTTAATTCATGTCAATCAGGAATTCTAGTCATAGATTCAGCATATCGTTTTAAAGCATCTCTTAACAACATACCTTTATTGTATAATTTATCTTCTCAAGACAACAATCTTCATCTAATCAATTCTCTTTCCATAAATATTCATACTAAACAGTTAAAATATTCTCTTTTTTTAGTTCTTCAAATAATCTAAAGTTGATCTTACTTTCTAGCTCTTTATACTGATTGTAATCATTACTACCCAAAGAAAATTTGATTTCATACTCTATTATATTTCCTGCAACAGGCTTAAAAGATATTTTTTGGTTATTTACAAAGTTAAACTCCTCCAAAACTTTACTAAAAATGCCTTGGATATATTCAATTTTTTCCAGCTCTAAATCTCAAGAAAATTTGAAATTCAAAACTACCTTTTTCTTATCTATTTTTCATAAATTAGTAACCTTTACATTCACGAAATCCTTATTTGGAACTATTACAACACTTCATTCATCCGTTTCTAAGTATGTAGATTTTATTCAGATTTGTTTAACTTTTCATTTGTCAGATCATATAGCTATAAAATCTCATATTTTAAATGGTCTATCAATATACATCAAAACCGTAGCAAAAACATTTTCTAATATATTTTTGGAAGCAAAAGCAATAGCCAAACCTCAAATTCATAAACTAGCCAAAAGAGGTGTAATTTCTACTCATATATTAGCAAGAAAAATAAGTCATCAAATTAACCATATACAAATTTTTCATATCAACATAAATAAATTGTAGCTATCAACATCTTTTTCTCATACAGGATTTTCTATAAAAAACTTTTTAAGCCAATAATCAATTATTTTAATACAAATAGAAATAAGTTGTAGTATTAAAGCAGCAATTATCAAGACATCTACCAAATTATTTAAGCTATCGGATAATACCAAATATTTTAAAGGGAAATACAAATATAATGCTATATAAAAATAAAATCAAATAGAATTAACCAAAGTAATTAGAAATTTAACGAAATTTATATCTTTGAATGAATGTACCTTTTCCAAGGTTTTTAAAATAAATTTTTTGATAATTTTTATAAAAATATATACAACTAACAATATTCAAAAAGCAATTAAATATGATTTCAAACTATTTCAAAGCAAAACATAATTTAACAATGAAAAATCAAAATTATTTATAAAATTCATTACTTAAAAAGTTAATTTATTAAAAATAATAAACAGTATATATCAATTTAAATATATATTTCAAATGTTTGAATATTAATTTTTATAATTATTTTCTATAGATCAAATAGCAAATCACTCAAACCAAGTTACAAAATCAAAATACTCTGTAAATTTATTATTTAATCTTCTTACTTGACTGACAACACTAATCTTTTTCTGAGTAAAATCCAAATCTAAAAGTTGATGTAAAAAATCTATTAATTCTTTAAATATACTATCTAATTCAGTAAATATATCATTAAATGTTTCAGAAATATTTGAAATTTTTCAATCAATAAGTTCTTCTAATGGGAAAAAATTCAAGTCAGATAAATTATTTTCATTTATAGATTTTTTAATATTTTGTTTGAAACTATTATGAATAACAAAAATATCCAAAAATAACTTTTGTAAAAGCTTTTTAAAATGATGAAGACTAGTTTTATCAAATTCCTGTATAAACTTCTGAGAAGTTGAATAAATAAGACTTTGCCAAAATTGTATATGATAAAATCCTTTATACTCACTTAGATCCACAATTAGTACATCCGAAAGAAGTTCGCAATTTGTAGAAATAAAAAACTTCGCTCTAGACTCATTCAAATCAAAATAATCTTTTAATGCTCAATATTCCATAAAATTCAATATAATAATAAATTATTTGACTTGTTTACATATTTTTTATACAAAGTCAATAAATATGATAAATTAGAAGTTGCAAATGAAAACCAAAGAAATAATATAATCAGCGTTTTAAATATTGTTTTAAAGTTTATAAAATATGCTGATAAATTTAGAAAATATCCCAAATGATCCATGAGTTTATTTTTTTAAAGGGAAAAGCTGAAAAGTATTATATATTTGAAAAGCCAAAAATCTTAAAAAAAGACTTTCACAATATTTTGCTACTTGATCAGTTTGGAAACAAGATATGCTTTCACAAGCAGATTCTGTAGATTTTGTTATAGTAAAATCTGAAAGTGAAGCATTATTGCTAGAAATAAATTTAATAAATCAACATAGACCTCCTTTCAATAATCTATTAAAATGAGATACGAGTTATGTTTATATCAAGATAACAAATGAAGATTTTCCTCAAATAGTTTTTACAAGATATAGAGAAAATGATTGAGCAATTTATATTTGACCTAAATTTTATAGGCAAGAACTCAAAAAGCTTCTGCAGTTTCTCAGACAATTAATTAAATTCAGAGGTTGTAAATCCACAGAGTTTAAAAAATGAAAACTTACAACAGATTATTTTTTCTGAATTTGTGAATGATGGTGCATTTATAATCAATTAAAAATTAAGAATGGAGAATTAAGAATACAAGAAGCACAAAATCAATGATTCAAATTAAATTACAGTTTGGAACAGGCAAAACAAGAGTACAAAAAAAGACTTTGATTAATCGTGGATTTTTTCAAATGAGATTCTAAACCAATAGAAAAAGAGATACTTAGTCAGATAGAAAATGCCATAAAAATAGAAAATTATGAATACGCAGCAAAACTCAGAGATATTTTTCAAAATCTAAAACGCTTTGTAGAAAAACAAAATGTAGTTTTATCAGAAGAAATAAGCGGACATTTCTACAAAATTAAAAAAGTATGAGAATATTTTGTATATGTTCTTATGTATTTCTATGAATGAAAACTAATTGATCTAATACGCTATAAGCAACTTACAAACGAAATAGAACTTGTTCAACTAAAAAAATGATTTGAAAATGAGTTTTGAGAATTCAATATTGTTCATGAAGATGAAATTCAAACGATATGACAATCAAAATCTATCAAAAAAATCAAAAAATCAACTTTTGATGAACTAGATATACTTATGGAAAACTTTATAGAATCTACTATAATTTCGTCCAGTTTTGAAAAAGAAAATCTTATGAATGAACTATTAAAAAATCTTCAACAAAAATATTGATTAAATAATTTCCCATACAAGATAGAATGTATAGATATTTCTCATTTGAGTTGATCCCGGATAAGTTGATGACTTAGCTGTTTAAACTGATGAATTCCTTATAAAAAATGATACAGACAATACAAAATTAAATCACTAATAAAAAAATCATCAACATACAATAACGATTATGAATCAATAAAAGAACTGATAACAAGAAGATTCAATCTAAACAAAAATATGTGACTAAAAAATAAAGAAAATGACGATTTACCAGAGTTATTTATAATTGATTGAGGTAAATGACAACTCTGAGTTTTAAAAGAAATAATAAATGAATTTTCTGAATTTAAAGAAATATTTGATAAAA
>Ga0172367_10006766_pt1 | contig 13353 bp, 11 predicted proteins | sample Lak10m_FD_114542 | JGI IMG/M metagenome (GOLD analysis project Ga0172367, IMG submission 114542) | Freshwater microbial communities from Kabuno Bay, South-Kivu, Congo - kab_022012_10m | ecosystem: Environmental > Aquatic > Freshwater > Lake | place: Democratic Republic of the Congo: South-Kivu...
TAACGACCCAATATTTGTTCTTTTCCTGCAGGTTTTTGCTTGTGTTGGTAGGCCGTGGCAGATTCGAACTGCCGACCAACGGATTAAAAGTCCGCTGCTCTACCAACTGAGCTAACGACCCAACTTCGCGTGCGAGAGGCGGCATTTTAACCCGAATCTTGCCGCCGTTCAAAATTTCCGCTGAAGATTTGGAGCAGTGTGAGACGCCATAAGGTTCCGCAGGGGTTTGGCATTGGGCAGTGATAGGGATATGCAGCTTGGCCCGGATCGGGATAGCCGGGGGCGCGTTCGGAATTGGGTCGCCGTGATGGCACCGGAAGCGGCGTACCTATGGTCCGTGGGCGGATGGCGGTGGGGCACTGCACTACTCGGTTACGAGGGAAGTCAGGTGCCTAGATAGGGTATAGAAGATTCAGTTACGACAACATCAATACCATTTTCTCTCAGCAGGCGCTCAACTGCTGCACGCCTCTTGGCCTTTTCAGGATGAGGCCCGACTATTACTTGCTTTATCGGAAGTCGCGCATCATCGCCAAGCTCCTTCGTGCCAAAAAGTTTGATATAGGGAACTAGGATGCCTGATTTTGATCTGAAAAATATCTCCCGCTGTGGCCGAGACTCCCCATCCTCCTCTTCAAACTCTCTCACTTTTGGAATGGATCGCAATGCGACGATTCTGATTTCAGCCTCCTCTCGAAAACCACGATGCTTGTGGCGAACACTTAATGACACGAGAGATGTATAGAGGGGATCAAGGTCTGTGGGATCGAGCGTCAGCATAAATTGCTTCAATGCCCCCTTCATTTGCTTCTCATCCTCTAGCGTTTCTTGGAGCTTTGGCATGCTACTACCCTGACTATCGTAATACTCAACATCGCCAACCATTAAGTACTGATGATGGATAGCGGCAATCTCCAACTCAAGAAGACGTTCGATTCCCGCTGTTTCAAAAACTATTGCATAACCGCCATCGGAACCGTATGCACGCCATTGACTTAATAATCCATCTTCATGGTCGAGACTTGGTGGGGTGCTAAAGGAAACCACATAAGGATCATCCATCTCCAGGGTAAGTTCGAGCATCCTCGCATGCATCGTTTTCGCAAACTCAGCTGCCTTCTGTTTCATCTCGGCATCTGAAAGGGTGGTACCTGAAGTTGCAACAGGAGGCCGCAAGCGAAGAAACTCTGCTATTGCCTCATCCAACAATGTAGGCAATCTACGATGGAAGTAGCCGACATGCTCTTCTTCGTCGTTCAGATATGCAATGCTAGTTGCGTGGATTTGCTGGCTTTCAACAATCCCAAGTAAACCACTACCCGTTGTGTAGTGATAAATAAGTGGCTTTTCACCCGATAATGGCACGATTCGATCTTCTCATCACGAACAAGAAATACTCACCAACTCATATTAGCTCCCATTTCAATGCGCACTGACTCAACAGCAGATACTAGCTTGCAGATTTCAGCAGTTAGGTTTGCATGATCTGGTGTGTATTTATATTCCAGCAATTTAACTCTAAGTGAATCTTCAAATACGCACTTGATTGGCGCAGAAAATCTTCTGGATGGGATCACAAAATAATGCTGAAGTGCGAATGGGTGCCTAAAGCAATAATCTTCTAGCATAAGCCGAATGTCTGGGTCTTCCAGTCCACAGCCTACAAATAGAAATGTATGAGTGCGTAGCAATGCATCAAGCAACGCGTAAAACTGGCTATGCTCGCTTCTGGCTTTTGCATAATCTACTCTGGTAAATATCAGTTTGTCAGGGTCGATAACCGACCCATGACTTTTAATCAAAACTCTTTCCTTCCTTCTCAGGGCATCGGCAACATCGTCATCAAAGTATTTCTTGATTGACACTGTTCCACTGCCGTTCGTCGCAACAACCGTATCATAGATATTATCGAAGTTTGGCGTCATTGTTATCCGGAGGTCCAACTTCCATAACAAGTCGTGGATTGGTGCTGGCTGATACCCAGGTGTTTGGAATTCCTTTTTTACAAGAGCAACAAAGCCATCACGGCCAATTTCTCTGCGAATAACTTCACAAGCAGTTAAAAGGTCATTTTTCCTTATTAAACCAGCTATCTCCCTTTTTAAGGACTGAGATGCAGCAGGTATAGACTGAATAGCTTCATTGAGAAATGATATCCAACTCTTCGGTTTTGTATGTCCGTCCAGCCCGACCGAGTTCATCGATACGCCGGCTCCAAAAAACAGAACCGCACGTTGAGATGCTATGTCACGGACAAGCGCCTCAGGCCACACGGCTGATAGCTTTCATGTTGGTTTCAAAGCATTTGGCAATAGAGGAGATCACATCTTTAAACTGTACAACTTTGTCAAAATGTGCGCCAACAATTCCGTCAGCAGACTTGAGAGAAAATATTGGTTTCGTAGAGGTTTGAGACATTGGCACCAGACTTTGGAAATATGGAATCTCTCCAAGCTTATAGTTAGCTGTTATCCCATCATTTAGGCTTTCCACTAGGTGCTTCTTTATTGCTGGGCCAACCTTTTTAATAATTTGCTCATACGCCTTCACGGGCTGCTTCTTGCCGTCCACTGTTTTGGCGATGTATTGTTGGGTGACGTACCCTAGGAATTTAATTGCTACCTCTGAGACTCCAGTTCCGTCTTCCAATTGGAACGGTGCTGAATTTTCTTCCTCGTATGCTTCCAAACCGCGCTTCAAGGCTCGCTTCCAAGTACTTACCGCAATCTCGATATTTTGGAGACCTCGTAGACTGAATATATCCGAAGACATCGGCATTAAGAAATAATCACAAGAGAGCAAGACAGTTCTGTTTATTGCTCCGAGAGAAGGTCCAATATCGAAGAAAACAAAGTCGTACTTCTGCTCCCTCGCCCAGCTTAACAACGCTCTAAAGAAGAATGTAGTCTTTAACCCGCGCTCTTGGCCGTTTGTAGCATCAAACCAATCCTTGGCAAGGAAGTCCTCAGCGAGCGAAAATTTGGGATCACCAGGTACTAGATCAAGTGAAAAAGATTCACTTCTCACTATTGGAGTTGTTGCGTATCCCTTCGATTTCTTTAAAGAAGATACAAGTTGGTTGATAGTTTTCGCTTCGACTGATGGCACATACAATTTATCTAAAGCCGTCTCTTTAATCATGTACGCTGTTGCATTGCATTGGGGGTCTGCGTCGACCACCAAGATTTTCATATTCTTGTATATCGCAAAATATGCTGCAAGATTGCAAAGAAGTGTCGTTTTCCCAACTCCACCCTTATTATTGAAAACGCATAGAGACTTCATCATAAACTCCATAATCTGGGAAGTTCTGGATCAAAAGATATAGCCTCACCAAACTGATGGTGTTGGCACCCTCCAATCCCTAAAACACTATCAATCGCAATTTCCGCCGGATACCCATTCCTGCGGTAGCTGAACAGTTACTAAACTATCAAGATTTCTCATGAATGTTCGTGGGCACTCTTATCTGGTTCAAGAACTCGTCCGCATAAGGGAAATCCATATTGATGATATCAATCAAAGCGGTTCTGACTGTAGTGGTTAGCCTCTTGAGATCAAAGCACTCTAGGAGTGCATGCAAGTGCTCGTCAGTAACTGAAGAAATTCCATGTTGATCCATGAGGTATCTGGCAGCAAGTTGGAGTTCGCTTGGTGGAATCTCCTCGAAAGATCGCGATCCTCTTACTCTCAACTTTATAGCCGGACTATCAATCAGCCTGACAACAGAGTATTGAAGGTCACTGTCAGCGGATTCCTTTTCTGCAACAATGCGCTTTGATCGAATCGCATCAGATAGCGCTTGATTCATAGTGTTCTTGAGTTCATGCCCCATCCGTTTGATTCCGCAACTGCGCAAGTAAATATCGTAGGCTCGCTTTGCAATCATTGGTCCTTCAGCTTCGATAATCTTACTAACTCCTTCGGTGACTCTTTGCATGCTGGTGTTGCGAGGATCAACTCCTGGTGGTCCCGCATACTCAACATAATCGGAAAATATCAGGTTGCTTTTTCTTGATCTGAAGGCCGATTCAATCGGCCGATCTCGGACCGAACGAACCACGCCACCACCATCAGATCGACGCTGATCTTCAAGTGGCGTTGTCTTTCTGGCATCAACAAAAGGTCGATTGAATGCTTCTAATGAGTCTGCCACTTGATCGATTCGTGCCCTTTTTGTTGGAATGTCGAATATTTTTGCTGTTGCGGCGATAGGATGTGGAAGATCGCCCTGTGTATCCTGCTTGATATTGATTCCGGCATGATCTTCCTCTTCAGAATCAAACCCATTTCTGATAATTTCATCAATTTCGTGGATTAGCGTCAGATCAGTATTGGGATCTTCATCGCGGGCGGCAATCGGAGATATTTCTTGTTCTCTAAGACTGGCGAAAATAGTTTGCATTGCCATATCGGGGTTGCGATAGAACGCGCTGCCACGTATGCGTACAAACGTCCACCCCAACCTTTCCAATATCGCTTGGCGATTCATATCTGAAGCCAAGTTTTCCATCGGATGATACCGGTCACCATCGCACTCTACGGCAAGTCGTTTTCCATCTCCTTCAACCACCATATCAATGCGGTAGTAACCAACCTGCCACTGTGTCTTGACCTTGAACCCAGCATCTATTAGTCGCTTGAGGACTTCGCGTTCAAATGGAGATTCAGTCTTGATAATCTCCTGGTTATGGGCACGTATAGAGGCCAGAGGATCCTTGATGTGCTGAAGCAATTTAAATCTGAGGTCAGAGGATTTGAGATGCAAGTCGGGATTAAATGAATGGACAACCCAAAGTTGATCCCGAGCACGACTAGCCGCAACGTTGTAGCGCTTCTTAGTTGACTCGAATGCTCCCTCACCTGTGGCACGTAGAGTTCCTTCCTCTACCGCACTATCAACCATAGTCAGAAACATTACATCTCGTTCGTCGCCTTGAAATTCTCCTGAAATACCCGCCTGTATTCTTCGTTTCTCAAGTTCTACGCCGTCGATTTCCTTATGCAACATCGACTGAATCAAGACCGCTTGACTATCGCCGACCATTGAAATAATTCCAATGGATTTACCTTTGTAGGCTGGATGCTTGATCATTGCCTTAATCGTGGCAATGATTCTTTCCGCTTCAGCATAATTCAGATCACCTTCACGAATCCCGTTTACGCGACAGGCTACACAAGCTGGTTTGATATTCGAAGAGCCCGACTCACGTAATGGACGAATCTTCCCTTCGTAAGACAATTGATTACTGAAGGCAATTATCTCTGGGACACACCGAAAATGTTCTACTAGCCGAATAGCATCCCCAAACGATTGGCGACCAATGTCGTAAATTGAAGACATATTGTCGAACAGGTGAGAATTGGGTATGTCCCGAAGTATGGATTTACGTAAGTTCTCCAGGATAGTCTGATCCCTGCCAACCCCGAGAGGGGTGACCTGCTCATGATCACCGACAACCACAATCTGCTTGCCCATATACAGCGGAATGAGCGCATTGATATCCGCCTGGCTTGCTTCGTCAATTATCACTACATCGAACTGCGTCGTTCTTGGATCGAAGCTCTCCGCCATGATTGAGATTGGCATGATCCAGACCGGCACGGCCTCAGAGCAACGCTTCATGAGCTTACGGGCTTCCGTCAGCAACGTTTGCCGCTTATCCATTTGCTTCGTTGATATAAGCCGTTTTGTCGTATCAAGCCAACCAACCAAGGCTTGCCGGATGGAATTGTTACCCTGCAGTCGTTGCAACTGCTTACCCCATGCTCTGGCATCAATTAGCCATTGCGTGACTTCGCGCAAGATGATGCGGGTTTTCTCAATTTCCTTCTGAATCGCCTGGGCATCAAGTTTGTCCCGCTCCAGAAGCGTATCGTTTAACTGCCTCCAAGTCCAAGCTGTCTCAACATTGCCCGGAATCTTGCCTTCGTTATGCGGTGGAATACGATTGGTTAAGTGCTCTACCCAACCAGGTGCAACTAAATTGAGGGTTGAGATAAGTCTATTTCGCTCTTCTACCAAGGGTTTTACTGCGTGTAATCGACGAGCATATTCCAATGCAGACGCGTAACCATTCGCATCTCGTGAGCGCACCGCCTTAATTAGCATACCGACACACCCACGATCAGGGGATGTCGGGTCTATCTGGGTGGATAGATTAGCCAGACGATCAAAACCGGCTTCACATTCTTTTAGCCTTCTCCTTGCGCCCTCGCTTCCAATAAGCTGGGGAAGAATTCCTCCAGCAAGCCTTTCGAGCAATAAATATTCTGCTACTTGGCTGGCTTCGCGTGGTTGAGACGCTATCAGATCATCAAGCTTGAGTCCTTCTTCCCATAGCTTCTTTCCAATAGGCACCCATACTTTGGCATGCCATTCCAAGCAGCGGCGAATCTCAGGTATTAAAGCACGACAAGCCAGTTCTGGGGCACTCCCAAGCTTATCGAAAGTCTGATTACCATGCTGGCCAATGAAATTGTTCCACAAGTCCTCAAGCTCTAGACGTACAGCTTCAAGCTCAGCTAAGTGGTTGAGTGCCTCGAAATGATCGGGATGGCTTGGCCGCCCTGCCGCTACGGATACAGTCTTAATCAGTTGTCGCCATTCTGCGCGGGTCGCTAATTGCAAAAAACCCAGCTTTCCACCGGCACCAATGTGATCACATATTTCAAGCGTAATCTGACGTTGTTTGTGAACAGGTATAGTTTCCGACAGTCTAGGTCTATGGTGAAGAACAAGCGCGTGCCTAGAGTTGGCCTCAGCTGCTTTTTCGATGTTGGTAATAAGGCGTTCCCAGACTTCTCTTTCAGAGCCGCCATGCAAACCAGCAACAATTGCATATGGACGCCATGCTTGTCTGCGAAGGTCTTCTGAAAATTCAGAACTAAGAGTGTTGGCGATCTCTTCCAGGGCTTGACTGTTGCCCGAGCCCATTTGCCATTTATCAGCACCGTATGTTAGATCACTACTAAGCAGATGTTGGTAGTCAGTGACCATCATCTGAAACTGCCGCTCAGACGGTAGCGATGCCATTTCTGGCAGAGGAAGTTGTGCATCCAACTCTTCGCTCGCGCTAAACGATACTCCTAGTGCATAGAGCCGAATTATTTCCTGATCGCTAATGTTGACGTCAGCGTTCAGCTTTACGGGCGAAGGAATCCAGTTATGTTCTAGCTGATTAGATGCAACAAACCGGGCAGCATCAGATGGGGCAAATTTCTGCTTTCCTCCCACAACCTCCAAATATTCGTTTTCAAGCGCCTCCCGCAGGCTGTGTCTCAATTCATTGGTTTTGCGTAACAGACTTTTCCGCTCAGCCTCAAATTGAGCGGCCTTTTGTAACAATGTTTCGCTGGTATCGCTGGTAAGCCTTTCGGTAATTGATCCAATGGAAGATTCAAGTTGCCGTCGAGCATTCTGATCGCTACCGAGAACTGAAACGCAAAGCGGCTGAAGCATTACTGGTACTTTGTCTCTAAGGACACGCAACGCTTTGGCCGTATGCGCTGTTACCAGAATTGATTTGCCGTGCGCTAACAAATGTCCTATGAGGTTGCTAATCGTATGAGTCTTACCTGTACCCGGAGGGCCTTGAACAATTACAGCGCCGCTTCGATCAAGTTTTCGAATGATTTGAAGCTGCTCATCATTTGCTTCACTGACAAGGAGAATGTCGTCATCACTTAAAGTAACAGGGGAAGCTACACTTTCCTGTCCAACCGGGTTGCCATTGCTTCCTTCTTCAGTTAAACCATAGCCCTTCCACTCGTCAACTGTCCCCGTGATCTGTGCAAGGGAGGAAGGGAAAACGACCTTTTGATCGATATCATCGAGTATTGAATCTACTGCATTGGCAATCCCAGCTACCCTTTTGCGAAGTAAAAGTACTGTGTCTCGCCACATCCTGGGAAAACTTGTTGCCTCATGACCAGGTTGATCGAGAAATTCACCATCGACTGGGGAAATGGTCAATACAAGGGCTTTCAGGAAAGCCTCAGTGTCATCCCAGCCTAGCGGGTGATACCCTGCATTTTCGAGTTCGGCTTTTCGATTTCTTAATGAAGTTGGTTCAATATCGCTCAAATCCACGAACAGGTTACCGTAAAGCTCTGCTTCTCTTTCGGTTTCGTGTATCGTAAATTCTGGAATGTTTGCGTCGAACCGCAATTCGACACGCTTCAGTAAAACAGGATGGTTTATGGAAATTGGGCCATCCACACCAGACTGTGTCTGCCATGCTAAATGACCGTCAGCAAGAAGAAGTTCAAGCTGCTCGCCGTCTTTCTCAATCGTTGAATAGATGTCATAAAACAGCTCGAAGAAGTGCATAGCCTTTCGGGCTGCTAACTCTGGAATAACCCAAGCATCTCGTTTTACGGTCCATTCCAGAAAATCGTTGACGCGTTCTTCCTCGTCTTCAAACTGGATCGTAACAGTCTGCTCATTCCCCTCATCATCCTGTTGGACGGCGTTTTGGCTCTGAGCATATTCCGGAGTCTTCAGGGGGTCACCCCAGTTTGGAAGCAGCCATCCGATCAGCGATGAGGGCGGCTCAGGGCAGCGTGATATTGCCGGTCGCCGTACCCGTAGCAAGACGTCAGGAATTTCTTGTGAGTTTTCCACCTTCACTGGGCGGTGAATCTGCATTGCCGGATGATCCGGCATGTCGCTCAGTCGGATAAATCTCGGCTGCTCCGCCAAAGTTCTGACCGGTCTAAAACGAAGTTGATTTGCCTCTCGGAGAAAGTGATAAAGCTGGCGTATCCGTCCCTTGACGATTCCGCCTTCTTCTTCACGAGCCTTCAGCGTCGGATCCATAGGCATTACCAACTTTCCAACCCAAGCGGTATAAGTATCCAGTCAATCTCGTGGATTATTACATATAGAAAATTTAACTGAAATACAATCCTGGCATCATTAGGTCCGCATCAAGTTCAACTATTCCATCTGGTGATTTCAGCTAACTCACATATTCGTCTGTTTGTACAAGTTTAAAATAGTTTAGAACTCCGTTGGCTCACCAGATGAGCTATACCTAAACACCCACCAATCCGCCACCCAAGCCCCATCAGGTCCAAGCTGTGGGGCATTTTTTCGTCCACAAAAGGGATCCAACCATATGACCACCGAACGCAACTATCGCCGCATGAACAAGGCACTCCGGCTTGCCCACTCAGGGGAATCTGAGAATGTCCTTGCCGCCGCACAAGCCATCCTATCCACCCGCATGAAACACGGAGACGCCCTGGCCTCGCCTGGAACCGTCCGGGATTACCTGCGGCTGCTTCTCCATGACCGCCAGTATGAGGTATTTGTCGTGATCCTCCTGGATGCGCAGAACCATGTGCTGGCCACCGAGGAATTATTCCGGGGCACCTTGACGCAAACCAGCGTGTACCCAAGAGAGATCGTCAAACTTGCACTGCAACACAATGCTGCTGCTGTCATCTTCGCGCACAATCATCCTAGCGGTGTCGCTGAGCCGTCACAGGCCGATCAGCTATTGACGGCCAATCTCAAACAGGCTCTGGCGCTGGTCGACATCAAAGTCTTGGATCACATCGTCGTTGCAGGAAACGCAGCAGTGTCGTTTGCGGAGCGGGGGTTGCTCTAATGATCTGCTGTTGTGAAAGCCGGCTGAGATTCCACGCGCCGCAAAAATAGCAACTTACTTGCCTTCTACTTGTGAATCTTTGTTTTCTTAACCTTCTCGAATAGCTCAAACACAGTCAAGTCAAGCGCATTCGCAATGACCTCAATGGCATTCAGCGTCGGATTTGCCTGACCACGTTCTACCCGGCTCAGGTATGTCTGATAGAAGCCGCATTTCTCACCGAATACGACTTGGCTCATGCCTGTCTGTAGGCGGAGCGTCCGAATACATGAGCCGAATCGTTGGGATAGTTGAGATTTCACACCGCCAAATATCGGCGATATGCTCTAATTCACATAAACACTAATTCGTATATACGGTTACATGTCTCGCCTAGTCATAGCTAGAAACCGCCAACAAGCGCCCCGCATAATTATTTTCGAGTGCAATGGCGGTGGCTCATCTGGTGAGCTTTGAGGCAGTTAGGCTATCTCAAAGCCTGCAACGAAGAAGAACAATGAATATCAACGTTCATGATATTGGACTCATCATCACGGTTACTGGAATTGGCTTGGGCGTGTGGATAGCTAAGCGCAAGTTCAATCGGACTAACGAGTCCGGTGTTGAACGGTTTCAGAGTTTTACCAGTATGGTAGTAGCTACAACGCTTGACGATGTTCTATACAGGGGTGCTCTTGTATTGATAATTAGCGGCTTGTTCCTCATGATTTTTTGTTAGGGAAACATATGAAGCGAAAAATTGAACGCACTCTCCTGCTGGCTGTGCTAATTGCTGGTTTATCCTGCGCTTGGCTGGGGCCATTAGATAATTCAGCAACGACCGTCATCGATTCGGGTTTGAAGCGTGCCCTGGCGAGTTTTGCCAGCGCGCGCGCAATGAATTCCGTTCTCTCTGTAATTCAATCCACGGGTGTTAGCGCTGCGCCAATGGGTGTTGGGATCAGCTTAACCTTCGGGCAAGTTGTTCAACCTATAAACCAGTTGGTTGGACAATTCGCCGAATTGATGTTAGCCGCCAGTGTTGCCTTTGGCGTCATGAAGTTCTTGATCATCATGGGATGCTACAAAGGTGTATCGGTAGTCTTGACTCTTGTCGCATTGTGGTGGGGATGGCTACGCTGGCAAGGTAAGGCGGTCCCCTCATGGCTTTCTAAGGTATTAATTGTGTTTGTGCTGATTAGATTTGCCGTACCCGTGGTATCGGTTGGAAGCGACATGGTTTTCAATGAACTGCTGAAGAACAAATACGCTACAGCGCAGCACGGCATTACTATCGATGAAAGCTGGTTGGATAACAATGCCAGGGAGTGGATAAAAGCGCCGACAGAAGTACCGGGACGAGTAAAAGCGTTTAAGCAGGCGGTCGAAGGATGGGTTGAATATATGGTCGATCTCATCGTTCTATTCTTGCTTCAGACGCTGGTCGTCCCTCTCCTGTTTTTCTGGATACTTTATCGGTTTGCAGCGGAAATGTTGGGATCTGCGTACCCGACTCCTGAAACAAGTCGAGGATGAAACAAAAACTGCTAACTGCGCTGGCTTGGTTACAACTCGGGACCAGTCTGCTGTTTGCCGCAGCAATTCTCTGGGGATATGCCACATACCAGGCTTCGTTAGGGCAATTTCTCCAATCGGTATCTGCATCCATCGGTGCCGTGTCAAACGTCGTGGCGAGAACAGCAGAGACTGTCGAAGCAAGGCGAGATTTGCTTAGCGAGTCAACACAAATGCTGGTGGTAACGCGGCAACTTATCAATGAACTTCGGGCCGCTGCGGAGAACCAAGCTAAATTGACTCCTCAATACGCCGATGGTGTGCGCTCCGCTTCATCCGTGACAAGTAATCTGAGCGGGACTTTTAAGTCGATAGGAACTGGGTTGATGGTATCTCTGCCAACCGGTATCCACTGGGAAAGTTTGAAACCTGTTGTCGTCATGTCGCAGCCGTTGGACAGACCGGCACAACAACTACTCCAGAACGCTCAAGAACTCAAAGCTGTAAGTGATAGCCTTTCGGGAGTTGCTAACACGATCAGCCGAGATGGACAAAAACTGAGTGCCGCTGTCATTGCGACCAGTAACCAGGCGCTCAAAGTGATTGCTGAAATAGATAAATCATTAAGTCGGCTGAATGCACAAGAACTACCGAAAGCCCTGGAGGATTTGAGAAGAACATCGATGAATTTGCGGGATATCAGCGCTCAGGTCAATATCGTCGGCAACATTGGAATGGCGCTTTTCGTCGTTGGTCTATTGTTGTCGGTATGGTGCTTCTTGAGTAGCTTAAGCGCGATAAATCTGGCCAATGCCTATACATCAAGTCAAGTCACAGGCTGATTCCTGGCGCCACGCTGGATTTTCTGGAGGCAATATCAAATGCCAAAAAAGGTAACAAGTAATACAGTCAGCAACGCCCAATGGATGATGGGCGGCGGCAATCCGTCTGTTCATGAAATGGCATCGCTATTCGCGGAGTCTGACAGGTTGATGGCGAAAATGGACAGGACTGCGGCTGAAGCGGACAGATTAATGGCGGGAGGAAAACCAAAGATTGCTTCGAATTCCTGGCTTCGAAGCTTTGCTGATAGCCTGATGCAAGGAATAAGAAGAGGACTATATACGTTCTTCTTTCTACTCATTCGCGGCGTACTGCTTGCTGTAGCCTATGGGATTGCAATTTCCATCGTCATGTTCACTCTGTCTTACATTCTGTTCCATTGACAGCAATGTGATTCCATTGCGGAATACACAATTCCTGTTCCAGTTCTAGCTAACTAACAGTTTCATCACTCGTGTCCCGTTGGCCTTTGATGGTCATCGGGGGTTTTGTCATTCCAACTTCAGCACCGAAAGGATAATTATGCTTTGGCCATTTCTCGCAGCCGTCGCAATAGGTACTGCCTTTGTGCGCCTAGGGTTCTTGACGGCCATGTTCTCTGTGGCGTCCGTCTTGCTAAGAATCGCAGTAGCAATGCTTGTCGTTTTCGCAGTTGTATTCGTATTAGGTCGCATTACTAAGACCTCTTAGTCAGACTCATTAATCTGGATCGCTTGTAGTCCAATCTCGCTTTCCCAGCAATGAAAACTCAAATGTTTCAACATTGAACATCCAGGTCTCGACTATGCGCTCCATTGATTTGGATTCAGACCATGCGTTCAAATGTCGTGTAATCTGAAATGTACCGCCTGGAGAATTCTTGAGGAAGTTGAAACCTCTATCCCGGATACGAGCATTTGATAAATAGCTGCCGCCTGTAGCACTGCCATACTCTTCAGATGCTCGTCCTAATAAGTACAGAAACCGAGATCCAGGTGGAGTATCAATCACCCATGATTCATATTCAAAGGATAATTCACTGAGAAATATTTCCCGGTAGTGTGTTCTGCAGTATGGCTTACCCCCGTAGATACCGCCCTGAGTGAGAGTACAACCAGGAACGCAACAGTTGGCAGTAAGCAAGGTGTTCATCGTTACAGCATTCTTGCTAATGCATCAGTAGTTTGAGATGGTGACAAACAGTTAGCCTCACTCACACTCAACGATTCTAGCCACATCGCCGTGGCATACAGCGCACTCACCCACAAGTAGTAGATCGCCAGCCTTCACTGTGCCAGAGTATTTCTTGATGGTGACCGAGTCTTGGCATTTCCCACACCAGACATTGGCCAGAAGCTTCTTCCGATTATCGCCGCTGATGGCTTCCCAGAGCTTTGCAGCAGGGGCGGTAAATTTTGGA
>Ga0172367_10006768_pt1 | contig 13351 bp, 12 predicted proteins | sample Lak10m_FD_114542 | JGI IMG/M metagenome (GOLD analysis project Ga0172367, IMG submission 114542) | Freshwater microbial communities from Kabuno Bay, South-Kivu, Congo - kab_022012_10m | ecosystem: Environmental > Aquatic > Freshwater > Lake | place: Democratic Republic of the Congo: South-Kivu...
AAAAAACGTCTTACAAGATTTATGCTAAAAGATGAAGAAAATAATAGTTAAAGCCAAAACTATTCTATCCAGAAGTTTTCTTCTAGCTTGTGATACATAAGTCAAAAGGCGGGCTCTTGAAATAAAGCTCCTAGATTTAAGAAGCTTTGAAAGTTTAATTAGCCTCGAGTCGTGATTAATGCCCACTGCAACGTCACAAATCTTTGAGACCTCACTATGGTACCAACCATCATTGATTTTACGGAGCCTATTAACGATAGCCTTAATGCCAGAGTTCGCACCAATGACGTTATTAGCATGCTGACGGTACATAAGTGATGGAACAGGATCGATTACCCAACGACGATTATACGAACGACATATTGCATAGGTCAGCCAGTCATGCATCACAACATTCTTGGCTGGACTCCTAGGTGACTGAATTTCCTCGCGGAGCTTAGTGACAAGCCAAGGCGTCATCAAAAATGAACACCCCGGCCCGGCCGACTCAAAAATAAAATCAAACGATTTTTGATGTTGAGATTTACAGATTAACTTCTGAGAACCATCAGGCCAAAATGCCATCACATTTGATGAGACACATTCCGCATTCTCGGTTTGAATTAGATTCACATGACGAGATAACTTGTCGAGGTTCCAAATATCATCCTGATCAGCAAACGCCACATAATCAAAACTACTAATATCTACATCACAAACAAGTCGGTAAAAGTTTTTACCTGCAGAGCCTATACGGTCTCTTTTAGGTAACACCACCACTCGGCTATCTGATTGAGCTAATTGCTTAAGATATTCAAGTGTGCCATCCGATGAAAAGTCATCGGAAACATTAATCTCTACATCAACATTAACCTGTCTGAGAATACTTTCAAACTGATCTGCAATCCATCGAATACCGTTATGGCTTGCCATCAATATCTTTACGCGGGGACGTCTCATAAATCAGGGCGCAGAATTTTTAAAGTATTTTTTAAAAAAAATAGAAACAAACCTAAAACACAGGGAAAAAAGAAGAATTAAGCGGAATGAAATTTTTTTTAAAATACTGTTAGTACTTTTGAAGCTTGTAACATTAGCATCATGTCTTCGATACAGCAGTAATTGTTTAGGTAAAAAAACCACCCCTCCAATCAATTGGGCCACAGAACCTAACCACATGTCATGCATAGCCACTCTAGAAGGAATAGGTAATGCATAAAACAACAACTCCTTACGAAAGGCGATGCAACAACCAACGTACTTATTCTTGAATAAATTATAAAAAAAGCCTTGTTTGGATCCTATTTTAGAAAATAAAGATTCATACAAAATATTTAAATGTGAATCAACAACAATACAATCTGTAATAACCATTTGATTAAATAATAGCGCATTTATACATTCATCAACCTTTCCAGGTAACCATACATCATCTTGATCACTTAAAAATATGAAATCACCTCTTGCAGATCTGAGAGCTCGCTCAAAATTCTTAATAACCCCCAAATTCTCAATCCCAACAATAACTTTTATCCTACTGTCTTCTATTGAATTAACTAATTCAATAGTTTCATCAGTTGAGCAATCATCAGAGATAATTAGTTCGTCATTACAACTTAATTGTTCGAGTATTGAGTAAATTTGCTCGTGTATATAATGGCTAGCATTGTAAGTAGCCATGCAAACTGAAATCATCACAATCAGCTAATTTAACTCAACAATTTCAAGTTGAGGTAACGGAAATACAAGGGTCATGCCTGAAAGATTCTTGTTAGCTATAAAAAACTGCTTAAAATGCCAAGGCAAAACTATTAAATAATCAGGCTTCTTACTCAACAATTCACTTTCAGGAACAATCGGCAACCAAGTACCTGGGGTATAACAACCAAATTTTTCAGCATTTACTTCACCAACATAATCAATTTCTTGAGTTGTTAAATTGCAGTATTGAAGCAATACATTACCTTTGGTGGATGCCCCTAGGACAGAAACTGTTTGATTATTTGCATGTGCTGTCTCAATGAAATTCAAAAGATCAACCTTGGTTGCAACAACACGTTTGGCAAACTCATTATAAGGAGTTAAAGTATCTAAACCTTTTGCAAATTCATCATCTAATATTTTTTGCACTGCTGGAGTTACCAACAAGTCGCCATTTGCTTTAGTTACAGTTACAGAGAAACTACCTCCATTAACTTCATTAAATTCAACATCAATAATATTGAACCCGACTTTATCCGCCATCCATTTTATTTGACGAAGCGCATAAAACTCCAAATGTTCATGACAAACAGTATCGTAAGAGTTTGTATCCAGCATAGTCGGCATATAACTTTGCTCAAATACCCAAATACCATCATCCGAAAGAACATCATAGACTTGCTGCATAAAACCCATGGGGTCTTCAAGATCATAAAACATTGAAAACGATGTGATCACTTTTGCTTTTTTTGCTGGAAATCTAGCGTTTACTAATGCAGCGCTAAAAAAGTCTGGGATAAGTTGTATATGCGCTGGGTAATAGCTGTGAAATTTAATTCCAGTAGGGTCAACACCAACTAATATTGGCCCCGGTGTTGGATAAGCTTGTAACGTTGTACTGTCATTACTTCCAATATCAATTACCAAATCACCATCTTTCAACTCAATACGGTTTAAAATTCGCTCAACTTTGGTATTAAGATGAGCTACCATACTTGCGTTAAGGCCAGATCTATATCCATAGTTTTCACCATACATTTCAGCCAAATCATAAGAGTGCTCCATTTGCAGCAGTCCACAAACACCTTGCTCACCTGAGCACTTCACCAAGCGCAGAGGACCTGTTGTAACAGTAGAGTTTATATTTTTAGGGAAAACTCCAGTTAGCATTTGCTGGCCTAAATCTAATACACACTCAAGATGAGAGTTCCCACAGATCCTACATTTTTCAATTTTTTTATACATCTTTAAAAACCTTTACTGTCTTTTATTTTTATAAGAGTTTGTACATCTGCATTTACCATCATTTTCACCAATTCATTAAAATTAACTTTTGGACACCAGCCTAGCTGGACTTTCGCCTTTGAAGCATCGCCAACTAATATAGCAGATTCAGAAGGCCTGTATGAAGAAGCATCCTCAAGCACATAATCCTCATACCTCAATCCCAAATATCCAAATGCAAGCTCACAAAACTGACGGACTGAATGAGTCACCCCTGTTGCAATAATGTAGTCATCTGGCCTCTCATGCTGAAGCATCAACCACATTGCATTTACGGTATCACCAGCAAAGCCCCAATCTCTAATAGCGTCTAAATTACCTAATGATAATTCATTAACCTGTCCAAGCTTAACTCTTGCTGCCTCGTAGGTTATTTTCCTGGTAACAAAACCCAAACCACGCCTAGGACTCTCATGGTTAAACAAAATAGCTGAACATGCGAAAATATTGTAACGATCACGATATATTTTTATCATATTATCAGCATAAAGCTTAGCTACGCCATAAGGGCTGCGGGGTTGGGTTGGTGTTTTTTCTGATTGAGGGCTTTGACTTGGATCGCCAAAAACTTCTCTACTTGATGCCTGACAAAACTTAATCCTGTCGTCCACAAGGCGAACAGCCTCAAGCAATCGTGTTACAGCAAGACCATTTATTTCGGAAATTTCAATGGGGTTATCAAACATACCTGCACCGGAAGAGAATGCAGCAAGATTATAAATTTCTGCCGGCTTATATTGTTTAAGGATATCTATAATAATTTCTTGATTTAAAAAATCCCATTCAACTAATTTAACTATAGTTCGTTGGTCATAAAGCTTACCATCGACATTTTTTATCTTTCTTGTAACACCTACAACATCATAACCTTTATCCAAAAGCAGTTCTGCCAAATAAGAACCATCTTGCCCTGTAACTCCAGTAATTAATGCTAATTTTTTCACATTACAGCCCTAGCATTCTCGAGACCCAACGACTTACATTGTTTTTATATTTACTATTCGCTAAGCTATACAGAGGCATTTGCATTTTTTTAAAACGAATAGCACAGTATATTGAAGCCATGGCATTAATGAGTTTTTCAGGTGTAAGTGCAATAAGTAAAAACAGAGCATTACCAAACCAGAATGATCCTGGGTATAAAAACCTCTTAAACTCTTCAAAGCCATAAGCACCGGTAGCCCTGTAAAATATAAGACTTTTTAACTTTTTTGTGTAACTCTTGGAGCACACAACTGACTTTGAGTCAGAAGAATAACCATTGAATGACCAAATTAAATTAGGCCATTTCACAAGCCATATCTCCAAACCTCTAGGCGTCCACATTGCATTACCATACCTTATACTAATAAGCGGCTCTGCAATTAACACCACACTCTCCAATACAGGCTGCTGAAAAATAACTCCTACATGAACAAATAGACTCCCATAATAACTTACCCTATCTCTAGCAACCCATACGTCTTTTTTGATGATAACGCATCCTATGAACGAAAGGCCTTGCCCTACTTCGGACATGAATTTATCTCTGTCAAGATTTCCATATGATTGATCTGTAGAAATTTTTATCAACTTATGATCTAAAACTTTGGAAAAATCTACAGTAGCTACTTCAGCATTAACTACGACCAAATCATGAATAGAATCTAGTTTAGCAAGTATCTTATTTATAGCATTTGGTTTAATTAAATCGTCATCGGTCATCAACCAACAATACTCACCTTGCGCATAACTTACCGCATTATCATAATCTTTATCTATACCAGAATTTACAGATTCTCTGTAATAGCGAATCTCTGGATGCTTATCCACGTACCTGCGCATAACATCTTCGGTATTATCGGTGGAAGCGCCATCAACAACAACCAACTCAATCCCATTCACCATCTGGCTTAATATTGAATCTAAGGTTTGAGTTATAAATCGACTTCTATTATAGGTTGCGATGCATATGGTTAATTTATAATCAAACATATTTTATTTCCGAAAAAATGGCTTAATCATAAGATATAAAGGCCTGGCGACAGCAAATAACCAATAAGGAAACATCTTATAGCATAAGCGCCTGCGAAAACTCTCCAATGAACGATCGCAATATGTCTTTTCCATAAGCCTATCTAATAATTGCCTATCCTCAATATCAGGTCTTTTTTTGCACTGTAGCTTAGCAGAGAGAAATGCAGCCAACCCAAATTCATTTCGAACAACCCGCCTAATATGAAAGGCCTCTGCAGTCTCGTGTCCAAAATAAGAGTCCGCAATCATATGGTAACCTTCAATACCGATTCTGAAGCGATTAACAATACCTCTATCTGCAAATGAATCATTTTCACCACGTTGATCTAGCCAAACCTCAGGTACATAGCATACCGTCAACCCTGAAGGTATAAGCCCAAAAAATCGAGCTACATGCCCCCAGCAGCTTTTACTAAAAGCTTCAGGTAAATTACCACTTAACCATTTAGCCCTTTTAACAATTAGTCCACTCATGAAACTAAAAAAAGCTTCTGTTGTTACTGCTCGCTGGAACCAATCTAACCGTTCATCTAAATTCCCAATGTTGGCGATGAACTCTTGATCAGGGGCCAATACTGGATGTTCGCGAAACACAACCATATCTTTACTGCAGATTGTATGTTTGCAGATATATATGTCATGGTTTCCCTGTATCCATTCCAACGCCGTTTCGATAGCATGGGGTCGCATTACATCGTCACCACTAAAAAGCCAGCAATACTCAGTTTGAGCAAACCCTACACATTTAACCATATCAGCATCAATACCACCCCGCGCATCTCCTCTATAATATTTGATGTTAGGCCAAGCATTAACATACCCCACAAGCAATTCAGGCGTTGAATCGGTTGACCCTCCATCATAAATAACCACTTTAATATCATTATTTGCCTGAAGCAGGATAGAGTCTAAGGCCTGACCAATAAACTCTGCACAGTTGTATACAGGAATACATATTGTCAACGCTGAGTTCATGTGCTTAATTCAACAAGGTTTTATATAAAGCATAGTGATCATCAGAAATTCTCTCCCATTCATCCCTGTCAATTTCACTATTATTTATTCTGCGTTTTCCAGCATACGCATCAAGAGCAGTTTTCATTTCTTGAATATTGTCAATCTCAGAGTAATACACATTATTTTTTTCATCATATCCAATACAAGACTCTGATGTGGTTAATACAAAAGACTTTTGCAACACCGCAGTATGAATTGAGGTATTCCACTCTCCCCCGCCAGTTCTAAAAGGCAAAATCACAGCATCTGAAACAGCCAGCAATGATGCAATATCTTGTGATGAGAGAAAACCTGTGATTGTTACTTTACCAGCCCAAGGTTTTGCGTTTGCACGTTCTAAGATTTTTTGATGGTATTTATCATCACTGCCAAATTGCCCAGCAATAACAATTTGATCTAACTCTGGATCAGCAATGTCAAATAAAAGCTCAGTACCTTTATGAGGGTATATAAAACCAAAAAAAACAATCAATCTTTTTTGCTCTTTTATATATTTTCTTTTTACTTCTGCTTGCTTTCTTTTACTGAGATTTATATTGGGAATAGCAGACGCATTTCGTATAAATCTCATTTTTTTATTTCTTAAAATCCATTGCAATTTTGTAGGTAGTTTCTTTTCATACTCCGGTCTCACAACCACTAATCCTCCAGAAACAACCCCTTTAATTAATAATCTAATATCGTTTGAGCTTGAGTAGATTTCGTGCCAGGTTTGAACAACTTTCTTTCTCATTAGAAGTGCGATTAATGGTATAAACCAAGACAACAAGCCCCCCTTATATCCTTGTGTAGGGTATTGTATATGTACAATATCTGAACAGCTGCTCCAAATAACTTTAACCGCTTTAAATAACTCAACTAGTGTCCAATTGTTCATAATAGGAAATACTTGCAATGCATTAACTATGTCATGTTCCGACGCACCTTTACTCGTCAGAACGCAAACAGAAATATCTCCATGAGCAACAAGCGCCTTGGCCAAACCACTAGTGTAGTCACCTACTCCACAAGCCATAGGCGGATATGAACCTGTAATAAGTAAAACTCTCACTATTAAGATACTTTTTTCAGCACAAGCCATCCAAAGGTATATTTTTTATCCGCACACTCAATAGGCGCATCCTTACTTTCATAATGAAGCTCTCCAACAGGTTTTAGTCCAAAACCAGCAGCCTGCTCAATGAAATCAGCCACATCATGCTTAGAAAAAATTAACCAGTCCATCCCAAAAAACTTGATTCCTTGTGTACTTATTTTCTCAGGCCAATAATCAAATGAAGCAACGAAATAACCACCGACTTGCAAAAGACGTGACATTTCCTTTAGCAAAGATTGCGCATCAAATCCATGCTCTATAACAGAAATAGAAGTAACTACTTTAAATGAAGAATCGGGAAACGGTGTATGCATAAAATCTGTAGTTTCATATTTAATAACTCCTTGACCAGGCATTTCTTTCATATTGGGATTCAGATCTGCTCCAGTTAAATTGGTATATCCAGATTTATACAATGCGACAATTATTTCTGACGCATAACAACCAATATCCAATATAGGCTCAGATTTTTGTATGTGTTTTTCAATAAAATTAAAAGTTTCGAGCACATCCCAACTTTTAACATAATCACCTACTGCCAACCCATTAACCAAACGAAAACGACGAAGCGATGAACGCAATCGTGACTCTAATGATGAAACCCCTTTTCTTATCAATTCTTGCCGTGAGCTTTTAATTTGCAATTTACTTTTGAGAACTTTCATAGCTTCATCCACCTAATTATTTTTTCGATTTAAAAAAAGTTGCATAATACTTAACTGACCCAAATGTTAAATTGGAGTAAACTTGTAATTGATTGTACCTGAGTCACAACGCTTTAATTTGACCCAAGCATCAACATCTTCCGGCCTTACCAATTTATTATTCTTATCTGCAGTCCGAACCTCGTATCCATTCTGCCAAAACAAGTCAAAGGTATTTTTAAAATTTGGATTGACTCCATCAGGATGATACTCATTTAGACATATTTCTATAACCCAAGTAGGTTTTGGAGTTAATCTCATCGTTTTAATGGCTCCAAGCAAAGTCAAATATTCAGCACCCTCAACATCAATTTTAATGAAAATATTTTTTCCACTGAAACGATCTCCAACTAATATATCTAGCTTGGAAAGTGATATTGTGCGCTGAAATAAACGAGATGCTCCTGCCCAACTTCCGATCAATGATGCCCCAGTACTTGAAGCGCCGTACAATGATGCCAGTCCAGGCTTCTCACTAACCCCGATCGGGAAAACCTCTACATCCGTCCACTTATTTTCCAAAAGATTAGCCACAAGATGATTCAAATTTCTAGGCAGCGGCTCTATTGCAAGAACATGCTTTCCAGCCTTTTTTGCAAGGCAGGAATAAAAACCTATATTGGCACCAACGTCTACAAATACATCTGATTGCTCAAACAGTTTCATAAAAAGCGAAGTTTCTTCTGGTTCGAATTCCCCTCGTTGCATTGCAATATGATGAATTGAACTACTTCCAATTAGTTTAAAACCATAAGGAGTTATTTGTGACTTTGTTGATTTCGACAAATATGAGTTATATATATCTTTTACCTCAAATTTCAAAAGTGCGAACTTTCTTCCCCAATTCGCGTGGAATTCTCTTAATAGGATTGATCGCTTTAACAAACTCTTCAATAACTGGTACATAAATAATCTTTCTAGCAAATAATAACTATCAATATTAAAGTCTAACTTCTAATTCTTAGATCGCTTCCATTGCATGAGCTGAAACGTAATTTCTTTTTGCATTAACAATGAATTCACTAAAATAGAAAGCAGCATAAAACAGCCCCCCCATAAAAAATTATGCAAATAACTCTCTTTTACAAATGTAAGCTGCCATCCAATTGCTAAAATAATTACTGATCTAATAAAAGGATAACCAACGCAATGTATCAACCAAAATTTAGCCGCTCCTTTTAATATAGTCCTATGTGTTAACCATGTTCCGAATAGCAAATATACAAGATTCAATATCAACCACGCCAGAGCACCACCAGTAGCACCATAAAGCAACGTCAAAATAAAAATTAATGGTGCCAGTATTATTATCAGTATGGAGGTTATAGTTAATGGTAATTTAGTTAGACCATAAGCTAATTGCAATGCAAATGGGAAGTGCATAACTCCGTTTAAACCTGTGCCAATAAGTAATAACGATACTATTAATGACGTGCTAGCAGCCAGCTGAGAATTACCCGTCCATAAATAAAGAATATCTTGAGAATATATTGCGGCCAAAATCACTATTGGGAAAAATATTGCTAAAAATAATGATGTTCCAACCTTATACAATTGATCCAGCTTCTCAGTATTCCCAGATGCGACCAATGATGTCATACGAGGATATAGAGAATTAAAAAGGGGGGTTAAAAATACATACAATCCGTTCGCAACAGTACCAGCAAGAACATAATGTCCAAATTCTTCAAGGCTGAGCAATTTACTCAGCAGCACCTTATCCATTTGAATTAGCACAACTCCAGTAATAGCTAATCCACTCATCCCAACAGAGAATCTCCAAATGCGCTTCAAATCATCAAATGAGAATCTACGCAATTCAGTATTTTTACCTACAATCCGCCATGCAATTAAATACATAGCAGCAACATAAGCAATTCCAACACATGCTTGCCAGATAAAAAAAGCTTCGATTGTTGGTGAAATGAATGTAAGGACAGCGACTGCGCCTAAACTGGAAAGTGTGCCAAAGACTGTACCAACAATACTTGACAGGGCAACTCTTTGCATTCCCATTAACGCACCCATATAGAGTCCTACAGGCCAACGGCACGCCACCACCATACCCATTAAAATCAGCGAATTAGTAACTGTGTCACTAGATAAATGACTTGATTGGAGCCAGTTGTTTGCAATTAATGGGGCAACAACAAGAATGAGCAAAGCAATGCCAATTGACATTGCCCAATACACGACCGAGAGAGTATGAAGCAGATTTCTTGCTTCAGCCATATTACCAGTAGCAGAGCATCTTGCAACTTCTCGGTTAATTGTTGGAGACAAACCAAAATCCAGAAGCTGCAATAAGGCTTGCGTTGTGGCAAAAAAACCAATTAAACCATATGCCTCTGCACCTAAACATCTAAGATATAAAGGAACTACTGCAAGACCTAGTAGCGCAGTCCAAATTGAATTAAACAGTGCAACCGAAAAATTTCTTTTTAAGCTCACCTAGCATCACTCATGATAATCGTAAGCACCAAAACCATGGTGTTTAACTAATTCGTCACGTTGTGCAGATTTAAAGTCTTCTTTAACCATTTCTGACACAAGCTCCTCGAAAGTAATTTTAGGAACCCAGCCAAGTTTTTGTTTCGCCTTGGTTGGATCCCCTAACAAAGTTTCAACTTCTGTGGGTCTAAAATAACGTGGATCAACTTTAACGACGACATTTCCAAGACTATCGGTGCCTGTTTCGTCTACACCAATACCTTTCCATTTAATTTGCATATCAAGCACTTTTGCTGCAGTATTAACAAAATCTCTGACACTATACTGAAGTCCAGTTGCAATTACATAGTCTTCAGGCTGTTCCTGTTGCAACATAAGCCATTGCATTTCTACATAATCTTTAGCATGCCCCCAGTCACGTAAAGAATCTAAGTTGCCGAGGTATAAACATTCCTGCAATCCAAGTTTAATTCTTGCTAATGCTCGGGTGATTTTACGGGTGACGAATGTTTCGCCACGAATGGGACTTTCGTGATTAAACAAAATACCATTACACGCGTAAATACCATAAGCTTCACGATAATTGACCGTTATCCAATAGGCATACAGCTTAGCAACCGCATATGGACTGCGCGGATAAAATGGCGTCGTTTCTTTTTGTGGGCTTTCTTGAACTAACCCATAAAGCTCAGATGTAGATGCTTGATAGAATTTTGTTTTATTCTCAAGACCAAGAATTCTAATTGCCTCAAGAATACGCAATGTACCTATGCCATCTGCATTTGCAGTGTACTCAGGGGTGTCAAAACTAACTGCAACATGACTCATGGCAGCTAAGTTATAGATCTCATCAGGCTGAACTTGTTGAATAATTCTTATTAGGTTAGTTGAATCAGTAAGGTCTCCATGATGTAAAAAAAATTTAACTTCCTTCTCATGGACATCTTGGTATAAGTGGTCAATACGATCAGTATTAAATAGGGACGCTCTGCGTTTGATACCGTGAACGATATATCCTTTTTTAAGCAAGAGCTCTGCTAAATATGCTCCATCTTGTCCAGTAACCCCCGTGATTAATGCAACCTTAATTTTATCTTCCATACTTATCCTCAAATCTTTCAATATCATCCTCACCGAAATAATCACCTGTTTGAACTTCTATAAGTTCAAGAACTGATTCCCCAGGGTTAGATAGTCTATGTATTTCGCCAATACCTATATAGGTTGACTCATTTTCATTAAGAATTTTTTTATTTTCACCACATGTAATTTCTGCCACACCCTTAACAACAACCCAATGCTCAGATCTATGATAATGTTTTTGTAAACTTAAACTACTACCAGGGTTAACTTGAATACGTTTAACCTTAAACCCATCTCCCACATCGATAGTGTCATACCAACCCCACGGTCGAGAAACCTTGCGATGAAGTAAATGCTCCTCTCGTGCTTGACCTACTAATTGATTTACGATTTTTTTTACTTGTTGACTTTGGCTACGCTCAGCAATCATAACCGCATCAGCAGTTTCTATAATTACAAGGTTGCTAACCCCTACAGCAGTTACAAGACGGTGAGTGGAATGTATTAGGTTGTTTTCAGAAGTTTCCAATAGAACATCACCTTTGACCAGGTTTCCATTTTTATCTTTTTCACCAATATTCCATACAGCTTGCCAAGAACCTAAATCATCCCAACCTGCATCAAGTGGTATTACTTTAACTTCGAACTCCGAGCCTGGACATTTTTCTATAACTGCATAATCTACAGATTCACTTGGAACTAAACTAAACAGATCGGAATCAGGTCTGGTGAACTGCTGATCAACACTTGATTGATTAAACGACTTTTCTGTAGAACTTAAAATATCTTTTCTGAACTTTTCAAGCGCTTTAATCCAAACGCTAGCTCTAACGACAAAAATACCACTATTCCAGCTGTATTCGTCACTCAAAAGATAAGATTTAGCAGTATCAAAGTCAGGCTTTTCTACAAACTTCGAAACATGGAACTCACCTAAATCTCCAGCAAAACTTTCTTGCTTAATATATCCAAAACCTGTTTCAGGCCTTGTTGGCTTAATTCCCAAAATAACAATTGAGCCTCTCTCGGCAACTTTAACACCACGCCTTATTACATCTGCAAAAACTTCCGCATCTTTTACAGTTTGATCAGCAGGCGTAACTACCAAAACTGGATCGTTATCATTTTGTAATGCCTGCAAAGCCGCAAGCGTTAAAGCAGGCGCAGTATTTTTACCAATAGGTTCTAAAAGTAATTTTGCCGAAACCAGCGGTATGTCTCTAAGCTGGTCCAATGCTATAAAACGATGTTCCTCACCTGTAATTACTAACATTTCATCAACCGAAATATCGTCTGATGGAATATTACTTAAGCGGTCAATTGCCTGCTGAAATAAACTAGTTGTTCCAGACAAAACTAGAAATTGTTTAGGAAATCCTGAGCGAGAAAAAGGCCACAGCCTTGTTCCAGAACCTCCACATAATATAACTGGTGTTACCTTGGTCATTATTAAACAGAAGCCTTCAATGCCGCTGCCTTATTAATCGCTTCCCAAGAGAATTCAGGTTCATCACGACCGAAGTGACCATAAGCCGCGGTCTTGGTGTAAATCGGACGGAGCAGATTAAGCATCTTCACAATGCCTTTAGGACGAAGGTCAAAGTGTTCACGCACTAAAGCGGTGAGCACTTCGTTTGATACTTTACCTGTGCCATAAGTCTCAACCATGATGGAGGTTGGCTGAGCAACACCAATGGCATAAGAGATTTGTACTAAACAGCGTGAAGCAAGTCCTGCTGCAACGATATTCTTTGCGACATAACGACCAGCATATGCGGCTGAACGATCTACTTTAGAAGGATCTTTACCAGAGAATGCGCCACCACCGTGTGGGGCTGCACCACCGTAAGTATCAACAATGATTTTACGACCGGTTAAGCCGCAATCACCTTGTGGACCACCAATCACAAAACGACCGGTTGGGTTGACTAAGAATTTGATATCACCTTTGATGAGTTCTTTAGGGAGTGTTGGTTTGATGATCTCTTCAATCACGGCTTCACGGATGTCTTTCAGTTCC
>Ga0172367_10006769_pt1 | contig 13348 bp, 12 predicted proteins | sample Lak10m_FD_114542 | JGI IMG/M metagenome (GOLD analysis project Ga0172367, IMG submission 114542) | Freshwater microbial communities from Kabuno Bay, South-Kivu, Congo - kab_022012_10m | ecosystem: Environmental > Aquatic > Freshwater > Lake | place: Democratic Republic of the Congo: South-Kivu...
GTCATCCTCGCCATCGGGGTGAACACCGACGGCCGCCGCGAGGTGCTGGGTCTGGACATCGGGGCCGCCGAGGCCGAACCGTTCTGGACGGAGTTTCTGCGCAAGCTGACCCGTCGCTGACCCGTCGGGGGCTGCGCGGGGTCAAGCTGGTGATTTCCGACGCGCATGAAGGCATCAAGGCCGCCGTCTCCAAGGTGCTTTGTGCAACCTGGCAACGCTGCCGCGTCCACTTCATGCGCAATGCATTGGCCCATGCCGGGAAAAGCGGGCGACGTGTCGTCTCGGCCTTCATCGCCACCGCCTTTGCCCAGGACGACGCGCGGACCGCAAGCACCCAGTGGCGCGGGATCGCCGATCAGCTCCGCGCCAAACTGCCAAAGCTCGCCCTGCTCATGGACGGCGCCGAGCACGACGTGCTGGCCTATATGGGCTTTCCCGCCGCCCACCGCACCAAACTGCATTCGACAAACCCCATCGAACGCCTCAACGGCGAGATCAAACGCCGCACCGAGGTCGTGGGAATCTTTCCCAACGACGACGCCATCACCCGCCTCGTCGGCGCCATCCTCATGGCGCAATCCGAAGAATGGGCCGTCCAGCGCGCCCGCTACATGACCCTTGAAACCATGGCACCGGTCAGCGACGATCCCATCGTCATGCTCTCGGCAGTCCCCGGTGCATGACCAGCCCGGACAGGTCCGCGATCATGGTGAGCACCAAAAGCTACACCACGTCATGGGACACGATCGATTCCGATGGTAGAGTGGGTGGAGTTTGGCGATTGCAGCCTGACCCCGTTCCGGGGTGAACAACCGCCTCAGATTTCACAGCTAGCGCGGTGCCTGGCGCAAACAGTCGATTGCCGGGGGTAAACTGCGGGCGGGGAAACGGCATGCGTTTCCCGTTCCGCCCGGGGCAATTTGTGGTTTCCGGCCCGGCGTGGAGCCCATTCCTGCCGCGGATTCGCGCAAGACCGTATTTTGCGCAACCGAAGGCCGCAGGGCAAGCCAGAGTGGGCTAGGTTGAGTCTATGATAATCAGGCAACAAGGAAGTGACGAACGCCCTTCTTGTCACGACTCATCCTGCGCCAAGCGGGATGGGGTTGATAGCGACGCCCATCATCATCTTCGCCGCCGGCCCGGTTCGTGCCGGTTCACATCGGCTGGGCGTTGAACACGAACAACGGCTCGCCAGCCACCTTGTAACCCTCGATCAGCGCCCTGGCCTTGTCCGAGGTCAGCCAGGCTTCCAGCGTGGCCACCGCATCGGCCTTGACATGGGGGTATTTCACCGGGTTCACCGGCAGATAGGCGTATTGGTTGAACATCATCGTGTCGCCCGCGAACAGCAAGGCAAGATCGGCCTTGTTGCCGAAGTTGAGCCAGCTTGCCCGGTCGGACAGGATGTAGGCGTTCATCCCGGCAGCGGTATTGAGCGCCGCCCCCATGCCCTGGCCGACCGCGCGATACCAGTCGCCCGCGGGTCTGATCCCCGCCTTTTGCCACAGCGCGAGTTCCGCCTTGTGAGTGCCGCTGTCGTCGCCACGGCTGACGAAGGGCGCCTCAGTAGCGACAATCGCCTGCATCGCCGCGACCGCCGTCGGTGCGGCCTTGATCGCGGCAGGATCGCCCGACGGGCCGACCAGCACGAAATCGTTATACATGATCTCGCGCCGGTGGGTGCCGTTGCCCGCCGCGAGCCACGCCTCTTCGGCGGCGCGGGCATGCACCAGCACGGCATCGACATCACCCGCCTCGCCCAGTTTCAGCGCCTGGCCGGTGCCGACCACCAGCAGTTGCACGTTGATCCCGGTGTCGGCCAGAATCGCCGGCAACAGCACTTCGGCAAGGCCCGAGTTGGCGAAGGACGTGGTGACCGCGAGCTTGAGATCCTCGGCCTGCGCAGCCACGGCCAGCCACAGGCCGGTGGCGGCCATGGCCAGTGATTGCGGCAGTTTCATGGTAGCAGTTCTCCCTTGAGATAAGCTGTCGCTTCAGGCGACAGAGGTTGCGCGAAGAAGGCCGCGCCAGCGCCGACTTCGATCAGTTGCCCGTGATGGAGGAACACCACATCGTCGGCCAGACGGCGGGCCTGCGCGATGTCATGGGTGGCAAGGATGATGCGGGTGCCGCGGGCGCGGGCGCGGTGCAGCACGACCTCGATGTCGGTGGTGGAGCGGCCGTCGAGATTGGCGCAGGGCTCATCGAGCAACAGCACCCCCGGTGCCCGGATCAGGGCGCGCGCCAGCGCCATCTTCTGGCGCTCGCCGCCTGACAGCACCTGCGCCGGGCGTGCCATCGCACCGCGCAGCCCGACCTCGGCGGCCATCGCCTCGGCCCGCGCCCGCGCCTCGGCCAACGGCACCCCGTCAAGTCGCAGCGGATAGGCGATATTGTCGGCCACCGAGCGCCGCATCAGGATCGGGGTCTGGAACACCAAAGCCTGCCGGGCGTTCGGATCCCCCGTCCCGTCAGGCCAGTGCACCGCACCGCCGCTGAGGCGCTCCAACCCGTGCAGCGCGCGCAACAGGCTGGTCTTGCCGCTGCCGTTGGGGCCCATGATCACCGTGAGGCCGGTCGCGGCCAGTGTGAGCGTCAGCGGCCCGAGAATGGGCACGCCACCGCGCCGGATCGCCAGCGCCTCGATCCTTATGCCAGGCGCGCCTACCACCGGCTGCTCCGTTCGGTGCGCGACAAGAGGTGCACCGCCAGGTTCACCGCCACCGCCAGCGCGATCAGGATGAACCCCAGCGCCAGCGCCATGCCGAAATCGCCCTTGCCGGTTTCCAGCGCGATCGCGGTGGTCAGGGCGCGGGTGGCGTGGTCAATGTTGCCCCCCACAACCATGATCGCGCCCACCTCGCCGATCGCGCGCCCGAAGCCGGCCAGCGCCGCCGTGATCAGCGCCCGCCGCCCGTCCCAGAGCAGCGCCTTGATCCGTTGCGCTCGGGTGGCGTTCAGCGAAATCAGCAGATCGTGGTAATCGGCCCAGAGATCGCGGATGGTCTGATGCGCGATCGAGGCGATGATCGGGGCCACGATGATCACCTGGGCGATCACCATCGCGGTCGGCGTGAACAGCAGCCCCAGCACGCCAAGCGGCCCGGCGCGCGAAAAGATCACATAGACCACCAGCCCTACCACCACCGGCGGCAGCCCCATCAGAGCGTTGAGCACCACGATAACCACCCGCCGGGCGCGAAAGCGGCTGACCGCCAGCCAGGCCCCCAGCGGCAGCGCGATCAGCGCCGACACCAACGTTGCCGTCACACTGACCCGAAGCGACAGTAGCGTGATCTCGATCAGATCGGCGTCCAACCCGGCCAGCAGTTGCGCGGCTTGCGCCAGACCTTGCAGGATTTCGTTCATCGCCGCCCTGCCCATGCCCCTGTCGCGCCGCCGCCCGGTGGCCGCCGGTTCGAGCGGCATTAAAGCGGGTGACCCCCACCGACAGGGGCAAAATCCGACATCTTGCGGTCGTGAGCGTCACCGCGGGGCAAATTGACTGCACGCGCTCAGGCCGCCCGCGCCAGGCACCAGCCCAGCACCGCCTCGGGGTCGGGCGGCAGGGCCCGGCCCAGACCCTCGGCAAAGGCCTGAAATCCGGCCAGACATTTGGTGTGCACCGCCGTCAGCACCGGCAGCCCCAGCACCATCGCCCGCCCGATCAGCGGGCGAAAGCCGCGGCCCTCGATCTCGGCCTTGCCGAACTTGTTGACGATCAGCAGGCGCGGGTTGGCGTCAAGGACGGCCTCGACCAGCCCGACCGCCTGCTCGAGCGCCCCCGGGTTCAGGCGGCAGCCGCGCGACAGCGGGCCAAGGTTCTGGCTGATCCGCACCACCTGCGCCCCTTGCAGCACGTGCAGATCCATGGCGCAGTGGCAGTCGGGGCCGGGGTTTGCGTTGACCTGCACCACCCCCGCCAGCGGCCAATCGAGCGCTTGCAGCCGGGCCGCAACCGCTGCCAGCACCCCGTCGGTCTGCCCGTGCTCTGCCGCCATCACATAGCCCAGCATCGCCGCCCCCTTGCGCCCCCCCCCTCATGGCATACAAGATGGCGCTCACGCTGGAAAGAGATGCCATGCTGCCCACCCTGCCGCTGCTGCCCGTGCTGCCCCACCCCAAGGATCCGCGGCTGACGCGCCGGCTGCGCGGCACTGATCAGCATGGGCTTGCCACCGAGATCGCGGTGGTCGAGGAGCGGCCGCTGACGATCTTTCTCAACACCCAGGAAATCGTCACCACCATGACGATCGGGGACTACCCCGAGTATCTCGCCCTCGGCTTTCTGCGCAATCAGGGCATGCTCTTGGATGACGACGTGGTGACGGCAGTCGATCTTGACGCCGAAATCGAGACTGTGGTGGTGCGCACCGAACGCCAGACCTCGTATGAGGAGAAGGTGAAGAAGAAGACCCGCACGTCGGGCTGCGCCGTGGGCACGGTGTTCGGCGACATGATGGCGGGGCTCGAGGGGCTGACCCTGCCGCCGGGCGAGCTGCGCACAAGCTGGCTTTACGCCCTCGCGCGCGGGATCAACACGGTGCCGTCGCTTTACCTTGAAGCCGGGGCGATCCATGGCTCGGTGCTGTGCCAAAAGGACCGCGCACTGGTCTATATGGAGGATGTCGGGCGCCACAATGCAGTGGACAAGATTGCGGGCTTCATGTTCCACCACGCCATTCCGGCGGGCGACAAGATGCTTTACACCACCGGACGGCTGACCTCGGAGATGGTGATCAAGACCGCGCTGATGGGGATCCCGGTGCTGGCCTCGCGCTCGGGATTCACCGCCTGGGGGGTCGAGATCGCGCGCGCGGTGACTCTGACGCTGATCGGGCGGCTGCGCGGGCAGCGCTTTGTCTGCCTTGCGGGCGAGGAACGGCTGGTCCGCGATGCCGACCCCTTGGCGGTTGCCGATGAGGGCAGCAGGTACCATCGCAAGGGTGCTTCGGCTGACTAGGTCGCTGGAGGGGGGGCCAGCCCCCGGCCGGGCCTGCGGCCCGACTCCCCCCGGGATATTTGAGAAAAGGAGAAGGGCAAGGGGCATGAGCACGCAGGTGGGGAAGCTGCCGGGGGTGATTCTGGCGGGCGGGCGCGCCACCCGGATGGGGGGCGGCGACAAGTGTTTGCGGCTGGTCGGCGGGATGACGCTGCTGGCGCGGGTGATCGCGCGGCTGGGGCCGCAGTGCGGCGCGCTGGCACTGAACGCCAACGGCGATGCGGCGCGGTTTGCCAGTTTTGGCTTGCCGGCGCTGGCGGATTCGGTGGCGGGGTTCCCCGGACCGCTGGCCGGGGTGCTGGCGGGGATGGACTGGGCCCACGGGCTGGGGGCGCGGGTGATCGTGAGCGCAAGCGCCGACACGCCCTTCCTGCCCATTGATCTGGTGGCGCGTTTGCAGGCGGCGGCCGGGCCCGCCGGGCTGGCGCTGGCGGCAAGCCCGGACCCGCAGGGCGGGATGTCGCGGCAACCGACCTTTGGCCTGTGGCCGGTGGCGCTGCGCGAGGATCTGCGCGCCGCGCTGGCGGGCGGTCTGCGCAAGGTGGTTGACTGGACCGACCGGCACCAGGCGGGGGTGGCGGAATTTGCCGCCCTGCCGGTCGATCCGTTCTTCAACGTCAACACCCCCGACGATATCATCGAAGCCGAGCGTCTGGCGGGTCTGGCATGAGGGTTTACGGCGTCACCGGCTGGAAGAACGCGGGCAAGACCACGCTGATGGAGCGGCTGGTGGCTGTGATCACGGCGCGCGGCTTCACGGTCTCGACCGTCAAGCACGCCCATCACGACGCCGACATCGACCAGCCGGGGCGAGACAGTTACCGCCACCGCGCGGCGGGGGCGCGGCAGGTGATTCTGGCCTCGCCCGGGCGCTGGGCGCTGATGACCGAGTTGCGCGGGGCGGATGAGCCGACGCTCGCGGACCTGCTGGCGCGGCTGACGCCGGTCGATCTGGTGCTGGTCGAGGGGTTCAAGACCGCGCCACACCCGAAGGTCGAGGCGCATCGGGCGGCGACCGGGCGGGGGCTGATCGCGTCGGGCAACGTTACGGTGCGGGCGGTGGCCTCGGACGCGGCACCGCAAGGGCTGGCGGTGCCGGTGTTCGATCTCAACGACACCGGCGCAATCGCCGATTTCATCCTGCGCGAGGTCGGGCTCGATGCGGTTTGAACGGGTCGCGGTGCTTGACTGGTCGGCGGCGCGGGGGCGCAGGCGAGGGCGCAACTCGATCTGGCTGGGGCTGGCGGCAGGAGGGGCCGTCACCGCGGAAAACCTGGCCACGCGATCCGAGGCGGAAGCCCGGCTGCACGCGGTGGTGGCGGAGGCGCTGGCGGCGGGCGAGCGGCTGCTGCTTGGTGCCGACTTTGCGTTCGGCTTTCCGGCAGGATTTGCCGAGGCGTTGAGCGGGCGGGCGCAGGCGCTGGCGATGTGGCAGTGGCTGGCGGGTGCGGTGCGGGAAAGCCCCGGCAATGACAGCAACTACCGCGCGGTGGCCGCCCGGATCAACGCGCGGTTTGCCGGATCGGGGCCATTCTGGGGCAACGGCTTGCGGGCCGGGGTGACCGGCCTGCCACGCCAGAAGCCCGAGCTGCCCCCGGGGCTGGATGAGTACCGCTCGACCGATCTGGTGGCGCGCCAGGATGATGTCTGGCCCAAGTCGGTCTGGCAACTGGCGGGGGCCGGGGCGGTGGGGGCGCAGGTGCTGACCGGGCTGCCGGTGCTGGCGCGGCTGCGCGCGGCCGCGGGTGGCAAGGTTGCGGTCTGGCCGTTCGAGGCGACCGATGCTCCGGTGGTGCTGGCCGAGGTTTACCCAGCGATGCTGGCCGCCGACCTGCGCGGGATGGGCGCCATGGTGGCCGACGAGGCGCAGGTGCGGCTGCTGGCCGCGGCGCTGGCGCGGCTGGCGGCGCAAGGTGGGCTCGAGGCGCTGATGGCCCCCTCGGCCGCGCGGCAGGTGCTGGACGAGGAAGGCTGGATTCTGGCGGCGGGCCAGGCGGGGGCGCTGCGCGCGGCGCTGCCTGCGCGGGCCGCACCGCAGCACCTGCGCCATGATGCCTTTGCGGTGCCGGGCGGCAGCGCGCTGGTGCCGGTCGACGAGGCGCTGGCGCGGCTGCGGGCGGCGCTGGTGCCGGTAACGGGAGACGAGAGCGTGGCCCTGGCGGACGGTGTGGGGCGGGTGCTGGCGGCGGGTGTGGTGGCCAGCCGCGCCAACCCGCCTGCGGCCAATGCCGCGGTCGATGGCTACGGCTTTGCCGCTGCCGAGGCCCGCTCCGGGTCGCAGCGACTGCGCCTGATCGCGGGGCGGGCCGCTGCCGGCCAGCCGTTTGCTGGCGCGGTGCCGCCGGGTGGAGCGATCCGCATTCTGACCGGGGCGGTGCTGCCCGACGGGGTCGATGCGGTGGTGATGGACGAGCATTGCGTCTGCGATGGTGGCACGGTGAGCTTTGACAAGCCGGTGAAGCCGGGAATGAACACCCGTCGCGCAGGCGAGGACGTGGCGGCGGGGGCGCTGGCGCTGGCGGCAGGGCACCGCCTGCGTGCGCCCGATCTGGCGCTGCTGGCCGCGCTTGGGGTGGGCGGGGTGCAGGTGTGCCGGCGGTTGCGGGTGGGGGTATTGTCCACCGGCGACGAGATCGTGCCCGACCCGGCCCAGCCCGCCCTGCCGCATCAGATCTGGGATGCCAACCGCCCGATGCTGCTGGCGCTGGCGGCGGGTTGGGGCTGCGCTGCGGTGGATCTCGGCCATGTCGCGGACGACCCGCGCCGCATCGCGGCTCGGCTCGACCGGGGGGCGGCGCGAGTCGATGTGATCCTGACCTCGGGCGGGGCATCGGCGGGCGACGAGGACCACGTCTCGCGCCTGCTGCGCACGCGGGGTACCCTGTCAAGCTGGCGCATCGCGATGAAGCCGGGGCGGCCGCTGGCGCTGGCGCAATGGCACGGGGTGCCGGTGATCGGTCTGCCGGGCAATCCGGTGGCGGCCCTGGTCTGTGCGCTGATCTTTGCTTACCCGGCGCTATCCTTGCTGGGCGGCAGCGGCTGGCCCGCGCCGCAGGGCTTCACGGTGCCGGCAGCCTTTGCCAAGCGCAAGCCGGCCGGGCGGCGCGAGTATCTGCGGGCGCGGATCAATGCCGAAGGGCGGGCTGAGGTGTTCGGGTCGGAAGGTTCGGGACGGATTTCGGGCCTGAGCTGGGCTGGCGGACTGGTCGAGCTACCCGATGCGGCGATCGAGATCGTGCCGGGTGATGCGGTGCGCTTTCTGCCCTATGGCAGTTTTGGCGTCTGACGCCGGAGCCTCCGGCGGGGATATTTGGAAAAAGAAGAAACAGAAAAGGTCAGGCGCGGCGGATCAGGTAGATCCGGGCGGGGCCGCTGGTGTCGATGCTGATCAGGGCATGACCTGACTCGGTGCAGAAATGGGGCACATCGATCACCGCCGCCGGATCGGTGCTGATCAGCTTGAGCACCGTGCCAGGGGCCATGGCTTTCAGGCGCTTGCGCGCCTTGAGCACCGGCAGCGGGCACAGGAGGCCGGTGGCGTCGATCTCGTCATCCCAAGTCATGGCGCATCCGATAGCTCAAAGGGCGGGTTTTGTCTATCGTCCCACAAGGCGGTATGACAGGGTGCGGCAAGGCTATGAGACGGGGAACAGGGGCGAAGATGGCAGCGGGTCAGCAGGACGGCGTGTGGAAATCGGGCAAGGGACGCGGGCGCCACACCCCCAAGGGGCGGCAGTTCAGCGATGCCGCGCTGGCCGAGGTGCAAGCCCTTATGGGCGATCGTCCGCGCAGGCGGGATCTGCTGATCGAGTTCCTGCATCTGATCCAGGATGCGCATGGCCAGCTTTCCGCCCCCCATCTGCGCGCGTTGGCCGAGGAGATGAGGTTGAGCATGGCCGAGGTCTGGGAAGTGGCGACGTTCTATGCCCATTTCGACCCGCGCCGCGATGGCGAGACCGCGCCGCCCGATCTGACCATCCGGGTGTGCGACAGCCTGTCGTGTGAGCTGGCGGGATCGGAGAGGCTGTTCGCTGCCCTCGCGGCCGGGCACGATCCGGTGCGGGTGCGGGTCTTGCGCGCGCCCTGCATGGGGCGGTGTGACAGTGCCCCGGTGGTCGAGGTCGGGCACCGGCATCTGGGTCATGCCACGCCCGAGGCGGTGGCGGCAGTGATCAAGCGTGGCGATTTTCACCCCGAGGTGCCACCCTATCAGGGGCTCGCGGCTTACCGCATGAGCGGCGGCTACAGCCGGCTCGCGGAATTGCGCGCGGGCGGCGACTGGCACGAGGTCCAGGAGACGCTGCTGGCGGCGGGCTTGCGCGGCCTTGGCGGCGCGGGCTTTCCGACCGGGCGCAAATGGGGCTTTGTGCGCAGCCACCCGGGGCCGCGCTATCTGGCGGTCAACGGCGACGAGGGCGAGCCCGGCACCTGCAAGGACCGCTGGTATCTGGAACGCACCCCGCATCTGATGCTGGAGGGGATGCTGATCGCGGCCTGGGCGGTCGAGGCGGAGAAGTGCTTCATCTACCTGCGCGACGAATATCCTGCCGTTCTGGCAATTCTGCGCACCGAGATTGTGGCGCTTGAGGCGGCGGGGATTGCCGCACCCGGCTACATTGATCTGCGGCGCGGGGCCGGGGCCTATATCTGCGGCGAGGAAAGCGCGATGATCGAAAGCCTCGAGGGCAAGCGCGGGATTCCGCGCCTGCGCCCGCCCTTCGTGGCCGAGGTTGGGGTGTTCGGTCGCCCGACACTGGTGCACAATGTCGAAACCCTGCATTGGGTGGCACGTATCTGCCGCGAAGGTGGGGGGATTATTGCCAATATCGAACATAATGGCCGCAAGGGGCTGCGCAGCTATTCGGTTTCGGGTCGGGTGGCGCGGCCCGGGGTTTACCTGTTGCCGGCGGGATCGACCATCACCGAGGTGATCGCGGCGGCGGGCGGAATGGCTCCAGGGCATGTCTTCAAGGCCTATCAGCCTGGCGGGCCGTCATCGGGGCTGTTGCCAGCCTCAATCGCCGATGTGCCGCTCGATTTCGACACGCTCCAGCCGCTGAGCAGCTTCATCGGTTCGGCGGCGGTGGTGGTGCTGTCGGACCACGACAGCGCGCGCGCCGCGGCGCTGAACATGCTGCGGTTCTTCGAGCGCGAGTCCTGCGGCCAGTGCACCCCCTGCCGGGTGGGCTGCGAAAAGGCGGTCAAGCTGATGGCGGCACCGAAGTGGGATCGCGCACTCTTGGCGGATTTGTGCGATGTCATGGCCGACGCCTCGATCTGCGGGCTGGGACAGGCGGCGCCGAACCCGATCCGGCTGGCGATCAAACACTTCCCCGATGAGGTCTGAGATGAACACCAAGGTCGAATTCACGCTCGACGGCCAAAGCGTCAGCGCCGAGCCGGGGGAAACCATCTGGGCGGTAGCCAAGCGGACCGGAACCGATATCCCGCATCTGTGCCACAAGGCTGCGCCGGGCTACCGGCCCGATGGAAACTGCCGCGCCTGCATGGTGGAAGTGGCGGGCGAGCGGGTGCTGGCGGCATCGTGCTGCCGCAGCCCAAGTGCTGGCATGGTGGTGACCTCCGATTCCGAGCGCGCCCGCAAGGCGCGGGCGCTGGTGATGGAACTGCTGCTGGCCGATCAGCCGGTGCAGGAGAAGGCACACGATGCGGCCTCGGCGCTGTGGCAAATGGCCGATGCCCAGGGCGTGACGGACAGCCGCTTTCCGGCGCTTGAGGCGGCCCGGATTCCACTCCTGGACGCCAGCCACATCGCGATGCGGGTCAATCTCGATGCCTGCATCCAGTGCGGGCTCTGTGTGCGCGCCTGCCGCGAGGTGCAGGTCAATGACGTGATCGGGATGGCCGGGCGCGGCCATGGCGCCTACCCCAGCTTCGATTTTGCCGACCCGATGGGCGAGAGCACCTGTGTCGCCTGCGGCGAATGCGTGCAGGCCTGCCCGACCGGGGCGCTGATGCCCGCCACCGTGCTGGATGCAGCGCAGTTTGGCAACCGCGCCGCGGTTGACGCCGAAGTGAAAACCGTCTGCCCGTTTTGTGGCGTGGGCTGTCAGGTCAGCCTCAAGGTCAAGGACAACCGGATCAGCTTTATCGACGGGTTGAACGGTCCGGCCAACCAGAACCGGCTCTGCGTCAAAGGCCGCTTCGGCTTCGACTACATCACCCACCCGCACCGCCTGACGGTGCCGCTGATCCGGCGCGAAGGTGCCCCGAAGGGGCTGAACGTCGATCCCGCCAACCCGCTCAGCCATTTCCGCGAGGCAAGCTGGGACGAAGCGCTGGATTTTGCCGCCGCTGGTCTGGCCCGGCTCAGGGCCGATCACGGGGGGGCTGCGGTGGCGGGCTTTGGCAGCGCCAAATGCACCAATGAAGAGGCTTACCTGTTTCAAAAGCTGATCCGGCAGGGGTTCGGGCACAACAACGTCGATCACTGCACCCGGCTCTGTCATGCCAGCTCGGTGGTGGCGCTGATCGAGAATATCGGCTCGGGCGCGGTGACCGCAACCTTCAACCAGATCGAACACGCCGACGTGGCGATCGTGATCGGCTGCAATCCGACCGAGAACCACCCGGTGGCCGCGACGTATTTCAAGCAGTTCGTGAAACGGGGCGGCAAGCTGATCGTGATGGACCCGCGCGGTCAGGCACTGAAACGTTACGCCGCCCACATGCTGCAATTCCGTCCCGGCGCCGATGTGGCGATGCTGAACGCGATCATGCACGTGATTGTCGAGGAACAGCTTTTTGACCGCCAGTACGTCGAGGCGATGACCGAGGGCTGGGAGGCGCAAAAGGCCCATCTGGCGGCCTATGCGCCCGAAAAGATGGAAGCGATTTGCGGCATCCCGGCCCGGACCCTGCGTGAAGTGGCGCGCGAATTTGCCGGGGCCAAGGCCGCGATGATCTTCTGGGGCATGGGGGTCAGCCAGCACATCCATGGCACCGACAATGCCCGCTGCCTGATCAGCCTTGCGCTGATGTGCGGTCAGGTCGGCCGTCCCGGCACCGGGCTGCACCCGCTGCGTGGCCAGAACAACGTGCAGGGCGCATCGGATGCCGGGTTGCTGCCGATGTTCCTGCCCGATTACCAGAGCGTGACCAGCGATTCCATCCGGGCGCATTACAGCGCGATCTGGGGCGGCGGCGACTGGTCGGATCAGAAGGGGCTGACCGTCACCGAGATTCTCGATGCGGTGCATGCGGGCAAGATCCGGGGGATGTATATCGCGGGCGAAAACCCGGCGATGTCCGACCCCGATGTCAGCCACGCCCGCGCCGCCCTGGCCAAGCTGGAACATCTGGTGGTGCAGGACATCTTCGTGACCGAGACCGCCAACTATGCCGACGTGATCCTGCCCGCCGCGGCGTTCTACGAGAAAACCGGCACCGTCACCAACACCAACCGCCAGGTGCAGATGGCCCGCGCCGCGATCATCCCGCCGGGGCAGGCGCGCGCCGATTGGGCGATCACGGTCGATCTGGCCAACCGGCTGGGGCTGGACTGGCACTATACCCACCCGCGCGAGGTGTTTGCCGAGATGAAGCTGGGGATGCACAGCCTTGCCAACATCACCTGGGACCGGCTCGAGGCCGAAGGGGCCGTCACCTACCCGAGCCTTGCGCCCGACGACCCCGGTCAGGCGATCGTGTTTGGCGACGGCTTCCCGCGCGCCGGAGGCCGGGCGCGCTTTGCCCCGGCTGGCATCATTTCGCCCGACGAGTTGCCCGATGGCGACTATCCGATGATCCTGACCACCGGGCGGCAGCTTGAACACTGGCACACCGGCGCGATGACCAGGCGGGCGACGGTGCTCGATGCGCTGGAACCCGAGGCCAACTGCTCGCTCAACCCTGTCACGCTGCGTCGGTTGGGAGTGGAACCGGGGGGGCGGGTGCGGCTGCAAACCCGGCGCGGCGAGATCACGATCATGGCGCGCGCCGACCGGGCGGTGGCGGAAGACATGGTGTTCGTGCCCTTCGCCTATGTCGAGGCCGCGGCCAATATCCTGACCAACCCGGCGATCGACCCTTACGGCAAGATTCCCGAATACAAGTTTGCCGCCGTGCGGATCACCGCCGCCTGACGGGCGGTTGAAAAAGTGACCGTTGTCCTTTCACCCGCGGACTGGCCTCGGTCGCTCGGTGCGTTGCCAGCGCTCGCGCCAACCCGGGCGGGATGAACCGTGATGCGACCGGCGTAGTTGTTCCATCCCGGCAGATTGCATCGACGTCCGGCGCCTGCCATTGTTTATTGCAAGGTCAGCACTTCGCGATCTGATTTCTGGATTGCAGGCTGATGCCAAGGGGGTGCAGGCGGCATGATGA
>Ga0172367_10006771_pt1 | contig 13345 bp, 10 predicted proteins | sample Lak10m_FD_114542 | JGI IMG/M metagenome (GOLD analysis project Ga0172367, IMG submission 114542) | Freshwater microbial communities from Kabuno Bay, South-Kivu, Congo - kab_022012_10m | ecosystem: Environmental > Aquatic > Freshwater > Lake | place: Democratic Republic of the Congo: South-Kivu...
AGGCAAAAAGTGGTCGGGCGTCGGAATGGCTAACTGAACTTCGCGACCCAAACTCGAATAATTAATCAGGTCTTTATGATTTCCTTCCCGAATCAGTTGCTTGAACTTGTCGTTTGCTGCAACCGCCCAATCGAACCCGAAATCCGGTTCATTCATTTTATCCCACGCCACCAAACGCAGGTTGTGCACGAGGTTTCCGCTACCGACAATCAGTACACCTTTGCTGCGTAAAGCCGAAAGTTGTTGAGCTAGTTCGTAATGATACTGTGGTCCCTGTGTATAATCCAGACTAAATTCAATGACCGGAATATCAGCTTCAGGATAAATCCGGCGGATGACGCTCCATGCGCCGTGATCCAGTCCCCATTTTTCATCGAGGCCAACCGTGGTTTTGGTAATGATGCGTTTGGTTTCGTGAGCCAGTTCGGGACTTCCCGGTGCAGGATACTGAACTTCGTATAGCGCTTTAGGGAATCCGCCAAAATCGTGAATAGTGGCTGGTTTCTGAACAGCAGTGACATACGTTCCGCGTGTCTCCCAATGCGCCGAAACACACAAAATAGCTTTTGGTCGCGGAAGTGTTTTTCCGAGATTTCGCCACCCATCCACAAACTCGTTTTCCTCGATGGCATTCATCGGACTACCGTGCCCAACAAACAAAACCGGCATTCGCGGAGTGTTTTCACCGAATGATAATAACTGACTAATAGTTTCTGATTTCATAGCTTTTACTGCAAAGGGTAATAGGAATACTGATCCTAAAAAAGACCGGCGTTTCATGATTCATTGTTTATTGTTTCTCGCCCAATAAACAAGCAAAAGTGGCATAAGTTTTACCTGATTTCTTCTGTTCCGTCGGCATGACGGGCGAAGCGGCCTTTTTCTCGCGGATGGACCTGATCGCGGCGAGGCCACGGCCAACCACCAAATTCGTTTTGCTGGTATTCCATCATCGCCTGCCGAATTTCAGCCTGCGTGTTCATCACAAACGGTCCATATTGCACCACTGGTTCGTTAATCGGTTTGCCCTGAAGGAAAAGAAACAGTGCTTCTTCGCTACCATTTATAATTTTAGTTTCCTCATCAGCTTTCAATTCAATGGCTTTCTCCTGACCGATTTTTTCTCCTGAAATCAGGATCGATGATCCGCTGTAAAAATAGAGCGCTCGGTTAATTCCTGAACTTGCCGGAGGTAATACCAATTGTGCTTCGACTTCTATTCTAATGGTCCAGATGGCCACTTCGTTTGCCGGATCGGCTGCCCACGAATCGGGTGCGGGAGCCAGCGCCTGAACATTTTCGAACGTTCCGGCGATCACATTTATTTCTGACTTTTTGCCGTTTTCATCCGTAATTCTGGCAACCGGAAGATCCTCGGCCCACAGCATCTTGAAATGTGGCTTGGCAAACTTTTTCGCTTTCGGCAAATTGAGCCAAACCTGGAAAAGCTCGGCAAGGTTCCGACTTTCGGTGTTCAGCAGTGGAAACATTTCGCTGTGCTGAAGTCCGGCACCAGCCGTCATCCATTGCACATCGCCTCCGCCGTACCGGCCGGCCTGACCGTGAGAATCGGCATGGTCGACCATGCCTTTGGTAACCACCGTTACCGTTTCGAAACCCCGGTGAGGATGTGCCGGAAAACCCGGGATGGTATCGCCGTGATACATGCGCCAACCGTCTTTCAGGTTAAAATCCGAACCAATTTGGCGGCCTCGCAGAAGTGATTTATCCGGCGCCATCTCTGCGTTTCCTTCCGGAAAATCGTCGAGGTGATGAGCACAAAACAGAAACGGGTTGGAAACCGGCCACATAAAGCCAAGCGGTTTGATGCTGATGATTGGATGATTTTTCATTGCTCAAAATCTTTTCTGAATACAACAATTCCCGGTCAGTTTTTCCTATTAATCAGGTTGACAACCACCTTGGTCATGATTTCCTTTTCTTCTGGTCGGCTTACGGCGATCATCAGGGTAAGCGCTACCAACGCATTGTCAGCGATGCGTTTATGACCAAACTTGTCAAACAGGATTCCGTTCTTCTCCATGAAATACAGGAAAAGAAAAGCGGCAATTCGTTTATTCCCATCAGAGAATGAATGATTCTTTGTTACAAAATACAACAGGTTGGCGGCTTTTTCCTCGATGCTAGGGTACAGATCAATTCCGTTAAAAGTCTGATAAATTGTTGAAACAGAGCTCTTGAAAGAGTCGTCTTTTTCATGTCCAAACAAGTCGCTGTTACCGTAAATCTCTTTTACTTTTCTAATTTGGTCGATGGCTTCTTCGTAAGTTAGTTGATAGGTTTCCTTGCCTGAAGTTTCGATAATTTCCAGATTCTGGTAGTCGTACTGATCCAAAATATCAAGAGCATAGGCATAATCTGAAATGATTTTTAGTAATCCAACACTTTCTTCTTCTGAAAGCGCCTTGTAATTCAGAACACTTCCTAACAATTTAACCGACTCCTGAAGCTGTCTTAATTGCTCGTTCTGCTGAAGTAGCCGCTTTTCATTTATCGAATAACCTTTGATCAGGTAATCCTTCAGAATTTTGTTGGCCCAAATACGAAATTGGGTTCCTCTTTGACTTTTTATCCTGTATCCTACGGAAATAATTACATCCAGATTATAATATTCAACCTGATATATTTTCCCATCACTAGCAGTTGTTGCATTTTTTGCAACAACTGAATCTTTTGGTAGTTCTTTCTCTTTGAAAATATTACTTATGTGTCTGGAAACAACTGATTTGTCTCGCTGAAAAAGTTCAGTCAGTTGCATCAGGTTCAGCCAAACAGTCTCATTATCCAGTTTCACCTGAATTTCAGTACTACCGTCATCTGCTTTGTAAATTTTGATTTCAGAATTGTTCATTTCAGGGCTTTTTCCAAAGTTACGAAAAGCAGTCTATTCCACCGCAACCAAATAATGTTGTGTTCTGATAAACAATGTATTTCCTGAAATAGCGGGTGTAGCCATGCAGACATCTTTCATCGCGTTTTTGGCCAGCAATTTAAATTCCGGGCCTGCCTGAACGACAAAAACATTGCCATCTTCGGAACTGAAATACAGTTTCCCGTCTGCAGCAACTCCTGAAGCCGAGAACGGATCTTTCAGGCTGTCCTTGTATTTCAATTCGCCGGTTTTGGCATCGAAACACATCAGTTGTCCGTTTACCTGAAGGTTGTATAAAAAACCGTTATACACCAGCGGTGTTTGCATGTAGGCTCCGCCGCGCTTGATACTCCAGGAAATATACTGGCTCTTGGTGCTGTCGGGAGCAAGAGTGATATCTCCAACGGCACTGGTTTTAACCGCCAAAATCGGGGAGAACTTTCCGTGCGCGCTGTTCAGGTAAATCAAGTCGTTTACAATGACCGGAGTTGGTGTTGGAATATCGCCGTTATCAGCAAGTTTCCAGATTTCCTTTCCGGTTTCAAAATCGTATCCTCCGGCGTGTTTAAAGCCGTTGACCACAATCTGGGCTTTTCCGTCTTTTTCAAAAATGGCCGGAGTTCCGTAGGTTTCTACTTCGCCCTCGCGCGATGTTCTCCAGATTTCGTTTCCTGTAGCCAAATCCAGCGAAACCATGTATGGAGTTTTAGGAATATCACACAGAACAATGATCCGGTTTTTATAGATAATAGGCGAACTCGAATAGCCCCACTCGATGCCAGGAGCCGCAAAAAATCCGGGATTAATCAGTCCCATATCCTTTTTCCAGACCAAATTTCCTTTGAAGTCGTAGCAATACAAACCTTCTGAACCAAAATGAACGACCACATATTTGCCATCGGTGGCCGGAGTACAGTTGGCCTGCGACGCTTTGGTGTGCCGTTTCGATTTCGGGATTCCCTTGTGTGCCAATCGTTCCCAAAGTATTTTTCCGGAGTTTTTATCGAGACAATATACCTTAAACTCGTGCACAGCGCTGTCGTTGGCCTCACCAATATCGCCGTACAACCCAACTTTGAGGGAGGCAGAAGCCGCGGTATTAACGGCAGTTGTTACAAAAACAAAATTGTCCCAAACAATGGGCGATGAGTGCCCCAGCCCGGGTATCGCGGTTTTCCACTTGATGTGTTCGCCGGTTTCGATATTCCAGGTCGTGGCAGGTTTGGAGTTTTCGATGTAGCCTAAGCCAAACGGACCACGAAACGATGGCCATTGCTGATTGTAAGGAGTTTGTGAAGACGCATTCAGGATAAAAAAGCAAAGCAGAAATAACAGGCTGGTTGTTTTCATGTTGGGTTTATTTTTAGGAATAGTAAACGAAACAAGCCTAAAATTACGCCTTTTGACTGTGATTCTTTCGATTGCCTGAAAATAAAACCGCTGATTACTTATGTTCTTCGAGGTTGCGAAGAATTATTTCGATGCGCCGGTCGGGAATCAGCCAGATGAGTGCAACCAAAACATACAATGCTCCTGAAATCCACTGGCTGACAAAATTGGAAGCAATAGCCAGTGAATACAAAATGGGCGACATTTTTCCCTTGATGTCGTTCCCAACTGCGCGGGCCAGCAAGGAATTTTCGCCCTGTGCCCTGATGATAGCGGTTTGCAAAATGAAATAGGCAATGGCAGCCATCAACAAAACGATACCGTAAACGGCCATCGGGATGGGTGCAAAGTTGTTTTCGCCAATCCAGCCTGTGGTAAAAGGCACCAGCGACAACCAGAACAGCAGGTGCAAATTGGCCCATAAAATTCCGCCGGAAACATGCTTGACGGTGTGCATCATGTGGTGGTGATTGTTCCAGTAAATGCCAATGTAAATGAAACTCAGGATATAACTTATTACTATCGCAATGAGTGGTTTCAGCGCGGCAAAATCGGCGCCATGTGGCACTTTAATCTCCAAAACCATGATGGTGATGATGATGGCCAGAACGCCATCGCTGAACGCTTCGAGTCGGTTACGGTTCATCCTATTCTGCTTAAATATTGATTAAAAAACAGACGTACGTTCAATTTTGTTGAGTTTGCAAGTATTATAACACTGGTGATTGGAGAACTAGTCAAACAGACTTTGCACACCATTATGCATGATAATCAGCAGCGACTGCATAGTTATAATAATACTATACTATTGAGGAAAAATATCAATCTACCGGCAACTCCGGAAAATACAGCTGATAATTCACCTGTAAGAATACAGCTTATTTTTGTATGAGAATAAGATACTTAGCCAAAATCTATAAAAAACCCGATCAAAATTCCTGCCCCAATGCTCAACAGGCCCAGAAAAAACATTACAATCCCGATTATCTTTTTTTGCAGGTGTTTTTTTGATTCTTCATAATTTACAAATTTCACCAACTTACCCGAGGTGGTTTTTTCTACCTGGTATGTGGGTTTCTTATTTTTCAATCTATACCCTAAATATCCCAAAACTACTCCCATAAAGGACAATACGATACCTATCATTTTTGTTTGGTTCAAATACGTATAAGTGTCGAAAAGCCTAAAATGTTTACCTGTCAAAGATTTTTAATCTTTTTTAACCCGTCATTGCACAATTTGAAGTTGGTGAAAGTTCATCCAAAAGCCTGAAAGGAATTCAATATCGCGAACAATTTATGCAAAAAATTAAGAGAGGCTGTTTTTAAAATTGCGTGTTGTTGAGGCTTAGGTCATCCCGGTCAGTAACAACAGATTGGCTAATTCTCATTTCGCCGCATATCCTTTTTGTAGCTTTTCATTATTTTCCCAAACTCCTTCTCTTTTTTCCTTTTCTCTGCTGCTGTGGCTTCAAAATGAGCTTTCTCCCGTTCCATTTTTCGGTAATTTTCATACGAAGCTGCATTTATTTCCCCACTTTCAACGGCCTTCAAAACAGCACACCCTACTTCGTTAACGTGGGTGCAATCCTTGAATTTACAATCCTGCGAAAGTTGAAAGATCATATCAAAAGTGATTTCCAAACCGCCTCCGGCATCGGCAATACCCACTTCCCGCATACCCGGATTGTCGATTAAAATTCCGCCGTTATCCAAAACAACCAATTCCCGGAAAGTAGTGATGTGCCTTCCTTTGTGCGTGCTTGGACTTATCGCATCGGTTCGCATCAGTGTTTTTCCTGAAAGGTTATTTACCAGCGAAGATTTTCCGACGCCCGAAGAACCCAGCAAACAGTAGGTTTTCCCTTTTTCAATAATCGTACTTAGAACTTCATATCCATCGCGGGTTTCGTTGCTGATGGCCAAAACCGGAACGTGACTGATTCTCGCTTTTATGTTTTCGATGATGGCGTTCAATGAGGGCTCATCAATTAAATCGGTCTTTGTGAGTACGATTATTGGTTTTACTCCGGAAGTATTGCAAATGGTCAGGTAGCGTTCCAGCCGGTTGATGTTAAAATCACGGTCGGCAGCCTGTACCAGGAAAGCAAAATCGATGTTGGTGGCAATAATCTGCACCTCGCCAAACTGGCCAATGGCCTGCCGCTTTATTGTAGAAAAACGGGGAAGAATATCATGGATAATTGCAGACGCCTCATCATAAACGATCAGCGAAACCCAGTCGCCAACAGCAGGAAAGTCCTCGCGGTTTCTGGCTGAGAAGCGCATATTACCCGTTATCTCCGCTTCCAGTTCGCCCTTTTCAGTCCACACCATGTACCGTTCCTTGTGCTCGGTAATCACCCGTCCCACTTCAAAATTTAGGAGATTGTTCTCTATCCTGAATCTTTCAAGGGTTTCGTTATATCCAAGGTCTGATAATTTCATGTTATTCATACTGAAAATCAATATTCTACGGAATAAATATAGCGATTTTACAAATTGGCAGATTCCCAATTGTGCAGAAAATAAACTATTTTGTAGCTCAATCTTTAGCGATTTGTGGCTCAAAAAGAAGAATTACTGAGCTAGAAAAAGGATAGTTTTAAGCTTAATTTACTATGGACATGATAGAATATTACCAACAATAGACAAATGTTAAATGAATGTTCTTCTTAACGAAACTAATCATCCAAATAAAAGTAATCGTTAAACCATGTCTTATTTATTTTAGCTGCTACGATCTTATCTTTATTCGGAAGTTCATAGGTAGTATCAAACCATCTTTCCTCTCCTGTATTAAGCAATTTCAACTTTACACGATCATATGAGCTTGAATTGTCCTGATACCAGACATTTAAAACTTTTCCAATGGTATAATATCTAGTCAAGCTTATTTTATCCAAAATATCGTCACAATATTTTATTGCATTTTTTTTAGGTAAAACATCATATATTGTGCTTCGATCCAAATTATTTGCAACAGCTAATGACCTTATTTCTTGATCAGTTAATACCATAAATGCCTTTGTTTTCTCACTTTTTGATTTGTGTAGACGCCATTCTTTTAATAATTGAAATCTTAATTTTTGATCTGGAGTCAATTCAACTTGTTTCATTGAACTTGCTGTCAAAGATTTATTATTCTCCGAATTGTTTCCTACTCGAGCTATAGTTTGAGATGGGTCTTCATCTGAATTTAAATTTTCAAATCTTCTCCTTGTTCCATTAATTTTAATATTATTGATCTCCTCAATTAAAGATTTATATGATTCTTCATCATCCTTTTTTGTAATCAGAATACCCATCTCGATATTGTTCTGTTGAGAGTAATCGTATAAATTCATTGAACAAATTATCGCTTTCTCTTCATTAACATAACATTTTGCATGCAGGTTAATTTTCTCAATTACCTTTAAATCGTCAATTTCCTTAATCCATTCCAACTCTGTCTTCTTTAATTCCGTTTTCCCATAAATTATTACGATTTCAGACAAAGTTCCAATCTTACTTATAGTTTTAAGCCTCTCTTGAATTTGAGAATTAACCTTTAGATATGGAGAAACTAAGATAATTTTATCTCTAGCTTCTTTTATCAACTTCATTAATTCGTTTGATATAGCTTGAGTCTCTAGAAATTTAGCCATATGTTATTTTCTTTTTAAAGCCGCAAATTTACATTTTATGTAAAAACTTTACCAAAAGAATTGATATCAATATTCACTTCTCAATAAACTTTCAGCATTCTTTAAATCCGTGGCTACACTTTTGTATCTTCACCCGCAAATCGAAGATTCACCATGAAAAACGAAAACAACAGGAAAACCTGGGAACAGCCTTGGTCGTACCGCGAAGGAATCCTCATTACCCTTGCCATTTTGATACTGGGTTTTGCGCTTCAGGCCAGCAGCGACGGAGCCAAATTCTCGCTGGCAGGATTTCCGTGGAACCTCCTGTCAGGATTAATTTTTCTTGGCATTTTAGTTACCCTTTACTGGTGGTTCAAACAAACATCGCTCGTGAAATGGCTGGGAGGCGTAAAATTGGCGCTTCCGGCTATCTTCGGATTTACTTTTCTCGTTTTAATGATGGGGTTTGTCAAGCAGGATGTTGAGCCGCAATCTGCCATTTCGCGGATTTTCGGGCTTACGCATATCGTACATACCTGGCCATTCATCCTGATCAACCTGTACCTGATGGTTTTGCTCGGAATTGTGACTTTGAAACGACTATCGCCGCTGACCTGGAAAAATTTTGGTTTTTTCCTGAACCACTTCGGATTGTTTCTGGTCCTGTTTTCTACAGCCCTTGGCAGCAGCGATATGCAGCGACTAACCATGAACTGCTACGAAAAACAACCCGAATGGAGAGCCGTTGATGCTTCAGGAAAAACAGTTGAACTGCCTGTTGCCATTCAATTACTCAATTTTAATATCGATGAGTTTCGCCCTAAAGTGACAATTATCGACAATGAAACTGGACAAATCGTTGAGAAAAACCGCAAAGCGCAATTTGAATTGCTCGACCGCAATGCATTTGATTTGTATGGATTTCGAGTGGAGGTAGAACAATTTCTCGAAACCTCTGGAAAAGTGGGGGATGCCTATTTTGCAGTAAATGAACCCGGTGCTGCACCTTCGGCCAAAGTGATTGTAACTGATCTGAACAGCGGCAATGTAGTTTCAGGCTGGATTTGCAGTGGAAGCTACGTTCATCAGCCCGAAGCGCTTAAAATCAACGAGCAGCTTTCGGTGGTCATGCTTCCGGCAGAACCAAAGAAATTCAGTTCCGAGTTGAACATCAACACCCAAAGCGGCAAAAATATCGTGACCACCATTGAAGTAAATCGGCCGTTTAAAATCGAAGGCTGGACCATCTACCAGTTGAGTTACGACACCCGGCTGGGCCGTTGGTCAAACCTGAGCGTACTCGAACTGGTGCGCGACCCATGGCTGCCTGTTGTTTACGCCGGAATCTTCCTGATGATGGCCGGAGCAGCATTTTTATTTATCACCGGCAAACCTAAAAATGGAGGAACAGAACATGTGGCTTGAATATCCGTTTTTTGCATCGGTAGCTATTTGCTGCTGGCTGGGCGCATCAGCATTATTTTTTACTTCAGGAAAGAAAACGATGAATCAGATCGCGGCAGGCTTATCGCTGGCCGGAACATTGGTGTTGCTGGCTTTCGTTACCATACTTTGGGTACACATTCAGCGCCCGCCCATGCGTACTTTGGGTGAGACACGCCTGTGGTATGCCATTTTCCTCTCCGGAATCGGACTGGTTTCGTACCTCCGCTGGAAATACAAATGGCTGGTAAGTTACAGTCTCGGGCTAGCCATTGTTTTCCTGATTATTAACCTGCAACATCCGGAAACGTACGATAAGACGTTGATGCCCGCGCTGCAAAGTCCGTGGTTTATCCCTCACGTCATTGTGTATATTTTTGCTTATGCCTTGCTCGGAGCTTCGTCGGTGGTGGCTTTGCGCAACCTGTTTTTTGTGCCCACCGAAAAAACCATCAAAGGCCCCATTCAGATGGCCGACAACCTGGTCTATCTGGGCTTTTCGTTCCTGACATTCGGTTTACTTTTTGGCGCACTGTGGGCCAAAGAAGCTTGGGGACATTACTGGACCTGGGACCCGAAGGAAACCTGGGCTTTCATTACCTGGATGTTTTATCTCATCTACATTCATTACCGGTTCAGGCACCCAGCCGAACACAAAAAAGCAATGGGCGTTCTGGCAGTTGCATTTGTGGTGCTGCTCGTTTGCTGGTTTGGTGTCAATTACCTGCCCAGCGCGCAAAACAGCGTTCACGTGTATACCGAATAGTTTATATTACTCAGGGTCTGACTCAAAGTCAGGCCCCGAGTAATATAAATCGAGCAGATTGTAACACTTGTTACATCCGGTCAGCCGGGTTCATCCTACATTTGCTGTACAAAACGCTGAAACGATGTCGAAAAACAAGCTTCTCAACCTATTCCGGAAATTCCACAAATGGCCGGGTATTGTGATTACCCTGTTCGTCATTCTGTTTAGTCTCTCCGGAATTTTTATGAACCACCGCGACTGGATTTCCTCGGTCGATATCAACCGCTCGTGGCTTCCTGATGATTACTGCTACCAGAACTGGAACAAAGGAGCCGTAAAATCGGTATTTCAACTTTCTCCGGATTCAGCGCTGGTATATGGAAACATCGGCATCTGGCTCACCACCGACCGATATCAAACATTTCAGGATTGGAATGCCGGATTTCCCAAGGGAAGCGACAACCGCAAGATCAGCAAAATCCTGAAAACTCCCGATGGCAAACTTTTCGCCGGAACGTATTTCGGGCTTTATGAATATTCGGTTGCGGCAAAACAATGGCAAAAAATTCCATTGCCCGTTTCAGAAGACCGCATCACTGATATCATCCTGAAGCAAAATGATCTCTTGGTGCAAACCCGCTCGTTTCTCCTGAAAAGTCCAGATGGTGTTAATTTTTATCCATTGGTCATTCCTGCTCCTGTAGGCTACGACGGCAAAGCCAGCCTGTTTAAAACCCTTTGGCTGCTGCACAGTGGCGAAATCTGGGGACACATCGGGAAGCTGATCGTCGATTTATTCGGCTTGGTTATCCTCATCATTTCGATTACCGGACTGCTACATTTCCTGTTTCCGGGATGGCTGAGGCGCCGGCGTGAAAAGAAAAAGGACAATGCAAAATTGGTATCTGCCCGAAATTTCAATTTAAAATGGCACAATCGGTTAGGCTGGATTTTTATTCCATTCCTGATTTTTGTGACCATCACCGGCATGTTTCTGCGTCCACCGCTTTTGATTGCCATTGCCAGTTCGACGGTTTCGCCCATTCCCGGAACAGTGCTGAGTTCGCCGAATCCCTGGTACGACAAGCTGCGCCGCGTATTGTACGATGAGCAGCAGCACATTTTCTTGTTTTCGACCTACGACGGCATTTTCTTTACCGACGAGAACCTGAAAGAGCCGATGCGACGACTTCCCGGCGAGCCGCCGGTTAGTGTAATGGGTTGCAATGTTTTGGAGAAAAAAGGCGAAAGCACTTATCTGGTGGGGTCGTTCAATGGATTGTTTTTGTGGAATCCACTAAGCGGACAAGTTTTCGATTATCTCTCAGGAGGTGCCTATGTAGCTCCTGAAGTAGCAGGTCCACCGGTCTCAAAAGACATGATCGACGGGTGGTTTGCTGATGCTTCGGGAAAAGAATTTTACTTCGACTACAATCACGGAGTTTTACCGATTCGCCATTCCGGAAAATTTGGTGAAATGAGTGCTGAAATTATTCAGAAAAGCCCCATTTCGTTGTGGAATCTTTCACTCGAAATACACACCGGACGCATCTTTGAGCCGATTCTGGGTATGTTTTATATTCTGTATGTGCCGCTGGCCGGACTTTGCATTTTGATTGTACTCATCAGCGGATTCTTTATTTGGTGGATTGGATACCGGAAAACGAAAAAAGTCATTAGTCATTAGTAAATTTCCTAATGACTAATGACTTTTTCCATTATTCTATACATTTCAAAAATCCCGGCGCTTTTCGGTGTTTGGTAGCCTGCTCAAACGAATAAGCCAGTTTGATTAAGGTGGGTTCGCTCCATGCCTTTCCGAAGAAGGAGATTCCTACCGGCAAACCATGCACAAAACCTGCAGGAACAGTTATAGCGGGAAATCCGGCAATGGCTGCAGGTTCCGAACTTCCGCCACCAAAATGATCGCCATTGACCAGATCAATCGTCCAAGAAGGACCGTTCGTTGGTGCAATCAGGGCGTCCAACTGGTGTTCGTTCATCAACTTTTCAATGCCTTTTTGCGACATCGACTTCACTTTCTCCAGTGCCTTCTTATATTCAGGATCATCCAATCCTTTGGTCTTTTCGGCATCCTCAAATATTTCCTGACCAAACCATTTCAATTCCGTGTCGGCATTAGCTTGGTTAAACGCGATCAAATCGGCCAATGATTGTACTTTCAGTCCGGTGCGGGTTTTCAGGTAAGCATTCAGATCAGCTTTGAATTCCGAAATCAGTACCTGCCATTCCAGTTTTCCCCATTCCTCGCGGTTCTCAAATTTCAAGTTTTCTATCACCGTTGCCCCGCCATCTTTCAGGGTTTGAACAGCCTTTGCCATTAATTGGTCAACTTCCTTGCTGAACCCAAAGAAATCGGAAGGGACGCCAATTCGGGAATTTTTCAGTCCATCTGATTTCAGTTCAGAAGTGAAATCCTGAGGTTTTTCGGCCAAAGCACCCAACAAAATCGCTGCATCAGCAACCGACCGGGCCATTGGTCCGGCTGTATCCTGACTGTGCGAAATGGGAATAATTCCGTCGCCACTCCACAAGCCCAAAGTAGGTTTAATGCCCACAATGCCGTTAATTCCAGATGGGCAAACGATCGATCCATCGGTCTCAGTTCCAATTCCGATAGCACACAAATTGGCCGAAACAGCCACGCCCGTTCCTGAACTTGACCCGCACGGACTGCGATCGGTGCTATACGGATTGCGCACCTGTCCACCTCTCCCACTCCAGCCGCTCGACGACCGCGTTGAACGGAAATTGGCCCACTCGCTCAGGTTGGTTTTACCCAGCAACACGGCCCCAGCCTCGCGCAGCTTTGCAATAATTGCCGCATCGTCAGGTGCCGGAGCTCCTACCAGCGCCAGTGAACCTGCGGTTGTTTGCATTTTGTCGCCTGTGTCAATGTTGTCCTTGATCAGCACCGGAATACCGTGCAGCGGACCACGAACCTTTCCAGATTTTCGTTCAGCATCCAGTTGCTTTGCAATTTCTAACGCTTCGGGATTAACCTCAATGACCGACCGAAGTTGCGGTCCGTTCTTATCGATCTGTTCAATCCGATCAAGATATTTGCGGGTGATTTTTTCCGAAGTCATTGTTCCCGCTTTCATCTTTTCCTGAAGCTGACTGATGGAGATTTCATTCAGTTCGAACGAAGTAAAATCTTCCGGAGCAGCTTGCTTCGCCGGATTTTGAACACAGGAATTCAAAGGAGCAACGGCTAAAGTAC
>Ga0172367_10006773_pt1 | contig 13341 bp, 13 predicted proteins | sample Lak10m_FD_114542 | JGI IMG/M metagenome (GOLD analysis project Ga0172367, IMG submission 114542) | Freshwater microbial communities from Kabuno Bay, South-Kivu, Congo - kab_022012_10m | ecosystem: Environmental > Aquatic > Freshwater > Lake | place: Democratic Republic of the Congo: South-Kivu...
ATAAAACTATACTGCCCAATAGTTGGGGCTACTGAAGAACAAACCCTAGGAGATACTAATGGATACTGAAGTTACTTGCTTTGATACAAACTCAGCTACCTTTTCTGATAACAATAATTACAATACTTCTACTTATACCCATAGACCAGAAGGTATCCCTATGGTTCCCCATGCTGACTATTGTAAACCAGAGTATAAGACTAATGGGGCAGCTGGTGCTGATCTTAAGTCTATGCTTCACCTTACTCTAGCTCCGGGTGCTGGTCATATGATTTCGACCGGAGTATCCCTTGCTATTCCAGAGGGATTCGTGGGTCTTGTATTCCCACGATCTGGTCTGGCAACCAAGGGTGTTACACTTAAGAACTCTGTTGGTGTTATCGACTCTGATTATCGTGGTGAGATCCTAGTATCTCTGGTAAACAACTCTCTTGAGACTGTCGAAATCAACAAGGGTGATCGCATTGCACAGATTGTCTTCCTACCTGTTACTCAATTCCCATTCATCTCTGTCGATAAACTTCCAGAGACTACGAGGGGATCTGGTGGTTTTGGAAGTACAGGTTTATAAGAAACTAGCCGTTTAGGAAGGACAGATATGGATACATTTCAAAACTTTATTGCCATCTCTCGCTATAGCCGATGGATGGATTCAGCATCTCGCCGTGAAACTTGGGATGAAACCGTGGATCGTTGGTGGAATTACTTTACGACCAAGGTTCCTGCCCTAGCTTCACGACCAGATGTACGGGATGCAATTCTAAACCTTGAGGTTCTACCCTCAATGCGTGGGCTTATGACCGCAGGACCAGCTTTGGACCGCGATCATACTGCACTATACAATTGTTCCTATCTGGAGATCGACTCACCAAAGTCATTCTCCAATCTAATGTATATTCTTATGTGTGGTACTGGTGTTGGTTATACTGTTGAGCGTAGATGCACAGACAAGATGCCAACTGTTCCAACCATTCATAAGATGTTCGACAATGTTATGTTCGTAGAAGATAGCCGAGAAGGTTGGTGTGATTCACTCCACAACCTAATCGACAATCTCTATAAGGGTGTTCACCTAAAGTGGGACACTAGCAAGGTACGCAAGGCTGGAGAAAAGCTCAAGACTTTTGGTGGCAGGGCTAGTGGTCCTGCTCCACTTGAGGAAGTATTCCGCTTTGTTGTTCAGACATTCTACAAGGCTCAGGGACGAAGACTCACTCCGCTTGAGTGTCACGACATTTGCTGCAAGATTGCTCAGTCAGTTATTGTTGGTGGCGTTCGCCGCTCAGCAATGATTTCCCTAAGTGATCTCGCGGATCGTGAGATGGCAACATGCAAGAGTGGTGCTTGGTGGGAATCATCAGGACACCGCGCCCTAGCCAATAATTCCGCTGTGTACAATGGTCGCCCTTCAATGGGACAATTCCTAGAGGAGTGGACAGACCTGTACAATTCTCACAGCGGAGAGCGCGGTATCTGCAACCGTGATGCGATGAGAGCTATTGCAGCCAAGGCTGGTCGTGATGTCGATGTATATTATGGAACCAATCCTTGCTCTGAGATTATCCTCAGACCCAATCAGTTCTGCAACTTATCGACCGTTGTAGTCCGCGCTTCAGATACACCTGAGACACTAGCTAAAAAGATTGAGATGGCTACAATCATCGGAACAATCCAAAGCATGTTCACTCACTTCCCATATCTTTCCCGTGAGGATTCCTCATGGACAAAGAACTGCGAAGAAGAGAGACTGCTTGGTGTTTCAATGACAGGCATCTTTGACAACAAGCTAATGTCTGGCATTCTTGGTTACGGAAAGCTCAAGCATGTTCTTGAGAATCTCCGTGAGATTGCAATCAAGACCAACCTTGATTGGGCTAAGCAGTTGGGTGTCAACCCAAGCAAGTCAATCACTTGCATCAAGCCAGAAGGAACTACCTCATGCTTGGCTAACTCAGCCAGTGGTCTACACCCAAGATATGCCGAGCACTATTATCGTAGAGTTCGTATCGACAAGAAAGATCCTATTTATCAGCTAATGCGTGATGCTCAGGTTATGGTAGAAGACTGTGTGATGAATCCAGATTCAACAGCTGTCTTTACCTTTGCTCAGTCTGCTCCATCAGGTTCTCTTACACAAGATGAACTACAAGCAATCGACCACCTTAATCTGTGGCTTGCTTATCAGGAGCATTACTGTCAGCACAAGCCAAGCATCACCGTCAACTATTCCGATAGTGAGTTCATGCCAGTAGGACAGTGGGTATGGGAGAACTTTGACAAGATCTCTGGTATCTCTTTCCTGCCAAAGTCTGATCATGTATATGCTCAGGCTCCGTTTGAAGCAATCACCAAGGAAATATATGATGCATATGTAATGGCTCCTGTCGATTTCAATCACCTTTCATTCTATGAAAAGGCTGATACAACCACATCATCACATACAATGGCTTGCACCGCTGGTGCTTGCGAAATTGTTGATCTAACAAAGTGAGATAACTATGGTAACAAGTATTGATCAGGCAAAGTCCCGCCTAAATTTAGCTGCGGGTGTTGGTCCCAATGAGACTAAGTTAATGTTAAAGGATCTCTATAATGAGATTGAAAAGCTTCACAAAGTAATTGAGAATCTCAATAATGAAGTCCGAAAAATTTCCGAGAATAGACCCAGACCTAATAAAGATTCTGGAAGAACTGTATAAACCTCTGGCTTACGATCCTGATCTTGCACAAGATGAGTTCGTAAGAAAAGCTGCTTATAGGGCAGGACAGATAGAGGTTGTCAACAAACTCAAAGCTGTCCTCAAACAGCAACAAGGAGGTAAGTAATATGGGTGGATCACCTAAAATTCAAGGCGGTATGACCTTTACTGAACAGCAGAAACTACTGACAGAAGAAAGAGAATTTCAAAAACAACAGGAACTGGAAAGAAGACAGTATGCTGAAGAGCAAGAGGCTAAAAGAATTAAGAAAGAAGAAGAAGAACGAGCAAGAATTAAAGCAGAAGAAGATGCTCGTCTTGCCGAAATAGCCGCTGCTGAGACAAAAGCAGCTAAAGAAGCTGCTTATCTAGGACAGCAGGAAGCTGAATCAACAACCGCTACAGCTACTGGTGCTACAACCAAACTGTTCGACTTCTATTCAGCTCTTTATTCAGGTATGGGTAATCGCCCACAGTAAGGAGTCACTATGGAACAAACACTTGCTGAACGCTTTCAGCTTTTGGATTCCTCAAGGACATCCAAGCTGAGTCGTGCAAGGTTGTGTGCAGCTTTGACTGTCCCTTCTATCCTACCCCCAGAGGGATGGACAGAAGAGATGGCACTGCCTCAGCCCAATTCATCTGTTGGTGCAAGAGGAACAACTTCATTGGCAAGTCGTATGCTTTCAGCAATGATGCCTTTGAACGACACTCCATTCTTCAAATTCAGTTTGAGATCCGGTGTCGAACCAACAAGTGAAATTTCCCAATACTTGGAAACCATGAGCTATCAGGTTTTCCGAAAATTGGGATCAACTAACTTACGAGAAACAATCTACCAAGCCATTCAGAATCTAATCATCGTTGGTGATTGCATGGTACACGAAGAGGATGATTTCCAGTTTCGTGTTACCAGACTAGATCACTATGTTGTTCAGCGTTCTGTAGAAGGTGAAGTACGAGAAATCATTAATATCGAATATGATCTAAAAGATCCACAAGCACTGAGCAATGTCCATTACTCTATTCCCGATTCGGATAAGAAGGGTTACAAAAAGACATATTGCCAGTACATGAGAACGGAGGACGGACTATGGAGTTATCGCAAGGAAGACGCCGATGGTGTTCTACTAGCAGAAGGTGTCTACGAAGTCTGTCCGGTAACGGTCCTACGGTGGTATGGCATACCCGGAGAAAATTACGGGAGATCGCATTGCGAAGATATCCTAGGAGATCTAGCAAGTCTGGACGGATACACAAAGGCACTACTTGATGGCATGGCTGCATCCTCAGCATTCTGGATGGGACTAGATCCCGCTGGTATTACTGAGATTGATGATGTTGCTGATATGCCTAATGGTGCTTGGGTAGCCGCACGACAATCAGATGTCTTTACCATTTCTCCGTCACAAACAATGAACACACAAGTATCTGCTGCTCAGGTAGCAACCGATACAATGCGTAAAGAAATTGGTCAGGCATTCTTGATGTCATCTTCAGCCATCCCAAGTGGCGACCGTGTTACTGCTACTGCCGTTAGAATGATCGGCTCAGAACTTGAGACAGTCTTAGGTGGTGCATTTTCCGCAATCGCCAGAGATCTAATGGAACCGATTATTAGACGCACTGTATTCTTAATGATTGAGGCTGACGATCTAGACAAGCGAATGTATGAACAATTCTTTGACAGCGAGGGTTCCCTTTCTGTTGAAGTAGTTACTGGTCTACAGGCTCTTAGCCGCGATACAGATCTCCAAAAGCTTATGCAAATGGGTGAGATGGTTCGCAATCTACCAGAGCAAGCCGCAATGTCTTTCAAGTGGGATGAATATGCCCGTAGTCTCATTACTGCTCTTGGCTATGATGCTCGTAATTGGGTCAGATCGCCCGAAGAAATTCGTGAAGAGCAAATGCAAATGGATGCACAGAAAGCTCAACTAGCAATGCAACAGCAAGCTGGTAATGTAATGGCTAATACCGCTGGTAATGTGATGCAGCAAGCTGCTACACAAGATTTAGCAAATGGTGGACAAAACATTATGGGTCTGCTGCAGCAATCAGGACTAGGAGGCTAATATGGCTAAGAAAGTAAACAAGGCTAGCATGTCTTGTAATTCACCACGCAAGTCACCCAACCCAAATAAAAAGAAGGTTGTCAAAGCTTGTGCCAATGGTCAAGAAAAGATTATTCACTACGGAGCAACAGGCTATGGTCACAACTATAGTGCTGCTGCCCGTAAGTCTTTCCGTGCCAGACACAAGTGTGGCTCTGCCAAGAATAAACTAACTGCTCAGTATTGGGCTTGCAAGGATCTCTGGGCTGGTCCCGGTGGTTCCAAAGCAAGTTGCCCCAAGGGTAGAAAGTGCAAGAAGTAAATGCCTAAAGACGCATGCTATAAAAAAGTAATGTCCCGCTATAAAAAGCATTCTGCTTATGCTTCAGGTGCTATGGTTCAGTGCCGCAAAGTTGGTGCTGCTAAGTGGGGTAACAAATCCAAGAGGAAGAAGTAATGGCTAAGAAAAAAAAGAAAGCCGACTTTTCTCTTGAAAAGAAAAAAGGATTGCATGGCTGGTTCTCCCGCAACAATGGTAAGGGCTGGATCGACTGCAAGACAGGTAAACCATGCGGTCGTAAGAGCGCAGGGGAAAAAGGCAGGAGTTATCCTGCCTGTCGCCCAACCAAATCTATGTGTACCGCTAAAGGCGTTAAAGCCAAAAAGAGTGGTAAGCAAGTAAGGTGGGAATAATGCCATTCAAATCTCGTCAACAACAAAAGTTCATGTACGCTGTACATCCAAAAATAGCTGCCCGGTGGCAAAAAGAAACACCAAAGGGTAAGCTTCCTAAAAGGAAGAAGAAAAACAAATGATTCATACACACACAATGTCACAACTGAAGACAGTTCAAGAGCCAATGAAGCTCCTGTCTACAACTAATTTGACTGTTGTTGTACCTGCAACTAACTATACAACAAACGCACCACAGACAACACAACCTACTGCTGCTGGTTCTCAAATAATTATTCCAAATACAAGTCTAAATTATTTAAAGATTGTTCCAGTTGCTCAAACATCTACAACTTCACCACAGATTAAAGTAACTGGTTGGAATAAAGTAGTTGATGCAGCAGGAGCAACAATCTTTTGGGTTCCTCAGTGCTTATTTGCTTCTGGTGCTATGACTAAAAACACTACTGATACTATTACAGTAAATGGTACTGCATGTCATCGTATGGAAACTATTCCAAAAGCACAAGGCGATGGTAAAGTATTTAACGCAACCGGAACAAAAGACACCGCCTTTGTTCTTGTTGATACTTTAGGTTGCGAATTAATTGAGGTTGAGTTTATTGGCTCAGGTGGTGGTGTAGCCAACGCATTTTATGGAGTAGTCTAATGCATAGGTTTCGTTCATGGACTTTAGATCCTCCTGAGTGGAGAACGCAGCGTAATCGTTTGCTTCCCGCTGAAGGTGGCGATGGATCAACATTAAACCTTGATTTTATGCAAGGTACTTTTGATCAAACTATTAATTTTAGTAGGGGTAATTATGCTTATAGAGTTAATAGTGTTGGTCTATTAGATGTACCTGAGCATAATCTATTCTATAACACAGAATATACTGGAATTACAACAGGTACTAATTTACCAAACGGTTCCTATAATGGATGGCAAAAAATATTGACACCAGAAGGAACTTTAGTTGTAAATACTGATAACTCAGTTACAATATCTATAACTTCGTCGCAAAGGTGTGGATGGTGTCGTACAGCTTCAATACCTCACACAACAGCACAACTTGTTGTTGCTGTAGATATTATTGCTGATAATAATGCTACATGGAATGTATTTAATGTAGAAGACCTTTTTAGTGAAGGTAATGCAACACTTGTTGCTTTTTATGTAAATGGATCTTTGGTTGCAAATCCAAGTACAACCCTTATTACTGGTCCTTGTACTGTTGCTTGGGTATTTACTAAAGGAGCTGTTGGGTCAGTAACTCCCTTTTTTGGGCTTGGATGCAGAAGTGCAGGAAAAGCAGGAACACTTCGTTTCAAAAATCCCCGCTTCATGTATCGAAACAGTAGTGATACTTCTTTTAAGTATTTGGTAAATACTTCACTAGCTGCTGAATATCATACTCCACGCTTTGATTATAATCCTACTGTTGTAGGAACACTTCGTGGTCTTTTGATTGAGCCACAAGTTACTAATTTAGTACCATATAGTGAGAGATGTATTGGACCTGGTTGGAGCAATAGTGGAAACGCAACAACAGATACAGTAACAACAGTTGCTAATCCAGAAGGATTTTTATCTACTCAAAGAAATTATGCAGCAGCTGGTGGTACTTATCATAATACTGGTGTTGCTTATACTACAACGGCTAATAATCAAATTATAACTGTATCTTGTTGGTTTAAATCAAATGGATATACTAAAGCATATTTAGCTGACGGTAATAACGGACAGTTTATAGGTTTGTTTGATTTAGCTACTGGAATAGCCACTGTTGGTACTACTACAGCCACTGCTACAGCTAATAAAGTTTCTTGTAAAATGACGGAATATCCTAATGGATGGTGGCGATGTGAAGTTTCAGCCACTATTCCCACATCAGGAACAGTACTGAATTTTAATTATGGTGGATATCCAAATGCTGGAGCAACTGTAACAAATTGGGGTGTAACTTATTCAGGAACAGGAAACGCAAATGATGGTATCTATGTATATGGATATCAAGCTGAAACAAGTCCCTGTGCTACATCATTTATTAAAACAGGAAATGCTGGTGGCGGTGGAACACGAACCCCAGATATTGCTAGAATAATTAATATTACTTCGTGGTTTACTAGCGATAGAGACTTAACGGCTTTAGTTGATTTCATTCCTTATCCAAGACCAGCTACTGAATTTCCCAATCCTCTTTCTTTTAAAGATTCTAGTTCGCCATTTCATGGTTATGAAACATACTTGCAATTTCCAGCGTCAATAAATGGTTATACTTTAACAATTGCTTCAAAAATAACAGCAAGCACAAACACAGAAACCAATGCTACAACAGTTCAAAGAAACTTTGAACGCTATCGTTTTGGCTTTGCTGTTTCTAGTAGTAGTCATGTAAGATCTATTAATGGAGTAACTTGTACAACCGTTACACCGCCAAATGCTTTACCAGCATCTGGTATTATTGATGTCTTAGGTATTGGACAATCAGGATTAAATAGTTCATATTTTAGTGGATGGATTCGTCAAATTAAATATTGGCCTAGTTCTAAAATACAAGCAGATTTAAATGCTATTACTTCTCTTGAACCACCAACTCCAACTTTAGATTTTGATTTTAGATCTGGAGTAATGCCAAGCAACTTTACAATTATTAGATCAACTCATTCTACTTATACTAATAGTCTTGGTAATGTTGCTTTTATTCCATCTAATCTTGTTAGATATTCAACAGATTTAACACAAACTGCTTATTGGTTTCAAAACGCAAGTCCTATTGTAACAAATGTTACTCCTACAGTACCACCACCAATTTCCGGTTTTGCTGGTAAAGTAATAAGGTTAACAAGCAGTACAAATAATGCGCATATTGATAACAGTAATATTGCAGTAACTGCTGGTTTTACTTACACTGCTAGTATCTATGTAAAAAAAGCCGGAACTTTAAATAAGTTTCAGTTTCTGATGGGAAGCAGTTCCTTATGGACAGGTGGAAATCCATATATTAATTTTGATTTTAATAATCCATTTAGTAGTGCTACATCTACAAGTGTTATATCTTGGAATTATCAAGATGTTGGTGATGGTTGGTATAGATTAAATATGAGAGCTAAATGTACAACAAGTGGCAACAGTTCTATAAGACTTTATGCACACAATGGAACTGATTTTGCTGATGTTTATCTTTGGGGTGCTCAAATGGAAGCTGGCTTTGAACCAACACCATTAGTATTCACAACAACAACTGCTTATTATGCTCCACGATTTGAGTATAGTCAAACAAACATTGGTACTGTTCGTGGTCTACTAATGGAAGGTCAAGCGGTAAACACTGCTAGATATTCAGAAACACTAGTAACAACTGGTAATTATTGGGGTTACAATAATTGTAGTAGAGGAGTAGACTCAGATAAATTAACACCTCTTGGTGCTGATGGCTACCCCTATGGTGTAACTTTTGCTACAACAACAGCAGCAGCAGCTCCTGCAGTTTTACATATTTTTTCGGGTTTATCTACATCAGTGCCATACACTTACAGTGTTTGGGTGCGTGGTCGCTCAGTTACCGCAGCTGTATTTAGCATAGGCACACCAACTGCTCAAACTGTAACATCTAGAGTTATTTCTGGTCCCGGTACTTTTGATGCGTCTACTACATTCCCCCGTATTACAGGACTTTCTACAACAGAATGGACAAGAATAAGTATAACAACCACAGCAAACCTAGCAGCAGCTTCTGGTACTGTTTATAACTATATCAATGTTACTTCTGGTGGTACTATTGGAAATTCTATTGAACTATGGGGCGCACAATTTGAGTCTGGTACTGGTGCTTCTTCTTATATTCCAACCGGACAAAACCAAGTTACACGGGCTGGTGATGCATATCAATTAGCTTCAATTGCTTCTGCTAATTACAACACAAAAGCAGGAACTCTATTGGTTTCCTCAATATACAACAAACTGGCTACTTCATATAACACTACTGTTGGTTTTTCTATGGCTACTGATGCTCCTACATTTGAAACATTTAGTAATGGAACTAGTTTATTTACTGCTATTAGAGGAGATGCTTTAACTGCTGGTGGTTCTAATGAAGTAAGCCGACCTTTTTCTCTTTATGTAACAACAAAACAAGCAGCTACATTTAATACTGAAAATGATCCTATTGTTTCTGAGAATGTTAACAGCTCTTTTAATAGTAATAATAGAGGAGCGGTTAGTAGTGGAAATTCAAAAATCCCAACTAGATTTCTTTTAAACAGAGCTCCTGCATTATTTGTTGATAATAACCATCCTTCAGTTATTATTGAGTCTGTTAAGTATTGGCCTATTAGTTACTCAAACATTGAATTAGCTACATTAGTAGCAGGATAATATTATGGATTACATGTTAAGAACAAATACAAAAGAAGAGATGGATCAGGCATTACTTGCTGCTGGCTTAGTTACTGAAATGAATTTATATGGAACAGCTGAATTGTATTCTATTTCTGGCGTTTACATTGATCATATTGGTCCCACCAGTAAACCAGCGATTACCGAAGAGTTTGAAGGAGAGATCACTATTATTTCTCCCGGCTCTACTGATAATCGTTGGCACACTAATGTAAGAGTCTGTATCGAATTGACAGAAGAACAGATTGCTGCTCTTCCTCAGGTTGATCCTCCTCCCGCAATTCCATACCGAGTATTTGCGTAAAGGAAACAAATGGCAAAGAAAACATTCAAGTGCAACTGTGGTAAGACCACATCATGCACAGACAAAGATGCTATGAAAATGGTATACCCAAAGAAGAAAGGAAAGAAATGAAGAAACCAATGAAGAAGGCTGCTGCTAAGAAGCCAGCCAAGACCAAGAAGATGGCTAAGAAGTCATCTAAGATGTCATATTAATTTTCAACTCTAACGAAAGATATACACTATGAATGAAGAGACTCCCGATATGATGGAACAATCCTCCGAGACTCCAGTAGTATCACAGGAACAATCTCTTACATCGTCAGCAGAAGATGCTATTCTCGCCCGTGAGAAGGTTGCTTTTGACGCTTATGTAAGAAACCAAGGCATGACCGTTCCTGAGAACTTTAAGGATGCAGGAGCTTGGTTTGAAAGCCTTAAGAACGCTCAAAAGGAATATACCAAGTCACGGCAAGAAGTCGCTGATCTAAAGAAGAAGTACGAGCAGACACCCTCTACAGCAAACCCGGTCAAACAGGATGCTGCTCAGGAAGAAATTCCTGTCGTACCAGAAGTTCTTAAGATCCCCGAGAAGAAGGCAGAAGAAATCAAGGCTGAGACTCCAGCCGTTGCTACCGAAGATGATTGGAAGCAGTGGACTATTGAGTTCGCCACCAAAAATGATCTCTCTCCTGAGACTCTGGATAGCATCAAGAAGAAGACCAACTTGCCTGATTCCGTCATTAATGAATACATGATGGGACAAAAGGCTAAGCTTGAGGTCGCTTACACAAAAGCTGCTGAACTAATTGGAGGCAAGGATGAACTAGCCAAGATGTTTGATTGGGCTAGCAAGAATCTTACTCAGGCTGAGCAGGATTCAATCAACAACAACCTTGCTTCTCCCGCTTGGGATGTTGCTCTCTATGGTTTGCAAGCCAAGTATGCTAAGGCTACTGGCACAAGCAAGAAAGCAGAACCCAAGCCAACAGCAAAGGGACAAATCCCTATTGCTAGCACTCAGCAAGGAGTTGTCGCTTACCAAACTAAGCGGGAGTTTATGGCTGAGCGCAATAACGCAAAGTTCAATACTGATCCTAAGTACCGCAATTATGTGGAACAGCGGATGATGAGAACAGATTTTACAAAACTACCTAAATAATCCGCATACTGAGACAGCGGATTGACTGAGGATAACCTATGGGTAAATCCCCCGGAAGGTAATGGATGACCCTTGGTTATCCTCACTCAAACAAGTAGACTCCTTTAGGAATAATCGAACGATTGAGCGTACTTTTATTGTCTCAAAATTTTTAGTCTACTTACATAAGGAATTAATAATATGCCCGGAGATCCACTAGGAGCAGGAGATTTAGTACTACGAACAAGTGTTACCGCCGAACCATCAGGTGGTTCAGCAGGAGCTAACAAACTTTGGCTACCACTTTGGTCTGGCGAAGTAATCAACGCTTACGATCAATACAATATTTTTGAGAATGTCATTACAAATAAGACTCTTTCTGGCGGTTTCTCTTATGAGTTCCCCGTCACTGGTACTGTAGCTCTAAACGCTGCATGGGATGCTGGTGAAGAGCTTATTGGTGGTGATTCTTCAAGCACAACCTTTAAGGTCAATCTTGATAAGCGACCAATGGCTGCTCACTTTGAGACTGACAATGTTGACTTGCTCGTTACTCAGTGGGATTACCGTTCAGAACTAGCTCGTCAGGCTGGTCTAACTCTAGCCAACACCCGTGATCGACAGATTGCAATGGCCTTGCTTGCTGCTTGTGCTGTTCCAGTTCTTTCTTCAGATCCACGCGGTCTTGTAACAGCAAGTCTTCCAGTTCCCGGCGTAGTTGGAACAGGTGCTGCTTCAGCTGCTGCCGATCAGGAAGCTCTCAATATTCTCAAGGAAATTGAGAACTATCTTGTTCAGATGCAGGAAAATGATTTCCCTGTTAACAATGTTTACTGTGCAGTAACTCCAAAGGTTTTCCAAGTTATTCGCGCACTAGGTATTCCACGCACCGCAGCTACTGCTGGTGAGTTCCAGAGATATCCACTCTTTGGTGCTAGCGAAGAAGTTGGTGGTCTAGGCGCACCTCTCGCAGTTGGCATGAACATGCTCAGCGATTCTCTTGATTACATGGGTGTTAAGATTATCAAGACTAACCACCTTCCAAATACTGATGTCTCAGCAACAGCTGGTGCAGCTATTGGTGGTACTAAGTATAACCTAAACGCCAGCGGAATCAAGCTTCACGGTATTATTTTCCAGCCAGAAGCAGTTGCTGGTCTATCACTTATGGGTATGAAGGTTGACACCGTACAGGATGTTCGCCGTAATACTCAGTTCACTGTTGCCAGCATGATGAAGGGTACTGGTATCCTCCGTCCAGAGCTTTGCAAGGCTCTTGTCGGCGCAACTACAGCAGCTGATCTTGATACTCGCGCTGAGCTTTTCACTCTTCTCGACAACACAACTGTTGGTACAAATAACCTTACCAGTGGCTTCTTTGCTGAGTACAAGGTTACTACCTAATGATTGATTCACTCTCTACTTTCGGGTTTTGTTTTACAAACCGCGTCTGAAGAGGAGGTGATCTCATATCTACCCCCGGCTCCCTTAAGTGGGAGTCGGTGGGTTTTTTTCTCTAACAATAAGGAGGCTATATGGGCTACATTACACGACTGCAAGCAGTCAACCAAATGCTACTGGCTTCAGGTGAAAACCTAGTAGCTGACCTTGAGGGCAACTCAGGTATCGACACCGGAATTGCCGAAACTATTCTAGATCAAGTTAGCTTGGATTATCAGCTAAGAGGTCTAGCCAATAACAAGTTTACAAGAAAACTAAATGCTCAGACAGGAACTAAGTACATCTTGCTTCCTATGGCTGATGCAGATGAGGGCGATTTGATCAGTGCTGATCTTGTCTCTACTCATATCAACTCAGATGGTTATACTATTCGATCCCGTGTATACAACACAACCCCTCCAAGACTCTGGAACATCACTGATGACACAGATGTTTGGGAAGAGGGTATTGATTATTATGTAGAGATCGTCAAGTATATTCCTTGGGAGCAGCTAGATACCGCCACACAAAGAGCTATCATGGCTACTGCAATGCGTCAGTACCAGATCGTTACCCAAGGTGACGAAGGTTCAGATGCCTTCCTTGCTTTTCAAGAACAGAAACATGTCATGCGTGGTCGTGCTTCTGATGTCTA
>Ga0172367_10006775_pt1 | contig 13341 bp, 9 predicted proteins | sample Lak10m_FD_114542 | JGI IMG/M metagenome (GOLD analysis project Ga0172367, IMG submission 114542) | Freshwater microbial communities from Kabuno Bay, South-Kivu, Congo - kab_022012_10m | ecosystem: Environmental > Aquatic > Freshwater > Lake | place: Democratic Republic of the Congo: South-Kivu...
CTGAACGTCCCCAACCATGACCGAGAGTTCCGCCTCGATCCAGCGACAGAAAGTGAGCGTTTCGGCGCATGGGGCTGCCGGGACGACAGCGGCTCCGGGCGCAACGGCGGCCGGAGCGGCAACGGCCGGGGCCGCCGCATCGGCCACGGCCGCTTGAACCGCGGTATCACGCGCCGAATCGCGTGCAACCAGACGCGCCGTCACCGAAGCGGTCCTCGAGACCGCCGCCCTGGGGCGGCGGATCGCGTTACGGGCCAGTACAATCAGCGGTTGCGAGACCACCCCACCGCTCAGATAGTCGATACCAGCCACGACTCCGAGAGTCATCACCGCAACCAGCCAGGGACCGGGGGCTCCGGCCTCGGCCACCTCCAGATTCGTAACCGGCGATTGCACGGGTGGCGCCGCAACCAACTCCAGCGGGAGAAGTGCGGCGATCACCGCCAACAATACGGTTCGCATGTGCTTTTCCCCAAAAGCGATGAGCGGAGCCCTTGGGGATCGAGTCGCCCGCCGGCTCAAGTGATATGGCACTTTGACAAAGCGCCTAAGCGTGACCACGTGGAAGGCGTCACCGTCGGCAGCCTTCAAGGTATACGATTCCGCGCCCGATACAACACGGAAAAGCCGTCTGTCAGACGCCCCATTCGGCGGGCGGCCCGCGCCCACCCTGGCCTTTCGTCCTTGCGCCTGATCCAGGTCTTCCGCTTCCGGTGGCCAGCGCCTCAAACCGCCTTCGACGCCCGGAGCGAACAGACGGTGCAATGGCGGACCTCGATGATCGGATGATGAATCCGGGCGCCCGTAAGCGGAATCGTGGCGAGCCGGGCCTTGAACGCATCGGGCGTCAACGCGGAATGGGTGGCAACCTGGGCAACCAGCGTGAACGCATCCGGACCGACTGCCCAAAGGTGAAGATCAGTAACCCGCCCGTCGCCGCCGGCCTCCAGTGCGGCGACCACCGCCCCACGCACAGAATCGGGCGCCTCCATGTCCAGCAGCACACGTCCGGAACTATGAGCCAGTGTGTACGCCCAGACCAGAATCACGCCGGCCGCAACAATCGCCACCAGCGGGTCCAGCAGGACCCAACCGAGCCACCATCCGGCCCCCAGCGCGACGATCGCCGCGCCCGAGGTCATGGCGTCGGCCGTTACATGCAGGAGCGCTGCGCGAAGATTGTGGTCGCCGTGCCCGAGGTGGTCTGAAGCGTGGAACAGACCATGGGCTCGGGCATGATGATCTCCATCGCGGCCGTGCCGGTGCGTGGTCCCTTGTTCCGGCTCATGATGACCATCATGATCATGATCATGGCCATGGTCGGGGTCATGATGGTCAGACGCACCGTGCCCCTGCCCGTGTCCCTGTCCGTGTCCGCTATCGCCCGGCACCGACGCGACCGCGGCTTCCCCGTTGTCCCGGCCGACCAGCACCAGTGCCGAGACGACATTGACCACAAGGCCAATCACCGCAACCACCAGTGCTTCCCCGAAGGCAATCGGACGGGGGGCCATCACGCGCGCGAGCGCCTCGACCACAATCATCAGCGCCGAGCTACCCAACAGCATGGCGCTGGCAAAAGCCGCCAACTCACCTGCCTTGCCGGTGCCGAAGCTGAAACGGCGGTCATCGGCCAGCCGACGGGTAAAAACATACGCCCCAACGGCCAGCCCCAGCGCAAGCGCATGGGTCCCCATATGGACACCGTCGGCCAGCAGCGCCATCGAACCGGTCAACAACCCGGCCGCGACTTCGATCATCATGACCACCAGCGTCACCACGGCAACCACCGCGACCCGCTTTTCCTGTGGCCGACTGATCGATTGACCAAAACTGTGATCGTGGCAAACCCGGCTATTCGGGCAATCGCTGTTCATGATTATCCTGCTGTCGTCCGTCGGACATACTACGTACGACTCCGGACCCTTCGATCAAGGATTTATACCGGCGAGCATAATAAATCATCCATTGCATGTGTTGCTCGCCGGAGCGCGCCACCTTAGCGCTGCGCCTCCTTGGCGCGGCGATGAGCCTGACAATGAGTCAGGCTCATCGCACACTGGTATTACTTTCCACCGACGGACCGCCGCACGTCTGGCGGCTGAAAGGCAATCGGAACCGGCTGACGCCGGCTGATCTCATCCACGCGCCCTTTAAGTTCACCGATCTCAGTGACCGTCGGAAAACCCTCCAGACGTCCCTTCAGCTCTCCAAACTCCGACGCAGTGGGGGCATCAGAAAGACGTCCCTTGATCCAGATCACATCGTCCCGGAGCACTTCCAGCCGGTTCTCCAGCCGGAAATGGGAGGCTTCCAACCTGGCCTGCCCGGCCTCCAGCGCGCTCTGTCCTTTCGCGAGGACAGCCACGGTTTGCCGAACTTCTACCAGACCTTTCTTAAAATGCTCACCGTCATCTTTGAGCTGGGCCACGTCGCCCTTAAGCTGAGCCATGTCGCCCTTAAGCTGGGCCATGTCGCCCTTAAGCTGGACCACGTCGTCCTTAAGCTGGGCCACGTCGCCCTTAAGCTGGGCCACGTCGCCCTTAAGCTGGGCCACGTCTCCTTTAATCTCGGCCATATCCCGCCTGATCTCAGCGTTCGCGGCCGTCAGCTCGGTCCGCAGCGCCTCGATCCTACTGTCAACGTGCTCCTTCAGGTCTGCAATTGCTCTCAAGACGACTTGAACGCTTTCTTCATTCATGGTGACCTCCATAGTTAAACACCATCATCCACCGTCGGGCTGCCGCCGTCAACCCCTCAGTCGGGTCCCCGGTCATCTTGACGCAACTGCCTGGATTCATTATGATCTTAACAAAACCTAAGGCTCCTTGCCGTCCGGCAGGTGGCGCGCGGCCGGCAAACGGATGATCATCCGGGTGCCCGCGCCAAGCGTACTTTCCACGTCCAAACGGCCACCATGAAGGTCGATCAAAGCCCGAACGATGGCAAGACCAAGGCCAACGCCACAGTAACTTCGACTGAGACCATGATCCGCCTGGAAAAACGGCTCGGTCAGACGACGTTGGTCGACCGGCGCAATACCGATGCCACTGTCGGCAACAACAAAAACGATATCGCCGTCCGGAGCAAGCCCGGTGCTGACCGAAACCCTGCCGCCCTCCGGCGTAAATTTGATTGCATTGTCAATCAGATTAATGAGCACTTGCCGCAGAGCCCGTGGGTCTGCCAAGAGAGTGCCGACGGCGGGGGCAACCTCGGCGGTCAGGGTGATGCCATTCTGCTCGGCACGTCCCCGCAGCATGTCGAGGCTGGCTTTGATCACGCGCTGGGGCTCGACCATGGTCTCTTCCAGCGGGCGCCCGCCGGCCTCCAGACGGGCGTAGTCCAGAAGATCGTTGATCAGGGCCAGCAAGTGCATCCCGCTCTCGTGGATGCAGGCCGCAGCCTCCCCGATCTCCGGCGCCTCCGCCTCGCCTTCGGTTGCGGCACGTCTGATAACCGTCGAAAACCCGATGATGGCATTGAGAGGTGTACGAAGCTCATGACTCATGCAGGCAAGAAACGTGCTCTTGGCGACGTTCGCAGCCTCAGCTTGCCGATGCGCCTCCTCCAGACGATCGGCATCCCGGTTAAGCCGCCGGTAGATAATGGCAAGTGAGATCAGCAAGGCCATGGTACCGAGCACCGACCACCCCAGCAGGGGCATCCGCAGGCGATCCTCGACCGCCGGTGCCATCCAGGTCAGAGTTCCGATCACGGCGCCATCGATATTCCTGAGCTGGACCTCAAGGCCGTTTTTTTCCTCAAACGACCGCCAGCGCACCCCCGCCACGCCGAAGTCTTCGCCGAGCGTCCGGAACAGCCCCTCGTCCAGCCGTCGCATCAAGACCAGCACCCCCGGCCGCGGATCGGTCTGGGCGGCGCGCGCGGCCGGGGTGAACGGAACGATCAGGCTGGCCGCAGCGGCCCACACGATGCCGTCCTGAAGAAGGTAGGTGAAAACCGCGTCCGTTGTTGCCGTCGTGAACGCGCCGCCGGAGCCGCCCTCGGTGCCGGTGACGAGCACGCGACGAGCCAACTCAAGCAACGGGCCGATTGCCGGGGCGTAAGCCTCGCTGACGGTGGCAGGCGTGGGGGAAGGGACACCATCGACCGAAGCGAAGACCGCCCGGCCATCCTGATCGTATACGATAACTCTCGCAACCTGAAAGGTCCGGGTCAGGTAGGCACCAAGGTTCTGCTCTGCCCACTTTGGGTCGAGGTACTCAAGCAACGCCCTGACCGCGTCATCCCAGTAAGCATAGTCGTAAGTGGTCCGCTTGAGTGCGCGCGTCATGACGCGCAGGCCGGCCGCAACCCGCTCATGGCTGGCGGCAGCGGCGGCCTGATCTTCTCCATGAATCGCCAGCAGACTGACCGCCAACAGAGCACCCGAGTTGAGGCAAAACAAGGCAGCCAGCAGCAGGAACGCGGGCCAGAGCTGAATACCCGGATGCGAGGTCATGGGCCGGGCCGGCCGTTCACCCTTCCGGCCTCGGCGTGCCGGTTCGTGATTCTGACCACAGAATGTCGAATTACGCGGCACCTCAGGAGATACACCGGTGGTCGGAGTCACTGTCTCGCGCACCGATCCGCCCCCGCTCAGGCCGCAGTAATCAACGCAGTCGGCTGCGGCGGTGCCAGCGCCGGTCCCGCTTCGGCGGCCAGAACCCGCGATGCCGGCAAGTGAACGATGACCGTGGTGCCTCGCCCGGGTTCGCTCTCAATCGCGAGCGTACCGCCATGGAGATCGATCAGCTTGCGGCAGATCGAGAGGCCAAGGCCGGTTCCGCCATACTTGCGACTGATGGTGATATCCGCCTGCTGGAACGGCTCCAGGATGCGGGAGAGCGCCTCCTGCTTGATGCCGATCCCGGAATCGGTCACCAACATCGCCAGTTCGCCCGCTTGTGTCACCTCGGCCGAAAGGCGCACGACGCCGCCGGAATGCGTGAACTTGATCGCGTTGGAAAGGAGATTGAGCAAAATCTGCTGCAACGCCCGCCGATCGGCGCGGACCGCCGGCAGCCCGGCCGGCAGGTGGGAATCGAGCCGCACCCCTCCCTTGTTGGCGCGCAGCCTAACCATGGCCAAGCTACTGGCCACCACGTCGCCGATATCGATGGTCGCCTCGTCAAGCTTGCCGTAGCCGGCGTCAAGCTTGGACATATCGAGGATATCGCTGATCAAGTTAAGCAGGTGGACACCACTGGCATGAATGTCCCTGGCATACTCAACGTAACGGTCGGAGCCGAGCTTGCCGAACACCTGCATTGACAGAAGCTCGGAGAAGCCAAGAATGGCGTTGAGTGGCGTCCTCAGCTCATGGCTCATGTTGGCCAAAAACCGGCTCTTGGCCTCGTTCGCCTGTTCGGCGATCCGCTTGGCTTCCAGGAGTTGATCCTCAAACAGCTTCTTGTCGGTCACATCGGCCATGGTGCCGGTGATCCGGTATGCGTGGCCGTCGGGCCTTCTGAGTATCTGTCCTTTGGCCGAGAACCACATCAACTCGTTCGGCTTGGAGCGTACCCGGAAGGTCGCCTCGGCGAAATCGCGGTCGTGCTCGAGACACTGGCGGATCACCCCCTGGAACAGGGGCAGATATTGCGGATGAATGATCCTGTCAAGAGTACTGGTGTTGTAGGGCAACTCCTGGTTCTGATATCCGAGCAGATGGAAGAAACTGGGCGAGTAATAGACCTCGTTGGTATCGAGATTCCAGTCCCACAGGCCGTCACGGGTGCCCTCGATCGCCAGCGCGTAACGGGCCTCGCTCTCACGCAAGGCGTCCTCCGCCTTGTGACGGGCGGTGATATCGCGGGCAACCCAAATCACCGCGGGCGTGGAACCGAAGTCCTCCGGCAGCGGGGCAAAAATGCTCTCAAACCAGCGCTCTCCCGCCTGGACCGGCAGGAAGTATTCGATCGTCTGCTGACAACGGCCGGCCAGGGTCCGCCGGACCGCGTGCTGGATCTGGTCCGCCGTCTCGCGGGTCAGCACCTCATTGACCGTGCGGCCGATCACCGCCGACGCCGGCCGGACCAGCAGATGATCCTTGTGGCTGATGATTTCCTGATGTCGACCATCGGAATCGAGCACCATCACCAAGTCCGGCAACGTGTTGATCAACGCGGTCAGGCGGTTGGTGGTGTCACGCAGTCCCTCGACCGCGCGGACACGGTCGGTCACGTCATGAATCAGCCAGACCGCTTCCTTTTCGTCCCGGTAGCCGGAAATCTCGATCAGCCTTGGCTCACCATCCTTGCGCCGGATGTGAAAAACCCTCGACTCGGGAAAACCGGCCGCCATGTCCTGCTCGTAGGCCAGCCGTCCGGCCACCGCCGTCTCGCCCATCAGCCGTTCGAACCAGGCATCCAAAGTGGGTATCTCGTCCTGGCTGTAACCGGTAATCCTGACGCACGCTTGGTTGACAATGATTTTCTGGCCGCTCACGTGAACGGCGCCGGCAGGCAGGTGCTCGACCATCCGCCGCATCCGCCGCTCGCTGATCCTGAGACCGTCCGCCATGTTCTGAAGATTCTGGAGCTGCCGGATCAGCAGGTAGGTCAGGCAGCCAACCACCAGCATAACCACGCCAGCACTGAGTAATTTCTGTCGGGTACTGGTCTGCCAATGCGCCAGGAAATCTGTTTCTGCCAGCGCTACCGAGATCACCAGCGGCAGGCCGGTCACGGCGCGAAAACTCATCACCCGCCGCACATCGTCCCGGGGGGAGGTTTCATAGAGCGTGCCGTGGCGGGTGCCGGTGTCGATCATACTCGCGATCGATCGCCGCTGGGCCGGCTCGCCGACCAGCCCGTGATCGGGCGGATGGCGCGCCAGAACCGATTGTTCGATGTCCCAAAGCGTGATTCGGCCATTGGGGCCGATGTCGAGCGAGGAAAAATAGGCCTCGAACTGGCGCAGATCCAGGGCGGCGAACACCAGACCGTTGAAGCCGCCTCCCGGCTTCTCGCGTCGCCGGCTGAGGGTGATGAACCACCGGTTGTCGAAACGGCTGAGCAGAGGCTGCGAGATATAGAGTCCGCCATCCGGATTGTCGCGGTGGTATGTGAAATATTCCCGGTTGGCGACGCTGGTCGGCTGTGTCGAACCGAAAGCATCATGCGTGCGCAGACCCTGATCATCGACGATGCCGATGTTACGAATCTCCGGGTAGTCTCCCACGTATTTCTTGAGGAGGGCGACGATCTCGGAGTCGGTCAACGAAGGATCGTCGCGGCGCAAGAGCAGAGTATCGAGCACGCCGGAGAGCGCGAGATCCGCCCCATGAAAGGTGCGCGCGGTATGATCCTCGAGCGTCAGTACCAGATTCCGGGTCAGGCGCTCGGCGTCGCGCACCACCTGAAGATAGGATTGCCGGACATCGAGAACAGTGATCGCGACAAAGCCGCTGGCCAGCAACAGAACCAGCGTCAAAAGATAGAAGCGGAAACGGCCGAACGCCAAATCACCGGTTGCCCGGATCGGAAAGGGAAAAACCGTCATGATCGGTCTCGATCAGTCTCGATGTCGGGGTCGGTCATGGTGAATGACAGGGACGAAGTGACCAGGCCGTGCTCTAGTCTGCCGGGGAAGCGCTTAACCTATCATCAACGGCGGCTCCGTCCTAATGGTTTGCGGCGGCGGGGGAACAGTTGGGTTGCCCGGATCGGGGGTGGGGATTTTTGGGGCGGAAGCCCCCCCCGGCCATTGGACACGCGATTCGTCGGGGGGCTTTTGCCCCCCGAAAGCCCCCTAACCGGGGGGCCTGACCGGCCCCCAGACCCCCCTTTTTTTTGACCGGGGAAGGCGTTAGCCGATTGCGGTGTAAAGGCGAAAGCGCGAGCGACCGCTGACCTCGCGCAGAATGCCAAGTGCGACCAACTCGGCAATGATCAGAGTGGCCCCGCGCGGGCTCAAGCCCAACCGTTCGATCAACAGCCGGCCCGAGAGCAGCGGCGTCGCCAGCGCAAGGCCGGCAGCCGCCGCCATCCGGCTATGGCGCCGCCGCCGGCCGAGCCGGCCAAGCCAGCGCTGGCGGCGCAAGCTGAGCGTGGCCAGCCGCCGCTGACCATCGCCGGCCGCGACCGCCACCGCGGACAAAACGCTCCCCAGCCACCGTCGCGGCCGGGCGGCGGGACCGCGGAGCGCGGCCCCACAGACGGGCGGGCCAACTCCGCCACCAGAGTCCCCGGTGTCCAGCCGATCACCAAGCGTCAGCACCGCACCGGTGGTCAGGCCGAAACGCCAAGCCAGCACCGGCACCAGCAGACGTGCAAAGCCGGCGCTGTCGGTCTCGAATGGCGCCGCCCTCAACCACTCCCCCAACAGCGCAACCGGCCCCAGCAGCCCGGACAACGCGCGTGTCCCCGCGGCCGCGACCAGCGGGGCGACCGACGAAAGCCAGACATCAAGCGCAGCCGCCGCTGGCGCCACATAGGGTTCCGGGCGCTCGCCAGGGTCATGGAAACCCCGGGCATAGAGCGTCGCCAGCCCCAACGGGGTCACCAGTTCGGCAGAGTCGGCACGGTCAAGCGAGCGATGAGCGGTCAGCAGCGACAGCGCAAACCGGTCATCAGCCTCAATCAGCCCCAGCGCGCTGTCCGCTTCCAGCACCGCCACCCGCTCAAGGGTGGTCGCCCGGCCGTCGCAGCGGCTGGAACGAACCACCTCATCGAGCCGGGTCGCCTCCAGCCATGCCGCCCGCAGCGCCGAATCACTGCCGAGCAACGCCTGATCCAACCGGGCCAAGCCGGTTTCCGCCTCCCGCCAGACGGGCAGCAGGGCGCCATCAATAATGACCTCCGGCCGCCAGCGCTCGGCGACCGCGTTGGTACCGGCATTGGCACCACCCCCGCCACCGATACCGGCTGGGGCGGACAATGGACGAGGCGGCGCCATGCACTTTATCCTCTCGAAAGCCGGGACCGAGCCCGGGCACGAAAGCCAGCCTAAAGGTCAGGACACCTCCGGCAATAAGCGCGTCAATGTAGAAGCCGTCTTGTGACCGGTCCACGTGGTCTGGAGACCGCGTCTACGATTCGGCTATTTCCGGAAGTCGCCTCAGGCAGGGACCTTCCAATTTCCGGTCACCTCTCGGATGTCGCTTCCTGTAAACTCATCGCCACTCCCGACCATCGACCAACCGAGCCGGCGAGCTTGCGCAACAGCCGGTCGTCTGCGGTAACGAAGGGACATTTTTCCCGCTCCGCCAGGACAAGATAGAGGCAGTCATAGGCGGCGTGGTCGAGGCGGAGCGCAAGTTGCGTCGTCGCCTCCAGCAAGGAGGACATCGGGCGCAGGTCGATACCTGACCGAACCAACAACCGGCCCGCCACGAGCGCCTCATCCGCGGTGATCTCGTCGCGCCGTACCTTTTTCCACAGAATATTGGCGCACTCCGCCGTCAGCAAATCGGGAGCGACCAGCCGCGTCCGCCTTCGCAAGAGCAGTGCTTCCGATGTGCCGGCTTCTTCGATCACCCACTTCACCGCGATGCTGGCATCAATGACCAGCCGCCTCATCGCTCGTCTCGTCCCTCCCGGAGCAGGATTTCCGATGGTGTCTGCGGACGGCTGGCGGTGCGCGCCCGCAGGGCAGCGGCCAACTCTTCGAAGGTGGGCGCGCTTTCACCAGCCAGATACTGGCCGTAATTTCTCTGCCCCGTACCCTCAGTTGGCAGGCCAAACGCCCTTGCGCGCCGTTCGAGCCGATGCAACAGACCGCCATCGATTTCGCATATTCGTGGACGAGCAGTCATCCTCAACTCCTTCGCCTGCGCTTGACAGAACCAGCTTATCCTTGAACCCGCCCCCTTACAACGCTGTCCACAGCCTGAAAACCCGGAACAGCAGCATCCGGCTGCGCTACGATAATCAGGATGGCCGGTCCCGGAACCCGCTCCTTATTATAGATAGTCGAGGTACCTGGGCAATTGCGGCTGAAGATCAGGTGGCAGCGAACAGATAAGGCGACAGCGCCCGCGTGTTCTCGTCAACAATCAGGCGATGATTGAGCGGTGGAAACGCCCTTTGGTTGCAATCAAGCCGCGGACACAGCCGACAGTTGACGCCGATCGGGACCGCCGCGGCGCGGTTCTCGAGATTGAGGTCATCGCCATAGACCAAATGGCCGGCATGAGCGACATCGCAGCCGAGCGCGATGGCGAATTGCTGGGCGGGCACCCGATAGCCGCCGGAACTCTTGGTCACCGTGCGAGCGATGCTGATATAGGCGGTTCCGTCGGGCATTTCGGCGAACTGGGTGTGGATGATTCCTGGTGTCCGGAAGGCGTCGTGGACGTTCCAGCGCGGACAGGCGCCGCCGAAGCGGGCAAAATTGAACCCGGCGGCGCTGAAGCGCTTGGAGACATTGCCGGCCTTGTCGGTGCGGATCATGAAAAACGGCACCCCCTTGGCGCCTGGCCGCTGGAGCGTGGTCAGCCGGTGGCAGATTTGTTCGAAGCTGGCGTCAAAACGCTGGCGCAGGATGTCGATGTCGTAGCGAACCGCGCGGGCGGCCTCCAGGAAGCGGCCATAGGGCATCATCACCGCGCCGGCAAAATAGTTGGCAAGGCCGAGTCTGGCCAACCGCCTTGCCTCATCGCTGGAGAGCGTCGCCTGATCGGCGATGCGGTCCAGCAACTCACGGTGCTGGAGCAGACCGATCTGACAGGCGAGTTGAAACACCCGCGCAGGCTGCGAGAGCATTTCCGACACCAGAATGCGCCGGCTGTGCCGATCGTAGCGGCGGGCGGCATGGCCCATGACGTCGATCGGCAACAGCCGCACCCGCACCGAACAGGCAGCATCGAGATAGTCGGCCAAGCCTCGGTAAAGATCTCCCGATCGCAGGGTCGCAATCTCCCACAAAGCCTCCGCCGCCGCTTCCAGATCAGGAAAATGGTTGGAGTGAACGTGGAACATCTCCCGCACTTCGTCGACGGGGAACGACGGGTTCTGGATCAGATGGAGCTTGTCCCGATCGGCAACCTGTTCGGCCAGGAGCCGCACATCGTCACAGCGCTCGCGGTAGGCTCGGTAGAGCTGAACAACCGCCGCTGCGAGCGCCGGGGTGGCCGCCACCACGTCACGAAAATCTTGACTCTTGAGGTCGGCCGACTCGAAGAGCGGGTCGGAAAATACCTCCCGCAGCCCGGCGACCATGCGGCTGTCGTCGTCTTCCGCGAAACCCTGGAGATCAACGCCAAAGCCCTGGGCCAGTTTGAGCAACAACGGCACCGTCACTGGCCGCTGATTGTGTTCGATCAGGTTAAGATAGCTCGGAGAAATACCAAGCTGCTCGGCCATCTGGGCCTGAGTCAACCCATGCTCGCGGCGCAGCCGGCGCATTTTTGGTCCGAGCATCGCCTTCTTCTCAACCGCCATGGTCCGCTCACTCCTACGCCCTCCGGCGTTCCCGTCTCCGGTGCCCTTGGGTCCGGCCCCGGTGTCCGCAAAAAGCCGCCAACAGTGGGCGGCCACGCACGCCTTTACTTTACATGTTTTACACGTTGACAATCCGCCTGACAACAGGTGCGACAAATTGACCTTTTTTCGATCAAAGGGTTGTTGCGATGCCGCACGGGTTGTGGCTTATGTCAATTCATCAAGACAACGCGATCGAGGTGACGGACGGCAACGGACGGACACCGCCGGAAGGACCGCCAAGCCATGCCACGGCCCTCGTCCGGTGACCAACCAAAACCGTCAATATCCGGCACGGCCGCAATCCGGCGACACAACGACGACACGGAATAACAGAGGATAACTAGTATGACCCCGCTCGACACCGCCACCCTGACCCCGGAAGAAATCCATGCCCGCCGCTGGAACGGCATCCAGCGCGACTATCCGCTCTCGGAGGCCGAGCGTCTGCGCGGGTCGGTCAAGATCGAGTACACTCTGGCCGAGATGGGCGCCCGCCGGCTGTGGGAACTGATGCACACCCGTCCCTACGTCCACTCGCTGGGCGCGCTGACCGGCAACCAGGCGATGCAGGCGGTGCGGGCCGGGCTGGAGGCGATCTACCTCTCCGGCTGGCAGGTGGCGGCGGACGCCAACCTCGGCTTGCAGATGTATCCCGACCAGAGTCTTTATCCGAGCAACTCGGTGCCGGCGGTGGTCAAGCGCATCAATCAAACCCTCCAGCGCGCCGACCAGATCCAGCACATGGAAGGCCGCAAGGGCACCTATTGGTTCGCACCGATCGTGGCCGATGCCGAGGCCGGCTTCGGTGGTCCGCTCAATGCGTTCGAGCTGATGAAGTCGATGATCGAGGCCGGTGCGGCCGGCGTCCACTTCGAAGACCAGCTTGCTTCGGAAAAGAAGTGCGGTCACCTGGGCGGCAAGGTGCTGCTGCCGATCCGTCAGTTCGTGCGCACGCTCAACGCGGCCCGGATGGGGGCGGATGTCTGCGGCACCTCGACCATCCTGGTCGCCCGTACCGACGCCGAGAGCGCGCATTTGCTGACCAGCGACATCGACGAGCGCGACCATCCGTTCATCGTGCGCGGTGAGCGTACCGATGAAGGCTTCTTCCGGATCAAGCCCGGTGTCGGCCTTGCCTATTGCATCGCCCGCGGCCTTGCCTACGCGCCCTACGCCGACCTGATCTGGTTCGAGACCTCGAAGCCGAACCTGGACCAGGCCCGCGAGTTCGCAGAAGGTATCCGCAAGGAGTTCCCGGGCAAGCTGCTCGCCTACAACTGCTCGCCGTCCTTCAATTGGAAGGCCAATCTGGACGAGGCGACCATCGCCCGCTACCAGCAAGAGCTGGGCGCGATGGGCTACAAGTACCAGTTCGTGACCCTGGCCGGTTTCCACAGCCTCAACTACGCCTCGTTCCAGCTCGCCAAGGGCTACAAGGCGCGTGGCATGGCAGCATACTCCGAGCTCCAGCAGGCCGAGTTCGCGGCCGAGGCCGATGGCTACACCGCCACCCGCCACCAGCACGAAGTCGGCACCGGCTACTTCGATGCGGTTGCCCTGGCGGTGTCCGGCGGCAAGTCCTCGACCACTGCAATGGGTGAGTCGACCGAAAGCGATCAGTTCCATTGATCGTTAAGGCCGGCAGGTTTGCGGCGCCGCTTCTAGTGGGTGGCGCCGCAGACCACATCTGCTCACTGACTGATTGTCTATAATACCGGCGAGCAGAAAGTATGACTCATTGCCTGCGGCGATGCCGGCATAAGGCCGGTCGGCCTTTGGTAACCGGTTATAATACCAGCGAGCGTAATGATTGATCCATTGCCTGCGGCGTCGCCGGCTCGCGCCGGCCGTCAGGGGACGCTGTCCCCCGACACCCCCAGCCAAAGGCCAGTCGGCCTTTGGAAACCAA
>Ga0172367_10006776_pt1 | contig 13340 bp, 37 predicted proteins | sample Lak10m_FD_114542 | JGI IMG/M metagenome (GOLD analysis project Ga0172367, IMG submission 114542) | Freshwater microbial communities from Kabuno Bay, South-Kivu, Congo - kab_022012_10m | ecosystem: Environmental > Aquatic > Freshwater > Lake | place: Democratic Republic of the Congo: South-Kivu...
ACCTATAGATTGGTTAGCTCGGGATGCACTAGAGTTCTATGCACTGTGTGTGGCTATGATCTGCTGGACAATATACTGGTGGGGTGTACATCATGGAGCATGGTAAATGAAGTTCTGGTGGGCATGGCTAGTGGCATTATGGCACGGTATGGTCTATGTGTGGACCATGTTGGGACAGGGACAGATGTGGTAGAAAGTATTATAACATAGCCTGCCATCACCTCAACCGTAGAAATTCTCCACACCGTTGCCCCCGGACCTTAGACTAAAGTATGAGCCACAACCCCAAGGCTTGTCACACAATTCTACACTTTTCAACACTTTCTTACACTTTTCTTAACAGTTTGGCCATCTAGATTAGGATTCTGTTGCATTTTTGTACACAATTCAACACTTTATTAATAAAATCCTAACCTTGGTGCAGTCTACACTATGTCTAGATTAGTAAGTACTTACTGATTCTGCTCAATCTGTTATGAATCTGCTAACTGTATATTCTATGTTAGTAAGTACTTACTCTGTCTAGAACCGTCAGGCACCCTCGCCGTCCATCCCCAGACTAGCTGTTCGAACCTATGGATCCTGTGAGTTGTTGATTTTGTTCGCTCTCTCAGTATGTATATAATAGCACCATTTGGCCAAAAAGTCAACCAAAATATCCCTGATTCACTAAAATACAACAGATTCTTTTTTTGTATTTTTGACTTGACTTTTTGAGCAGTGATAGTATAATCATGACTTAGTTAGTTAAACAAGGAGCCAAAATGGAACTTCGACATAGAGTAACAGTGGACTATAGCAAGGACTACGATATGCTATATGCAGAGGGCATGGAGCCTGTGGACTGTAGAGCTATATTCATTGACTTGTTTGAGCGTACTATGAGCGATCTACTGCGTGGCACGGATCGTGACAATGTAGGCGGCGTGCTAATATACTATCGCGCGGGTGAAAGTGTAGCGTGGTTTGACTATGAAAATATGTGGGGAGGTCTTTATGAGTAAATTGTACACTGTGGCGGGTTCTAGTCATCAAGATGGTGTGTTCAAATTACGATTTGCTAACTCAATGGATCGTGTGAATGTACTAACTAGAGCTGGGCATACTAGTGTTCAATTGTACACTTTGCCCTATGCTATGAGCAAAGAGGATGCTACACTGTGGCTAGAGAACGTTAAGCAGATAAGAGCCCGTGCTGTTAGTAATCAAGCACTAATGGAGCGAGTTGTTCGAGATGTAACTCCAAAGCGAGTGCCCCGTAAAGGTACTGATGAGGAGCGGGTTAATGCACAATTTGCAATATGGCGTGCGAAGGCTGTAAAGAAATTTGATTTTTTGGTTGACTAATCAGAGCATTGGTGCTATACTTGTTTCTGTAGTGAATTGTTCAACTTTAATTAGGAGCTGAAATGGAGCTGACTCAAAATTTTGTTAATCATGCAATCCTCGAAGCCCGAGAAGCTGCATACGCTGCTGCTGATGACTTCTTCCGTACTAAACTGAATGGTGTGGATCAGTATGCCTGTGGCTTTGCTTGGGTTAACATCTGGGAGCACAATGGCGTCAAGATTCGAGGTAACACTAAACTGGGCAAGATGCTGAAAGCAGCTGGTGTGCGCCAGGACTACACCAAGGCGTTTCAAATCTGGAATCCTTCGGGCTTGGGTGTACAGAATGTGGACTGTAAGGAAGTGGGTGCGCAGGCTGCGGCTGACGTGCTCAAGAAGTATGGATTCACTGCCTACGCGGGTTCACGCCTAGACTAAATTCGGGTTGACAGGGTGTAGGGCTGGTGTTATACTAGCTCTACACTAACAGATTAGGAGCGATGTATGAAGACAGAGTATCGCGTTCGTAGCCGCCAAGTCACGTGGACACGCAAGTTCAAGACTCTGGCAGAAGCACGGCAGTTCGCTCGGACTGCGTGGGAGTTTAAGAACGATCCCACAGTGTACATAGAACAGATAGTCATTGACATTTTGGCAGTTTGAGCTTATACTATTGAAACTGTAAAGAACATAGGAGCGACATTATGCGTGAAGGACGACGGATCGAAGTCTTGGTGCGACTTTGGATTGATGAGGACGCAGACATTATGGAAGTCATCAACGAAATGGACTACTCGTTTACCCATGAAGCCATCAAGGACACTGTGATAGAAGACGTTTACTACGAATAAATTGGTTGACAATTTGGTTTGGTGGTGCTATACTATTGAAACTGTGTAATTAACTAGGAGCTGAAGATGGACAAAGAACTGTTTCGTACTGACCCACGTGGCTTTGCTCTTGATCTAGTAGATCAGGGCTTGATTAGTCCAACTCATCTGTTAGAGGCCTGCTTGGTGTTTATGAGCCATGATGAGGTGCGTGAAATGCTGGACGCAAACGAACTCAGCCCACGTTTCTCTGATGATGAGGACGAGGAGTGGGATGGACAGCCCGATGAGGCACAGGAGTGGCACGACTTTGACCCTGATTGCTAGGAGGCAATTATGATTCGTATTGTACACAATAAGCTCTTGGGCGGGTGGTATGTGGTCCGTGGGCCGCATCAGGCTCCGCTCAGTGGGAGGTTCGATTCAAGAGCAGAGGCTCGGACTTGGTTGGAGGCTAAACGTGGATAACTTTTTGGTTGACATTGAGTACGATCCTGTGTATAATAGTTACTTGGCTTGCTACAGTAATGGTGTAGTAATCCAGTTAGGTGCTAGCACATATCACGATGCTGTGCTAGAGGCTGATTCAATTGAACCCTGGGACTATGAGGCTTGATATGAACATTCAAACTTTGAACACTGAGATTATTAATGGCACTTGGACTAGCACAGATCTTGCTAGCATGATTGATGCCATCAAGTTTAAACGTAAATTGCTCACGGAACGTGCCAAGGCCAGTTTACAGATCGGTGATAACGTTAACTTCACTAGTACTAGGACAGGGCGTAACGTCACTGGTACTGTGACTAAGATTGCTATCAAGTACGTAACTGTACGCACCTTGGAAGGTCTGTGGCGTGTGCCTGCTAACATGTTGTCAAAGGTTGATGAGGATGTTTACGCTTAATTTTGTACTAAAGTGGGTGGCTTGTATAGTCACCCTTAGTGGTGCTATGTGTACAGCTCTGCGCATAGACCCTACTAACATCTACTTGCTGAATGCGGGTGCTGTACTGTATTTGATATGGAGTATACGTATTCGTGAGTGGAACTTGATTGTGGTCAATGTAGTACTTTTATTAATTTACTGTATAGGACTATTTTATGGTTGAGCAATATGAAGCATGGTACAAAGACCCTAGAACCGGTGCTATGATCAAGGTCTACACCCAAGCAGACAATGTGGCAGCTGCCAAAAGCTTGCTAGAAGGACAATACGGCGCTGCCAATGTTTGGGGCGTGGGCGCAGTCTAATCTGTTGCACTTTCAACAACCGTTGTATTCGTACAACGGTTTTTTTTCGGTTGACATTTGGATCCCGTGGTGCTATACTATTGAAACTGTGTAATTAACTAGGAGCGAGAGATGCGTGATTATCCAAATATGTCCTACTGCATGTTTCAGAACACCAAGCTGGCCATGGATCAGCTGGCAGAGTTTATGATTGAAGCAGACCAGGATGATGTGCTGGACATTAGCGACGACGAGCTTAGAGCTATGCGTGAGCTTGTGGGCTACTGTGAACAGTATATCCGCTTGGCAGAGGACTTTGACAGCAAGCGTCAAGAGATGTTGGATGCACTAGAAGATGAAGACATGGAGGAGTTTTAATATGTATACCGTTGAAATTTACAAAGTGGACCGCCGTTGTAAAAAAGGCGAGAGGCTGATCCTGAAGAGGGATCACGACCTTGATCTTAACACCCTACAGCACGTTTACCGCACTGCCTATCGCAGAGCAGATGGATTTAGAATTGAGATCCACGAAACCTATGTTATGCGTAAGAACGCAATGAACGGGCAAGAGTTTAAAGAGCGTTATGACGTGCCCTACTACTGCTCACCACGTAGTGAAACCTATTGGAGTTCCTAATGTTAACACCTAAGCAACAGTGGTTATTTGATCAGCTGGGCGAGGATCCTAGTACAGAGAAAGAAGTACGCCTGCGCCACAGACTGTGCGTGGAGCAATATGGATCCGTTAAGAATTTCACAACCTGGCTGACCAAGCGTCTATATCGCAAGTGGGAGCTGGACCGTAGCAGATCAACAACACCTTATCTGGGAGACTAGTATGTTAAAGTTTGCCTTGGGCATGGGCAGTGTAGTTATGATGTTTGCAACTATTATTGTTGCTTTTGTACTAATGAAAATGTGGTTCAGTGCTGCCCATCATTTCCTACTGAAATAGGTTGACAAACGAGCACAGAGGTGCTATTATATACACACTTAGACAACAACCAAGGAGAGCGAAATGGGTACAAGATCACTGACTTTTGTTTACGACAGCAACGACCGGCCTATCATTAACCTGTATCGCCAATACGATGGCTACCCCACAGGCCATGGTGCTGAGTTGGCTGACTTTTTGTCCGACTTTGTAGTTGTTAATGGCTACACTGGCAAAGAGACTACCCGTATTGCCAATGGCATGGGCTGCTTGGCTGCTCAGCTGATAGCACACTTCAAAAACGGCGTAGGCCAGTTTTATATCCACAGCGTTGATGCTACAGACTGTGGACAGGACTACGAGTACCACGTGTACCAAAAGGACAAGGAGCTGCGTGTAGCAGTAACCGACCGTGGCTGCAACTTCTTTGGACTTACCCAAAGCGACCGTAAGGAAACGCTGTTTGACGGTCCTGTTGCTGATTTTGTACGTTTTTGCAGCGAAGAAGACTTCGCATAAATTGGTTGACAAAGTGTAGGGCTGGTGTTATACTAGCTCTACACTAACAAAACAGGAGCACAAAATGGCTAGATTTGCAATTGAGCAGTATGTGGATCAGAAGAATCAGTGGGCTGGAATGTTTGGTGGCAAGAAGCTGAGCCTGTTGAGTCCACAAGATAGACAGCGGATTGCTGACAGTTTGGATGCTGACCTTAGCCCAGAGAACTTGAGCTGTGATGGCGAACTGCCCCGTGCAGAAGTACAGCGTCGTTATAACTTTCTGACCAAGGCTGCTAAGGAGTTGAAGAGTATTGACCCTAGCGTTGAAATTTACGGATTCTAAGGAGAACTAAATGCCTAACTGGTGCTCAAATTCAGTAGTACTCAAACACAAAGACCCAACCTTTGTAGCTCGTGCTCGTGAGGGTGCTATTGACAAAGGACTGCTCAACGAATTCATTCCTGTACCCAAGGATCTTGTAGAGACTATATCAGGATCGTTTGGTGACGAGGAAAAGCAGAAAGAGCTGGAGATCCAAACTGCTTATAACATCAAGAACTATGGTTATGCCAACTGGTATGACTTCTGTGTAAACGAGTGGGGTACCAAATGGGATGTCACTGGTGAAGTACAGGACATCGAAGAAGGTATTGTAGTAAATTTCGACTCAGCGTGGGCACCACCTATTGAAGCTTATGCTAAACTGGTGTCCATGGGTTTCGAAGTAGAGGCCATGTACTATGAGCCCGGAGTTAGCTTCTGCGGCGAGTGGCTCAACGGAGAGGACCTTTACTATCAAATTGAAGGCAACAGTGAGTGGGTAAGGGAGAACATCCCCGAGCACATTGACGATGCCTTTGGTATCAGTGAAGGAATGGAATCATGGGAAGCAGAGTATGACCAAGAAAACTAATCAACCTACACCGCGTGTACGCCCTAAGGAGCCCGATTGGGACTTCTCAGGGCTAGACGAAATCATTCGACAGTGGGTACTGGCGAGGAAGAGTAGAGAACAATGAGCAAACTACAGCTCTTGCACCGTCCGTGGGTAGTGTTTGATCCCCATAACGCTAACCATCGTAGATACTATGCGGACTTTACCAAGTACGGCACATGGGGACGCTGCCCAGTTCGATTTATAATGGATGACGACAGTAATGATCTAGTAACTATGATTCAAAGAAAGTTAGTAGAATATTATGTTGTACAAGAGTTCAGTTTGGACGAGTACAAGGCCAAAAAAGGTTGACAGCCGGCCAAACTGAGCGTATAATTCGAACTGTAGTAGCAATATTACTTGTACTTTTATTAACACACACATGGAGATTTACGTATGACTAACCAAACTTTTACTGTAGCTGGTGTATCTAAACATAAAGGCGAATTCAAAGTTCGTTTTGCCAACGATATGTTGCGCACCAAGAACCTTACCAAGTCAGGTCACACTGACATTAACCTAGTGGAGCTGCCTAAGGCCATGCTCAAGCTGGATGCTGTCAAGCACATCGCAACTCTTGATGAGTTTGATAACGTTGGCTCCAAGGCAGCTATCATGGACTACTTGGATCGTAAGGATGTAGCACCTAAGGCCAAGGCACCGGCTGTTAAAGCATCAGGCCCCGCTGCTAAGAAGGCTGTAAAAGCCCCTAAGGCTAAGGTTGCTGCTGACGAAGACGCACCATTTTAATCGCGTGTGAGGCCTCCGTATCGTATAAATAAATCACTATGCGATACGGAGTTTCTTTTTCAAATGATTACTTTGATGGATCAGTGGTAATACGTGACTTTCAAAGTGAACCCAAGGGCCGCGTGTTGGCCATAATACCTAGAGATAATAGACACGAAGCAGAACAAGAAGCACAGAGGATCTGCGACTTACTTAATAAATCCTTAACACAATGAAGTTCGAATTATATGAAGTCTGGGCCGAAGACTCTCATGGGCAGGAAGAACTTGTAGACACTACCAGCAGTATCGCAGAAGCACGTCTAATAGCCCAAACAGCTATTGACGAAGGTGCAGAGTATGTTACAATATATAGAGAGACAGACAGCGGAGATCTTGAAGTAGTAGAATAGTAATGCCCGGGTGGTGGAATGGTAGACACAAGGGACTTAAAATCCCTCGCCCATAAGGCGTGCCGGTTCGAGTCCGGCTCCGGGTACCACTTACTGACGTTCGTTCAATGGATAGGACAGGAGTCTTCTAAACTCTTAATGGGGGTTCGATTCCCTCACGTCGGACCAGTTATATAATGATGGGCCGGAAGCACTATTGGTGGGATGCCCTCGACTCATAATCGAGTTCCGAAAGGACCATGTCGGTTCGAGCCCGACCCGGCCCACCACTCACCTAGGTTAGTAAGCACTTACTTACACCCAATATTTTGGTTGACTTTTTTACGCAAACCTGTATAATACAAACACTTAAACAAAACAGCAGGAGCGTAAAATGCAAACAGTAAAACAACAACTTTTTAACAAATTAGCAGAAGTGCAAGACCTGCTAGAACAGGCTACTTGCGACAGCGAAAGTTACGCACAAAGTTTACAGGATAACATTGGGTGGGCAGCTGAGCTAGGAATTGCACTGCGTACACTTACAGATAATGTAGATTATTACGTGGATTAATTTTGGTTGACAAAGTGTGTGTACTGTGCTATAGTACACACACTAACACATAGGAGCGAAACTATGCAAACAACTAGAGCAATGCAGTATGTGCGAGCACTGGCTGGCAAAGAAGCTGGAATTTACAACGACAAGATTAAGTACGGACGAAGTTTTAAGGTGTGGGGCTGGCGTGAACAGGACTACAAAGACGCTGCTGCGGCAATGGAACTGGCAGGCTTTACTGTAAAGGTGCGTACTAGCAAACAATGGGGCGAACGTGGCGGTAGGCACTACATGGTGACACGACTGCTGGTAGCAGACTAAAAACGGTTGACATTTGGGTGTATGTGTGCTACAATGTACACATACACTAACAAAACAGGAGCACAAAATGAATGAAGCACGTATTGAACGACTAGAGCGAACTATTTGGGAAATTACACAATTAGCACAAGAGCTGGACGATATGGGCTACGGCACTTTTGCTAGTATGATTGACGACATTGTTACTAACATTGAGATTGACATACAGGCAGCTGTGGAGGGCGAATGATGTTGCTAAAAGGACACGTTAACGAATTAGTAAACATGGATGCTGCTGGCCTTAGCAAAATTACAAGGCATACAGGCTACAAGGATGCTAATTTTGCAACCTGTGAGTTTGTGGGCATTACTAACGGCGGTGAGTTTGCGTACAGGGCAAGCTTCTACGAAGATGGCAGAGAACAGTTTACAAAATTGTATGTATGGCGCGACACTGCTGGAAACTTTGTGGCAGACTACTAAAAACGGTTGACATTTTGGCTAGTTAATGTATAATGCACACATACGTTAACAAAAGGGAGCTAAAATGTTTACACAAGCTAAAAACAATACAGCATACGCTAAACTTGCTTTTAACAAAAAATTGAAGCTGTTTAAGCTAGTATGTGCTTTTAACGTACACAAGCGCAACGAGCTTACGGGCAAGTTAATATTTCCGCAAGAAAAGCAGTGCAACTATGTTAGTGGGCACTTTACTTTTGAAGAGTTAGCAAAACAACTACATATTGCAGAGCAACACTTGCGTACTAACAAAATTGTAATAGAATAAAAACGGTTGACAATACAGTGTATGTGTGCTATAATGCACACATACACTAACAAAACAGGAGCAAAAAATGTTTGTAGATACAGCACCCACAGTGGAGTTCAAAGGTCAAACTTATCGTATGACACACGGTAACCCATTTGATCGTGGTAGTGCAGATAGCTATTATGGTCGTGGTGCAAAGCCACACTGGTATCCCGAGGGTACTGGTAACGGTGAAGCGATTACTGAAGAGCGTATGACTGCTGCAGAGATTGAAGCATACTACGCAGGTTACGATTGGAACGAGCAGTACGGCGACAAGAAGAATTGGTTTTAAGATATTGAAACGCATTGATTGTCCCACAGAGGCCATTACTAATATCTGTACAGTGCGTTTCAATATAATTCGGTTGACAACCCGGATTCTTGATGCTATAATTACTACATACTGAACAAACAGGAGCGTGATATGGGATACCGGGTACTGAACACTGTGGACAATATGCGTGACAACTATGGAGCACGCCAAGGCTTAGAAGGTCCATACAATTTCAATGGCAGAGTACTGTACTATGATCCAAAAGAAGGACAGTACTATGACCCACGTACCGACTTTTATGTCAGCCACTCAGAATACTTTGAGCTGGTTGGCTTTATGGTGAAATAATGTTTAACGAATACGCAGGCTCAGTCACTGAAGAATTTTGTGTTCTGCTGTATCAAGCCGCAGAGGACTGGGACCTACTCTGCTTCCTACTAGGAGATGGACAATGAACTACGCACCTCGACCCTACTACAGCCTTAATCGCAAACGTCAGATCATTGACAATATGGTCAACTTCCTACACGAACAACAATTGGATATGATCGACGAAGCAGTGAAGTACAGTGACTTAGCCAAGGCTAAGGAAATTATTGATTATATAAAACAACTATGATACCTAACACACCCAGATTCCCCGGCGATCCTATGGATTACGACTTACCTCCACACACAGACTAATGACTGTTACTACCACTGATGCTATCGCCTTTGGCCTGCTGATCGTTGCTCTAATGTTAACTTTCGTATGGACGGGTTGGCTTCTAGCAGATCTAATATTCGGTTGACAAACCCATCCTTTGGTGCTATACTACAGGTATAGTAAATAGAAGGAGCGAACAATGAACAAAGGAACTTGTCCAACTTGTAACGGTAAAACCCGTGTACCTTATAACCTAGACCCTAGCTGGCGGAGGGTGATTGCTGGCTACGATGAGGCAACAGACAGCTTGCCTTGCTCGAACTGTGGTGGACAATATATGTGGGGTCGTCCTACAGGTCAAGTGAACCTACGTGAGGATGGTACGCCTTGCTCACACATCTATAAGAGTCGTAACGCAGGACGCTGTCTAACAGAGTACACCTGTGTTCACTGTTCAGATCGTTATACTATTGATTCGGGAGATTAAATGATAAGACACCTAGCAGTTGTTACACTTTTAGTAATATCTAATCAAGCCCTAGCTTGGGGCGACTTTGAACGTGGTATCGCTACAGGTATCGGCGGTGCTTGGTTGTACAATCGGCTCACACAGCAGCCTGTGATAGTACAGCAGCCCAATTATCAGGTTCTGCCCTCACCTAATCCCACAGTCTACTCCAATCCTAACTATCAGCCTAGACCCTACTGGTGCCGTACCGTGCCCGTCCAGGACACCTTAGGTAGAACCATAGCATTTCAACAAGTCTGCGATTAATCGGTTGACATCCTAGCGATTTGAGCTTATACTGTACATACAGTAAAGGAGCAGATGATGAAAAAAGGCGAAATGTTAAACAAAATGCTAGTCCTAGCTACCAATGCTCACGCTGGACAGTTTGACCGGGGTGGCAATCCTTATATCCTACACCCACTGCGTGTGATGAGCTTTCTCAAAGAAGACGACGAGGAACTGCGCTGCATCGCCCTAGGACACGATGTAATAGAGGATACAGATACTACCTATGCGGATCTAGAGGCAGCAGGTATGAGTCCCCGTGTTATCGAAGGCATCCGCGTCCTAACCAAGGTGCCTGGAGAAACCTACGCAGACTATAAGGAACGAGTGTTTAAGAGTGTAGATGCTATGAAGGTCAAGCTCTGCGATCTGCGACACAATTCCGATATCCGTAGGCTCAAGGGTGTTACGGACAAGGATATTGCTAGAATAGCAAAATACCACACATTCTACGTGGAGCTCAGGGAGAAATTGGTTGACAATATGGCTCCCTGAGCATATAATATAAACACTTAGACAACACCGAGTAGGAGCGAACAATGAGAATCAGCCCAGAACGCCTAGCAGAAATCAAGCGTAGCACCAGCATCAAGGATCGTGCGAAGTATTCCGCAATCTTCTGGGGCATCACTATCCCGGCTGCTTTCTACTTGATTCCACTGACCGTGTTAGTGTACTCTAACCCTTTCTGGTTCCGCAAGCAAAGTCAGCGATGGGCACAGAATCAGATCCTAGCTATCCACGCTTGGCGTTGGCAGTTCTTAGAGCCTATCGTTGAGAAATACTTGATGTTTGATCGCATTCGAGGAGCTTGATATGCCAACACAATGGGAAGTCTACGAGGTAGAAACTGGCGAGCATTATCAATATTGTCTCACTGAACGGGGTGCTAAGATTGTTACCACCCGCCAGAACAAGGAATGGGAATACCTCAGGAATCAAGGCATTTACAAAAATTGTAATCGAACATTTGCGTATAGATCTATAAACGGTTGACATTTTGGTTAAGTGATGCTATTATACATACACTAACTAAACAGGAGCGCAAGATGACTAAGCTAATTGGATGGACATTCTTTCTACTGAATCCTATCATGGGCGGGTCATTCCTGGCTGGTATGTTGATCCAATACTTCTTTGGCATCCGTTGGGAAGTAGCAGGCATCACAATATGTGGCCTGTGGGTCATACTGTACTGCCTGTGGTTTGATGGCAGCAAATATCAGCGTAGTCTAATCTAAGGAGCGAACTATGACAGAGATGGCGATGACAGACACTACCAGCTGGATGGTAGTACCCCAAGGTGCCACACCAAAAAAGATTGTAAAATCAATCATAAAACGGTTGACAGCAGCAGTATAAGACTGTATTATACACACACTAACTAAACAACTTAGGAGCGAATGAAATGACTAACTTCTTAATCCGTTTGATTGACGCAATACCTACGCCCACTCCTGAACAGGGTGATCGTGCAGTAAACTTGACCCTGGCTTTTGTAGCAGGTTTTATTCTAGCAATGTTGGTATATGGAGGTTAATATGAAGAGCTACGAAGATACACTACAGGCAGTGGCACAGAGCTTGATTGATGTGCGGTATGGCGGTCGCTTTGGTTTCTACTTGTCAGATCAACAGATCGCATTCCTCTACGGCAAGGAGCCACAGCTAGTAGAAATGGACATGCAGATGACTAAAGATTTGGTTGAAGCAAGGTTGATTAATAGCTTTATCTAAGTTATAATATACCTAGTGCGTTAGAGATAGCGCACTATAATATTCTAACCAACAGAGCGGAGCGTATATGACTACAATGAATTTGGAAATTCCCAAGCTGGGCAAGAAGGCAGTAGAGACTGACGAACAAATCAAACAGCGTCTGCGGGATCGTTTTGAAATCTTAAACGATATGACTCGTGCTGTAAAGAAGGGCGATGTACGTGCCATGATCGTTACAGGTCCACCAGGCGTAGGCAAGAGCTTTGGCGTAGAAGAAGTCTTGAGCAAGCATGATGTCATGGCGAACATTGCCAACAACAGCAAGCTCAAGAAGTATGATGTGGTCAAAGGTGCTATGAGTGCTCTGGGCTTGTACGCTAAACTCTACGAGTACAAGGACCCAAAGTCAATCCTAGTGTTTGACGACTGTGATAGTGTGCTACAGGATGAACTCAGCTTGAACATTCTTAAAGCAGCACTGGATACATCAAAGAAGCGTATGATCCATTGGAACACTGACAGCAGACTGTTGCGTGATCAGGGCGCACCTAATAGCTTTGAGTTTAAAGGCGGTGCTATCTTTATCACCAACATCAAGTTTGAGAACGTGCGCTCAAAGAAGCTGCGTGATCACCTTGAAGCACTGGAGAGCCGTTGCCATTACTTGGATCTAACTATCGATACAGAGCGCGAGAAGATGCTGCGTATTGAACAGATCGTAGAGGATGGCATGCTGTCAGAGTATGAGTTCGCACAGGAAGAACAGCGTGAGCTTATACAATTTATAGATTCAAATAAGAAGAAGCTACGTGAGCTCAGCCTACGTACAGTACTAAAGATAGCGGACTTGCGCAAGAGCTTTCCGCATAAGTGGCAGAGTGTAGCAGAGATTACTTGTATGCGCCGCGGTTGATTCGCTCCCAACCAGCATACAGTATGTAGGGCCGCCCTGGCCCATTGTGTCCCCGACCAGATTCGCTCCCTGGTTCGGGGATTTTTTTTTAGGCTGAACGAAGAGAACTCTGATGGTCGAGGTTGAGAAAATATTTTCGAAATGGTCAGGGTGGGAGGCTTTATTATTTTAATTTTTTGTTGTATTTTTGCAACACGTACCGATGCAAAATCACCACCCCGAAAGGAATTTGTAGCTATTTTAAAATTTTCGCAGCTAGGAAAAACTAACCCCTAGGTACCCTTTTAGTAGCTGTAAAAAATTTTCGCGCACAAATTTTTTTATTCTACAGGTACTTCTTTAGTGTTTGTCTCTAGACTACATCTCACTGCGAATACTTCTGGACTACGTGCCACAGATTCTGCCACAGTCCAACAACTTTCTATATTATCG
>Ga0172367_10006778_pt1 | contig 13337 bp, 7 predicted proteins | sample Lak10m_FD_114542 | JGI IMG/M metagenome (GOLD analysis project Ga0172367, IMG submission 114542) | Freshwater microbial communities from Kabuno Bay, South-Kivu, Congo - kab_022012_10m | ecosystem: Environmental > Aquatic > Freshwater > Lake | place: Democratic Republic of the Congo: South-Kivu...
CCGGCCAATCATCCAGGCGCGGAGCTGTTCGTAGAGGTACTGCGTCACCTGCCAGCCGGTGCCGCGGTCGGGCGCAGCCTTGTGCTCAAAAACGACCAGGAGCGGTGCCGGTGCGCCGGGCGGGTTCGGGCACAAATAGCCGCGGTCGGTCCGCCGCTCCTCCAGCTTTTGGGTGATCAACGAGCCTGTTAACGGGACCAGCGCGGTGCCGTCCCACAGCCGGCGCAACTCCGGCGGCAGCACGAAATCCAGCAGCGCCTCCGCCACGTCCGGCTGGTCCATCACCCACTTGAAAAATGCGTCGTGTTGCCGGATCAGTCCCCACCAAAGGAAACTGTCGGCCTGTGCAATCCGCGAACCCGTCATCCCGCCCGTACCCTCTCCAGATCATCCCGCCGCTCGGTTCCGGCGATTCCCGGATAGCACAGGACTGCATTGGATGGCAGCGGCGAGTGTCATCACCGTCGAAATCACCAAGACCGCTCCCGCAGCGCCCACCTTGCGAATCGCATAAGCAGGTGTCCAGAGGACGACTGTCCTCTGGCGAGGGGCATGGGGAGCAGCGCTCCCCATTTTTTTGTCACCCCGCCAGCCGCGCCTGATCCCGCCGCAGTGGCAGCTCCCGCACCCGCACGCCGGTGGCCGCGAAGAGGGCATTGGCGACCGCCGGGGCGACCGGTGGGGTACCGGGTTCGCCGGCTCCCGCCGGCGGAGCATCGCTGACAATAAGATGGACGGCGATGGCGGGCGTTTCAGCGAGGGTGAGCAGGCGGTAGCGGTCGAAATTGGTGGGGGCGATTTCGCCGCTGTCGAGTGTGATGTCCTCGGCGAGCGCAGCGCTAAGGCCGAACAGCATGGCGCCGCTGATCTGGGCCTCGACGATGGACGGATGGATGATGCGGCCGCAATCGGCGGCCGCGGTCAGGCGATCGACCGTGAAGGCGCCATCCGCGGCCACGCTCACCTCGGCGACCACGGCGACCAGCGCGCCGCGGCAGAGGTGGAAGGCTAGGCCGCGGCCGCGGCGACGGGCGAGGGCTGGCGTGGGAGACAGGGCCTGAGACCAGGCCGGAACCAGCGGATGCGGCGCCGCCAGCACGGTGGCCATGGAGGCGCCGAACGATGCCGGCGGGCGCGGCCCGGCGGCCCCGACGCCGACGGCCCCGCCCGTACTCCCTCCCGCGCTCCCCCCTGCGGCCCCGGCCGCACTCCCCCCTGCGGCCGCGACGCCCCCGGCGGACCCGGCTACTGCGGCTCCGGCCTCGGCCCCGACGCCTCCGCCCAGCGGCGTGCCCCAGCCGGCGGCGTCGGCGACGGTGTCAAGGACGCGGCGGGCCCGGGGGGCGCCGGCCAGGAGTTGGCTGCGCAACTCAAGCGGGTCACGGCCCAGCGCGGCGGCAACCTCGTCAAACATCGACTCCACGGCAAAGGCATTGACGCCATGGCCGCCGGACCGCCAGTAGCCGACATTAACCCCTAATGGGCAGGCCGCGTACGAAATTTCGTGAGCGGGGATGACATAGGGCTGATCGTCAATGCCTTCGATCGCGACCGGGTCGATCCCGTCGGCGAGAGAGGCCGGGTGGACACGGGCGAGAATTGAGGGCGCGGCGACCCGGTGACGCCACAGCGCAATGCGCTCGAAGCGGTCGATGCCGACCGTCACCCGGCTGTGGCTGGCCGGGCGGAAGACATCGGCCCGGGTATCCTGCGCGCGCTCGTATAACAATTGAACCGGGGCGCCGACTTTCTGCGAAAGTTCGGCCGCGATCAGACCGGCGTCGGGTTCATAGCGACGGCCAAAGGCACCCCCCGTGAGCACGGTGTGAACGCGGACACGCTCTGCGGCGATGCCGAGCCGCTCGGCCACCAGGGTGGGAAACGCGGCCTGATTTTGAGTGCCGAGCCAGAGATCGCAGCCGTCAGGCCCCACCCGTGCGGTCGCGCAGGTCGGCTCAACTGCGGCGTGGGCGACCAGCGGGGTGCGATAGACCGCCTCCAGCACGCGGGTCACTTGGCGCTCGGCCGCCTCGACCGCGCCACGCCGGCGGCTGGGGACGCTGGGGCGGTCAAGCGCGGCGGCCAAGCGCTGATCCGTCGTCAGCCCCGCCTCGCCATCGCCGACCGCGGGCCTGGCCCAGGTCATGGCCAGACGATCGAGCGCGCGCTGCGCCGTCCAGGTGCGGTCGGCGATCGCCACCACCGCCTGATCGAAACGAATAATCCGGACCGCCGCGCGCTCCGCCGGCGCCCCGTTTGCGCCAACGCCCTGCCCGGCCGCGGTTCCCTCGGCCGCTTCGGTCAACGCAGCGGCCGCAGCGCCACCCGCTAATGCCCCGCCCTGGCCGCCGGACGCCATCTCGGGCGGTGCGCCATCAGGCATCGGACTCGCCGGAGTCAACAGCGCGCCGGACGCCCCACCCGGGTCCCCGCCGAGACCCCTGATCGGCGTCTCGCGCGACGTCCCGTCCGGCAACATCCCGCCCAGCGACATCCCACCCGGCGCCGGCCTCGGCCCACCACTCGGCGCCCCCACCGCCCCACCGCCGAGCACTCTGCTCAACGTCTCACGCGAGGCTCCATTCAGCGCCGGACTCGTCGGCGCCGGACTCGCCGCACCGCTCGCGGCACGCGGTGTTCCGCCCAGCCCCGACTCGTCGACACTCGCCACCGTGGCTTCCGGGGTCGGCGGGCACCGAATCGCCGCGTACAGCAAACCGGTGAGCCGAACGTCGCCGGCATAGACCGCGCTGCCGTCGTGCTTGGCCGCACTGTCGAGACGCGGCAGGGAGCGACCGAGAAGCTGCCAGTCGGCGGCCGGCTTCAACGGCACCACGGCCGGCACCGGCAGCCGGGCCGCGGCGGGCGCGAGTGCGGCAAAACTTGCGCGGCGGGGACTGTGCAGGTGGCGGACTTGGCCGGCCTCGGCCACGCATTCCTCGACCGGCACCCGCCAAGCGCGGGCGGCGGCACTGGTCAGCATCAGCCGCGCAGCGGCACCGGCCTTCCGCAGCGGCTCATAAGCCGTCCGCAGGCTGCTGCTGCCACCCGTGACCATGGCTCCGAACAGCGGATTAACGTAAGCCGGCGCCAGCGGCGCCATTTCAACCCGCACCTGGCGCCAGTCGCAGGCCAGTTCCTCGGCCACCAGCATCGGCAGCGTAGTAAACACACCCTGGCCAAGCTCGGAGCGCCCGATGACGATCGCGATCACCCCGGGGCCGATCGCCAGCACCGCGCCGATCATGATCGGCGGCACGCTGCTCCCCCCGGCGCCCCCGCCGGCGGCCATAGCCGAACCGGCAGCGCTCCCGGCGGGCGCACCGACCCCAAGCGCCAGCACGGCACGCGCCGCGCAGGTCAGGAACCGCCGGCGATCCAGACGGCCGAGCTTGACCAGAATGGGCGCCGTGGCCAAAGCTCAGCGCGCCGGTCCGGGCGCGGCAGCCTTCTTGCCCTCGCCACCGTCACGCGGCTTGTTCCCACCATGCCCCTTGTCGGAGCCCTGTCCGTGCTGCTGCGCAGCGGGACCATGCTGCTGCGCAGAGGGACCATGCGGCGCGCGATCCCCCTGCGGGCCGTGCGAGCCGTGCGGCGTCCGCTCAACAAGGGCACCATGCTGCGGACGCTCCGGCTTGCCGGCAGCCGGCTTTTGGCGGGCACCGGCGGCCGGACGCGGTAGCTCGACGTTGACCTCGAGCGTCGAGCAATTCTGGCCGCGATCCATGCGGACCTCAACCTTGTTGCTGTCGATGTCGACGTATTTGCTGATGACCGCCAGCAACTCCTGCTGAAGCTTGACCAGGAAATCCGGCCCCTCCCGTCCGGCCCGCTCATGGGCCATGACGATCTGCAAGCGCTCCTTGGCCTGGGCCGCGGGCGGCGGCGCGTCGGCGGCGGGTTCGGGACGCCGGAAAAAATCAAAAATGCGCATCATGCCGGCCTCCCGAGGAGACGGGTGAACAAGCCGCGCTTTTCCGGCTTGAGGAAACGGTGCTCGATCTGCTCACCCAGAAACCGGCCAACGGCATCCCGGTAAGCGAGATTGGCGTTGCTCTTGTCGTCCAGCACCACCGGCACGCCGGTGTTGGAAGCCTTGAGCACTGCCTGACTCTCAGGGATTACGCCCAGGAGCGGCACCGCCAGAATCTCCAACACGTCATCCACCTTGAGCATCTCACCCCGCTCGACCCGGTTCGGCTCGTACCGGGTCAACAACAGGTGCTCACTAACAGGATCGAGGTCCAACTCGGCCCGGCGCGACCGGGCGGCGATCATGCCCAGGATGCGGTCGCTGTCGCGGACGGACGAAACCTCGGGATTGGTGACGATGATGGCATGATCGGCGTAATAGAGCGCCATCATGGCGCCGTGCTCGATCCCGGCCGGTGAGTCGCAAATGATGTATTCGAACTGCTGGCGCAATTCCTCCAGCACCCGGCCGACGCCGTCACGGGTCAGGGCGTCCTTGTCGCGCGTCTGGGAGGTGGGCAGGACATAAAGGCCATCCACCCGCTTGTCCTTGATCAGCGCCTGGTGCAGCTTGGCTTCATTGTTGATGACGTTGATGAAATCAAACACCACACGCCGTTCGCAGCCCATCACCAGATCAAGGTTGCGCAAACCCACGTCAAAATCAATGACCACCGTCCGGTGCCCGCGCAGGGCCAGACCGGTGGCGAACGCGGCCGAAGACGTGGTCTTGCCGACCCCGCCCTTGCCCGAAGTCATGGTAATGATCGTTCCCAACGACAATCTCCTTTGAACAAACCGAGTATCGCCAGCCGCGGGCCGGGACTTCTGCCGGGCCGGTGGTGAGGATGGCGGCGGAGGCGGCGGTGGCCGGCGACGGGCGGCGGAGGCGGGGGGGGTCAAATCGGAGAGAAACATAGGTAGCCGTTCTCGAGGTAAACCTGGACCGGTCTTCGTACTGTCTCCGGATCGAGGTCTTCGTTGACCCGATAGAGGCCGGCGATCGAAACCATCTCCGCCTCCATGCTGAGGCAAAATATGCGGGCGCTCTGATCGCCCTTCAGGCCGGCAACCGCACGGCCTCGCAAGGGACCATAAATATGGATACTGCCGTCGGCCAGCACCTCGGCCCCGGGGCTCACCGCCGCGGCGATAACGAGGTCGCGATTCTCGGCATAGACTTGACGCCCGGAGCGAACCGGCTCGGTCACCACCAGCGGCGGGTTCCAGGCCATCCTGCCGGGACTGGCCACGGCAGTGCCGGAAGCGGCGCCGAAGGAAGAAACGGATGTGGACGAGGCATCGCCGGCCGGTACCGGCTGGCCGCGGGCGCCATCGCCCCGGCCAGCCGCGACCGCGGAGCCGGAAGCCACCGGGAGCGCCTCGGGCGCGGAATCGCCGCCCAACGCTTGGACCGACGCAGGGGCCGGAGCGGAGGCCGAAGCAGACGCGCTGGCATGGTCACCAGCGTCAGCCGTCTCCGGAGACACGCGCGTGGGCGCAAGCCGGCGGACCGGCATCGCCGGCAACCCGACCGCAAGCGCAGCCTCCTGATGGCGGGCCGTTCCGCCCTGCACGCCAACGGCGATCAGGTGTTGCTTGCGCAACCGGGCGACAAAGTTCGGAAAACTGAACCCAATGGTTTCGGCCGGCAATGCCTCCAGGTCGAGCACCACCGGAGCATTGCGGAAGAATCCGGGAGACCGGGTGATCTGATCAGCCAAAAGAGCGAAAAAGCCATTGGTCATGGGATCGTAGAGTTTCAACACCATCATTGTAAACGTGCCGCCGCGGACCTGAAAAGGCGCCTCCCGGACCTCATCATTCGCCTGCACCGCAACCGATTCCTTATGGGCTTTTGTCACCGCCTGCCATCCATTGCACTCAAGACCGCCCGCCGGCACAAATTATAGGGCAAGCCACAAGCAGGAGTAAAGCGCCGCTCACCGCCCCCAACGCTTTTGAGTCGCTCCGCTCTCAGAGTCGAAGATCGGGGGGGGCGCAGACGACTCCGCCCGGCGGGGGAGGGGGCGGGGCGGCAGCGGGTCCCGCCCCCCCCCCCTCCCCGATAAGCTGACCCGGTGCGAGTCCGGCCCTGGCAAAGGGCCGGGAAAGAGGCACCCCCCGAAGACGCAGCCATAGGCAGCCGTGGACGGACGCCACTGCCGCCCCCCCTCGCCTTTACAGCCCCCTGCCCCGTCCGTCCCATCGTCCCGATTTGGACTACCCTAGGTTTTGGTCAGCGTCTGTTATACAACTTATTGGATGCGGCAGGTTGTCGCACCATAGCAGCCCAAATTCTATCCCCATCGTCCACAGGTCAGGCGGGGTTCGCGCCCCGGCTTCATACCAACCGCCCGCTCCGGCGACGCACGTCCCCACCCGCCCCAGGACTGTGACCGCCTTATCCACATTGTTGCCAACAGGCGTCCGGACCGAAGATACGGTTGCTTTTCCTAAATGTAGTGGGTATAGGATGGGTCTCCAACAGAATGTGGGGCCAGTTGGAGCCGCTCGGCCAAGAGAAAGCCAAAGCGGCGCGAGCCCTGGGGAGTGGTCCTGGTCCGGATCACCTCTGGGGGACGACTAAAGGGGAGCAAGGGCTAGTCATGCGGATCGAACGCCACTACACGACCGAGGGCGCGGATGCTTACGCGGGCATCGAGTTTCGAACCACTTCGAGCGAGATCCGCAACCCCGACGGCTCGGTGGTGTTCCGGGTCGACGACATCCGGGTGCCGGCGACCTGGAGTCAGGTAGCGTGCGACGTGCTGGCCCAGAAGTACCTGCGCAAGGCGGGGGTGCCGGCGGCGACTCGTGAGGTCGCCGACGACCGCACGCCGCGCTGGCTGTGGCGCCGGATTCCCGACGAGGCGGCGTTGGCGCGCCTGCCCAAGGAGCAGCGGACGGGGGCCGAGCGGGACGCCCGCCAAGTCTTCGATCGCATGGCCGGTGCCTGGACTTGGTGGGGCTGGCAGGCCGGCTACTTCGACGCCGAGTCGGATGCGCGCGCCTTCCACGATGAGATTCGCCACATGCTGGCCGCCCAGGTCGCGGCCCCCAACAGCCCGCAATGGTTCAACACCGGCCTGCACTGGGCCTATGGCATCGATGGTCCGGCCCAGGGGCATTACCACGTCGATTTCCAGACCGGCGAGGTGGTGGCGTCGACATCCGCCTACGAACATCCCCAGCCCCACGCCTGTTTCATTCAGGGCATTGCCGACGATCTGGTCAACGAAGGCGGGATCATGGACCTGCTGGTCCGTGAGGCCCGGCTGTTCAAGTACGGTTCCGGCACCGGCACCAATTACTCGGCGTTGCGCGGCGACGGCGAGCCGCTGTCGGGCGGCGGTCGCTCTTCGGGGCTGATGAGCTTTCTCAAGATCGGCGATCGTGCCGCGGGGGCGATCAAGTCGGGCGGCACCACACGGCGAGCGGCCAAGATGGTGACGGTCGACCTCGACCATCCCGACATCGAGGAGTTTATCGACTGGAAGGTGAAGGAGGAGCACAAGGTGGCCGCCCTGGTCGCCGGCTCGCGCCTGACCCGCCGCCACCTCGGCGCGGTGATGGAGGCGGCCCGGGAGGGCGGCGCCGACCCGCGCGAGAACCGGGGCCTGCGGCGGGCGATCAAGGCCGCGCGCACCGACCAGATTCCGGAAAACCTGATTGAACGGATTCTCGGCTTCGCCCGTCAGGGCTTCACGCAGGTGACGTTCGACACCTACGATACGGATTGGGATTCGGAAGCCTACCGCACCGTCTCCGGCCAGAACTCCAATAACTCGGTCCGCGTCCCCAATGCGTTCGTGCGCGCTGTGCTCGACGACGAGGCGTGGCACCTGCGCTGGCGCTTGAACGGCAAGGTGGCCAAGACTCTGCGCGCGCGTGATCTGTGGGACCGCATCGGCCATGCCGCCTGGGCCTGCGCCGACCCGGGGGTGCAGTTCGATACGACCATCAACGAGTGGCACACCTGCCCCAACTCCGGGCGGATCAACGCCTCCAACCCGTGCAGCGAGTATATGTTCCTCGATGACACGGCCTGCAACCTGGCCTCGCTCAACCTGAAGGCGTTCCGGCGGGCAGAAGGGGCCATCGACGTGCCGGCATTCGAGCATGCCTGCCGGCTGTGGACGATCGTGCTGGAGCTGTCGGTATTGATGGCGCAGTTCCCGTCCCGGCGGATCGCCCAGCTTTCGTATGAGTTCCGCACGCTTGGCCTTGGCTATGCCAACCTCGGCGGCCTTTTGATGTCGAACGGGCTGTCCTACGACAGTGCCGAGGGGCGCGCGCTCGCGGCTGGCCTGACCGCCGTTATGACCGGGGTTGCCTATGCCACCTCGGCCGAGATGGCGGAGGAGTTAGGGGCATTTCCGGGTTTCGATGCCAACAGCGCTCCAATGCTGCGGGTCATCCGCAATCATCGGCGGGCGGCACTTGGCATTGAAGACATCGACGGCACCGCCTATGAAGGGCTGTCGCTGCCGCCGGTGCCGATCAAGGCCGACGAGTGCCCGGACCAGCCGGTGGCCGAGGCGGCACGCCGGGCCTGGGACCGCGCGCTTGAGCTGGGCGAGGCCCACGGCTTCCGCAATGCCCAGGTGTCGGTGATCGCCCCAACCGGGACCATCGGCCTGGTGATGGACTGCGATACCACCGGTATCGAGCCCGACTTTGCGCTGGTGAAGTTCAAGAAGTTGGCGGGCGGCGGCTATTTCAAGATCATCAACCGCTCGGTTCCGGAGGGCCTGCGGGTGCTGGGCTACCGGCCGGAGGAGATCGAGGCGATCGAGCGGTACGTGGTTGGCCACGCCAGCCTGCACGACGCGCCGGGGGTGAACCATGAGCGTCTGCGGGCCAAGGGCTTCACGGCCCCGGTGCTGGAGGCGCTGGAGCGGGCGGTCGGCCAGGCGTTCGACATTAAGTACGCTGTCAACCGCTGGACGCTCGGGACGGACTTCTGCACCGGCACGCTCGGGGTGCCGATGGCGAAGCTGGAGGAGTCGGGCTTTGACCTTCTGACTTGGCTCGGCTTCAGCGAGGCCGAGATCGAGGCGGCCAATGTGTATTGCTGCGGTGCGATGACGATGGAGGGCGCCCATTATCTCAAAGTCGAGCACCTGCCGGTGTTTGACTGTGCCAGCCCGTGCGGGCGGTTCGGCACACGGTCGCTTTCGGCCGAGAGCCACATCCGCATGATGGCGGCGGCGCAGCCGTTTGTCTCCGGCGCCATTTCCAAGACCATCAACATGCCCCATCAGGCAACGATCGAGGACTGCAAGAGCGCCTACCTGCTCTCCTGGCAGCTTGGTCTCAAGGCCAACGCCCTTTATCGCGACGGCTCCAAGCTGAGCCAGCCGCTGGTGGCGGCGGTCCTGGCCGACGAGAGCAAGGAAGACGACGACACCATCGAACGGATCGTGGAGGCGCCGCCCGCCCGCCGGGCCCCGATGGTGGCAGAACGGGTGATCGAGCGGATCGTCGAACGCAAGCTGGCAGCCGAGCGCGCGCGGATGCCGAACCGGCGCAAGGGCTACACTCAGAAGGCGGTGGTCGGCGGCCACAAGCTTTACCTGCGCACCGGCGAGTACGAGGACGGCCGGCTGGGCGAAATATTCATCGACATGCACAAGGAAGGCGCCGCTTTCCGCTCATTGATGAACAACTTTGCGGTCGCGGTCTCGCTCGGCCTTCAGTACGGGGTGCCGCTTGAGGAGTTCGTCGAGGCCTTCACCTTCACCCGCTTTGAACCGTCGGGCGCGGTGCAGGGCAACGACATGATCAAGATGGCGACATCGGTGATCGACTACATCTTCCGGGAACTGGCAATCTCCTACCTCAACCGCACCGATCTCGCCCACGCCACCTCCGACGATCTTGCCCCCGACACCATCGGCGGCGGCGAGCGTCAGAGCGAACTGACCGAGGGCGCCGGCCAGTACTTCGAGGACACGCTTAAGCGGGTGACCAGTAAGGGCTACGTCCGCTCCAACCTGAGGGTGCTGCCCGGTGGCGCCGGCCGGCGCGCCGTGGCCGCCTACACTATGGCTGCCACCCAGGCCACGGCCGCTGCCGCAGAAACGTCGTTACGGGTCGGGAGCGGTGGCGGTGGCGGAGGGCTGGGGGGCGGCGGGATCAGCCTCGGCGGCGACGAAGGCCGCCCGGTTGCCACTCTCTCCCTGGTTGCCGGCGCCGGTTCGGCCTTCGAAGGCCGCAACCAGCAAATCCGCACCGCCCGCGCCCGCGGCTACGAAGGCGACGCCTGCCCCGAATGCGGCAACATGACCTTGGTCCGCAACGGCACCTGCCTCAAATGCGACACCTGCGGTTCAACGACCGGGTGTTCGTAAGGCATCGACGCAACGATTTCGTAGCCTGCCCCCCCCCTTACAAAAAAAGGGGGTTCCGGGGCCGGTCAGGCCCCGGATCAGGGGGCCTTTCGGGGGGCGGAAGCCCCCCGACAGTTGGGAGCGACAGTCCGTCAGGGGGCTTTCGCCCCCCGAACCCCCAACTGGGGGGCCTGTCCGGCCCCCCCAGACCCCTCCTATTTTCAAAAAGCCACCTCAAAATTCTACCGGTCCGCCCTGGCGGCACAGGCGGCACCGAATGCCGAAAACAACGCGCGACTGAAGCCGCTTTCAGCATAGCGCCATTCCGGGTGCCACTGGATCCCCAGCGCAAATGCGGTCGCGCCGGGCACGCTGACCGCTTCCACCACGCCGTCCGGCGCCACCGCCTCCACCTGCACCCCCGGCGCCAAACGGTCGATCCCCTGCCCGTGCAGAGAGTTGACCGGAAACTCCTCCGGATCGACGCCTACCGATCGCGCCAAGCGATGCAGCAGGCCATCGGGGCTGAGCCGGACCGGATGGGACGGCGCGTATTGAATATCCAGCGGCTGATTCTCACGCTCGCGATGATCGGCGAGGCCGGGAACCAAGTGCAGGCGCGCATGGAGCGTACCACCAAGCGCGACATTGAGTTCCTGATGGCCCCGGCAGATCGCCAGCAACGGCACGCCGGCCGCTATTGCCGCCCGAATCAATGGTAACGTGAGGGCATCGCGCTCGGGATCGTGCAACGTTCCCGGCGGGCACGGCGCCCCACCATAGTGATGAGGCTCCACGTCCGATATGCTGCCGGTAATCAGAAGACCGTCGACGGAGGCGAGCAGGACCGCCAGAGATATCTGATCGGCGAGCGCGGGAATGATCAACGGCAGCCCCCCGGCCCCGCCGATCAATGCGCCCATGTATTTCTCGCCGGCGAGATGGAAGGGATGGCCGCCAACCATCCGTCGGCAGGCCGTGACCCCGATCAGGGGACGTCGCACGCCGTGCCCACCGGTCGCCCGCGCGTCCATCCCCACGCCAACCCAATTATCCATCACCGCACCTACCTCTGCTCCTGTCCCCTGTCAGGCGACCCTCTGCTCCTGTCCCCTGTCAGGCGACGACACCAATAAGCACACCCAACCCATACCAACGAGCGTAACTGTTTGACCCCTGGCCCTGAACCGGTTTCCAAAGGCCTTTCGGCCTTTGGTTGGGGGTGTCGGGGGACAAAGTCCCCTGACCGGTCGCCTCCTACCGGTCGCCTCCTACCGGTCGTCCCCGGCGGGTCGTCCCCGCCCCTGTGGTCAAAAAGAGACGGCGGGCACCCCTATGGTACCCGCCGTCTCCCATCACAGAAGCATCCGACTGATCGCGAGACTCGCAAATCAGCCGTGCATCAGCCGCAGATCATCCGCGCATCGACAGCGGGATATAGGGCCGACGTGCTGCGCCGGTATAGAGCTGGCGGGGCCGTCCGATCCGCTGCGCCGGATCTTCAATCATCTCGCGCCACTGCGAAATCCAGCCGACCGTGCGGGCCAGCGCAAACAGCACGGTGAACATCGCGGTCGGGAAGCCCATCGCCTTGAGGATGATGCCCGAATAGAAATCGACGTTCGGATACAGCTTGCGCTCGACGAAGTAGTCGTCCTCGAGAGCAATACGCTCCAGCTCCATCGCGATGTCGAGCAGCGGCTCGTTCTTGATGCCGAGCTCGCCCAACACCTCGTGACAGCTCCGCCGCATCACCTGCGCCCGCGGATCGTAGTTCTTGTAGACCCGATGCCCGAAGCCCATCAGGCGGAAAGGATCGTTCTTGTCCTTGGCGCGCTTGACGAACTCGCTGATCCGGTCCTTGCGTCCGATCTGCTGGAGCATGGTCAGCACCGCCTCGTTGGCGCCGCCATGGGCGGGGCCCCACAGCGAAGCGATGCCGGCGGCGATGCAGGCATAGGGGTTGGCGCCGGAGGAGCCGGCTAGGCGGACGGTCGAGGTCGACGCGTTCTGCTCGTGGTCGGCATGCAGAATGAACAGCCGGTCCATCGCCCGCGACAGCACCGGGCTGACCCGGTAAGGCTCGCTCGGGACCGCAAAGGTCATGTGCAAGAAGTTTTCGGCGTAGCGCAGGTCATTGCGCGGATACACGAACGGCTGCCCGACCGAGTACTTGTAGGCCATCGCCGCGATGGTCGGCATCTTGGAGATCAACCGGTGCGAGGCGATCATCCGCTGGTGCGGATCGTTGATGTCGAGCGAATCGCCATAGAACGCCGAGAGCGCGCCGGTGATGCCGCACAGGATCGCCATCGGATGCGAATCCCGACGGAAGCCGCGGTAGAACCAAGTAAGCTGCTCATGAACCATGGAGTGATGGACCATGATCCCTTCGAACTCGGTCTTCTCTGCCCGATTCGGCAGCTCGCCGTTAAGCAGAAGGTAGGCGACTTCGAGGAAATCGGCGTGCTCGGCCAGATCGTCGATGCTGTATCCACGATGGAGCAGAACGCCCTTGTCACCGTCGATGTAGGTGATCTTCGACTCGCAGCTTCCGGTCGAGGTGTAGCCCGGATCGTAGGTGAAAAACCCGGTGTCCTGATAGAGCCGGCGGGTATCGATGACCTTGGGACCAAGGGTCCCGCCCATCACCGGAAAATTGTAGGACTTGCCGCTGCTGTTGTCGGTCAGTGTGACGGTGTCTTCGGGGGCATTGCCCGGCGCGGGTGCTGCTTCGCTCATACCGCTGGTTCCTTTATGATGACGGGAGGCCTTCCGTGTCCTTAAAAGAGGCCTTCGTGTTTACGGGACCTTTATGCTTAAGGGACCTTCGTGCTTAAGGGACCTTCGTGCCTGCGGGACACTATGATGTCCTGGGGGCCTGATTCTTGAATCTGTAGGGCCTTGGAGCCTGTCCCGAAAGTCTATCCATGATTCCAACCGGCTTCGCCTTGGCCCCGGCGGCCATCCATCGGATCAAGCCCCTTGCCCGTAGCGCTGCTACGGGCGGCGGGCCTTGATCTCGATGGC
>Ga0172367_10006782_pt1 | contig 13335 bp, 7 predicted proteins | sample Lak10m_FD_114542 | JGI IMG/M metagenome (GOLD analysis project Ga0172367, IMG submission 114542) | Freshwater microbial communities from Kabuno Bay, South-Kivu, Congo - kab_022012_10m | ecosystem: Environmental > Aquatic > Freshwater > Lake | place: Democratic Republic of the Congo: South-Kivu...
CAGTACAAACCGGTACCGTCCAAAACAACATGAGCCTGAAGGCTCACAAAGGCTTTACCACCGCCGATCTGGATGTGAGCTACCGTGTGTACAACACGCAAAACCAGTATGAGGAAACAACGCTACCACGGCTGCAGAATCGGCAAGTCATGGCCATGTACTCGCTGGATTTCGGCACAGGTCTCAACCACAGCCTGAGCACCAATTTGAGTTATAGCGACAACGCGGGCAGCGAGGCCATAGACGCAGTCTCAAAACAACTCAGCGGCGGTGCTGGCGTACAGCTAATTCACTCGAACACACTACAGAGCAATTACAGCGCACAGTTCTCAAGCACAGCGCTAGGGGCCGAGCACACGTTGCAGCAAGGTGTGGACGCTGCACTAGCACACCGGCTCTATTCAAATCTGACCAGTACCGCGAACGTTTATGCGAACAGAACCACGGTGAACCTTGGCTCGTCCTCATCCAGCGGGCTTTCTTTTGGACAAGGGTATAGGCACCGCATTTTCGGGAATGGCAATCTTGGCCTGAATTGGAGCGGCTCACGTGGCGTGTCCAAGACTGCTTTCAGTGAAGGGACGCTGTGGGTGAGGGATCGTCAGGCAGTGGTGCCCGCTTTTGGAACAGAACTGGAACTGGGTGACAAGCGTGTGATTGCCGAAAGTATTTCGATCAGAAACGACTTTTTACAATTTTTGAAGCAGGGCGAAGACTTTATCGTCACCAGCCTGGGAGAACGCACGTTGATCACTTTCGTTGACCATTTTCCTCTGGAAAATCTGGTCAATCCGGGGTCCCCCATCAAACTCAGTTATGCCCGCCAGGTGGATCCCAACAGCAACATCACGAACCGGTCTGCAAGCTTTGGGATATCAATCGGTTTTCCGTGGATTCGCGGCAATTACCAAATCCAGAAAACGCAACAGACAGCGATTCAGGGTGAGGGATTTTTACTGACGAACGAACGCAGGCAAACCTTGCAGGTGTCCGCCAACACCCGAGGAACCCTGTACGAAATTGCCACCGATGGCAGCGTGGATCTTGACATGGCAGTCAGCGATGAACCAGACAATCACACGGTAACTCGCAACCTGAACTTTCGAGGCAGCGGCAAGTGGCGAACGATTGACTCGCAAGCTTTGCTCACCTTGAGCCAATACCGCGACAACACAGAAAGCTACGATCGCCGCACCTTGGCCGCAAGCATGCAGTGGCGCGTCAGTTACGATCTGAATGCATCCGTCAGCGCCAACGCCAATCAATCCAACAACCTTGCAAAAAGCAGTCGGCAGAGCAACCGTACGCTGACGGTGGCACTGAATTGGCTGGGTGAGGAAGGTCTAAGCGTCTCGGGTACAGCGGCAATTGGTGTCAGTGTTTCGGGGGAAAGTGATAGCACCACCACGATGCAAGTGGGTGTGCATGCGAGCCAAATTTTGGGAAAGCTTTCGTTGTCGGGCGGCGCAAATTTTGACCGCTCCAGCTCTGGCAACGCGCAGCTGAAGAGTCTACGCTTTGACGTGCGGGCGATACGAAGATTCTGATACGCTCAATCGACATGAAATTGTTTATGGTCTTAACATTGTGTCGGGTCTTGGCGGTAGTGTTTTTTTTGGTTGCCATAGGCAGTTGCAGCAGTACGCCGCCAGAAATTCATCAAACCCCAATGGCACAAACCGCATCTGGCGCGCCGCTGGTTTGGCCAGCCTGGCCAGAACCGGCGCGGATTCGCTACCTGCGTAGCGTTGCGCGCCCAGCAGATTGGGGGATTGCGCGCAGTTGGTGGGAACGCTTTACCGACGCGCTGACTGGTGGCGCAGACACGCGTTTTGTCAGGCCTAGCGCGGTAGCGGAACACAACGGCGTGCTGTATGTGGCTGACCCGGAAGCTCAATCGCTGTGGGTACTGGATCGCCCCGCAGGTCAAAGCCGCCGTCTGACGCATCTGAACCGCGAGGCATTGGTTCAGCCCGTAGCGTTAGCGGTTCGCTCTGACGGTACAGTGTTTGTGGCAGACACGGTGCTGCGCAAGGTCTTTTTGGTGGACAAGGCGGGTATGTTGCTGCGCAGTTTTGCCACGCAGGGGCTGGAGCGTCCGTCCGCGCTGGTTTGGGACGAACGCTCGCAACGCCTCTTTGTGCTGGATTCCTTGCGCCACCGCATCACGGTGTTTGACGGCAATGGCCATGTGCTACGACATTTGGGCGAAATCGGCAAGGGAGACGGACAGTTCAACCGACCCACGCACATGACACAAGACCGCGACGGTAGTCTGCTGATCAACGACGCCATGAATTTCAGATTGCAGTGGCTTAGCATGGATGGCAGGTTTCTGAATAAATTTGGCAAAGTTGGTAACGGTACCGGTGATTTTGCGTCCCCCAAAGGGGTGGCCACTGACGGTGCGGGACACTACTATGTGGTGGACGCACTGTTTGACGTTGTGCAGATTTTTGACCGCCAGGGCCGACTGCTGCTGGGTTTTGGTGGACACGGCAGCGAACCCGGGCAGTTTGCCCTGCCACGCGGGATCTTCATTTCTGCCGATGACACCATCTATGTGGCCGATGCCTACAACCACCGCATCCAGGTGTTTCAGGGCGCATTGGCCACCCGTGCCAAAGAAGGTTTGCCATGAGATTTTTTCATCGCTTGATTGCCGCAGCGGTATGGACCCACCGGTTGATGTTGGTGGCGGCACCAATGGTTTTGTTGGCAACGCATGTACCAGCGGTGGCAGCGGGCATGGGGGGCACAAAACACAACCTGACGCCGTCCGGTCCCGGCACGTTCAAAGCGCCGGAAAGCACCGGACTGTGCGTGTTTTGCCACACGCCGCACAATGCGTTGCCACAGTCGCCACTGTGGAACCGGGCGCTGTCGGGGGCCACTTACAAGCTTTACACCAGCACAACGCTCAAAGGTCAGCCCCAGCAACCTACCGGTAGCTCGCGCCTGTGCCTGTCTTGTCACGATGGCACACTTGCCATGGGCACTTTGTTACGGCCAGTCAATGGCGTGCAACCTACGCTGGGCAGGTTGACCGGGCGGGCGCTGATTGGCACCGATCTCTCGGACGACCACCCTGTTTCTTTTGCCTACAACTCCGAGCTGGCAGCGAGCCGGGGTGAGCTGGCAGACCCGAGTTCAAATCCAGGCGCCATGCATCTGGCGCGCGACGGCCAAATGCAATGCACCAGTTGCCACGACGCACATGTGGATCGAGCCAACTTTTTGCATGCCGACCCTGTCAAGGGTGCTTTGTGTATGACCTGCCACAAAATCAACGGCTGGACCAGCAGCACACATGCCACTTCGCAGGCTGTCTGGAATGGCAACGGCATCAACCCCTGGCCCACGGCACCGTACACCACGGTAGAAGACAACGCTTGCGGCAACTGTCACCGCGTGCACGCTGCTGGCCACGGCCAGAGCCTGCTGACGCAACCCGGTGAACGTGAAAACTGCACAGCCTGCCATGCTGGTACGGTCGCTAAGGCCGGGATCAACTTGATGGTTGAATTTGGTAAGCCATCTCGCCATCCAATTGAACTGAACGAATGGACCCACAAACCCAACGAAGACGCCCGAAGCATGGGGCGCCACGTGACCTGCAACGACTGCCACAACCCCCATGCTAGCAAGGCAGGCAGTGCGGCCGAACCTGCTGTAGCCGGTCCGCTGACGGGTGTGCGCGGCATCGACCAGGGCGGGCAACCAGTGGTCAATGCCACAATGGAGCAAGAGGTTTGCTACAAATGCCACGGGCTCACCTCTGCCGTAAGTGCGGGCATGGAGCGCGTGGACAACATACGAAATGTACGTTTGCAGTTTGACCCGGCCAATGCATCCTTTCACCCAGTGGCTGCAGTTGGCAAGAATGCCACTTTGTCGGCCAGCACCTTGCTACTGGGCTACACCGCGAGCAGCCGCATCAGCTGCAAAAGCTGCCACAACAACAACGAATGGGCGGCTGATGGCTCCAAGCCAGCGGGTTCACACGGGTCTATTTACGCACCGATTCTGGAGCGCAACTACAACACCGAGAGCACGGTCATCGAATCGAGCTTCAACTTTGACCTATGCTACAAGTGCCATGATCGCACCGCGCTGCTGACCACGGGGCGCTTTCCACACGAACGGCACCTGAGCAACGCCACCGTGCCGACCAACACGACATCGTGCGCGGCCTGCCACGACGCTCATGGCTCCCGCACAAATGCGCACCTGATCAACTTCATGCTGTTTGACGGTACACCACTGCGCAACCCAGTGGTGAGCGCCTCAGGTACCAACCCCATCACCTACACGTCGGTGCCCGGCGGTGGTGGCAGCTGCACACTAATGTGTCACGGCAAAGACCATGTGGCCACCAGCTATTGATGCCTGTCATTACCCGGTCTGATCCAATCTGTTGACTTAGCGCAAACATCCAACTCAACTTCATGCCTAGCATGCACCTGAACAAAGGGTCCCGAACATGAAGCGCACCATTCTTGCCACGTTGGCAGCTTGTATTGCCGTAGTGACGCAGGCCAGCGTCATTCTGTACGAACAGAATTTTGAAAATCCAGACACCCAAGAATTTGACAAAAGCACTGGCAGCTACCCTGGTATGTCCCGTCCACTGGACGCGAGTCAGTCCAACGTCAACGACATCTACAAAAACCAAGGTTTTGCATTTGCACAGGCGTGGACAGTTGAAACGTTGAAGATCGGCCTTCAATCCGCTGATAACGCCATCGGCTTCCGAGACCCTTTTCCCTATGTGGCTGGGAATTACGCAATCGGTATGCTTTCTGATCGGCAGGGCGATATGCTGGGCTTGTCATTTGAAATTGGTGACTATCAGTATTTGAATTTTCGGCTTGACATTTCATCGATCGATCTTGGGACATTTTGGGGTGGCCCCTTTGTACCTCAGGGCATTGCGCCTGAATTTAAACTTACGTTGTACGACAACCCTGGGAAGCTTGATCCATTTTTGTACTCAGACTCCAGCGAAGACTGGGTGCGCAACCCGCAGCTCATCGAGCTGAATTCCTATGCGATTACCGGGAACGTTGCCACTGCATCGAACCAGTTCAATTGGAGCAACCACATTGTCAGTCTGGACGCATCAAAGCGGGCCAGTGGCAACGGCTACGTGACAGTGGTGATTGATGAAATTTTGGGCGGCTACGCTGCGTTAGACAACTTCAAGGTCGTTGTTTCAGATCGCGCTGGTGACGTGGGTCAAGCACCCACGCCTGTCCCGGTACCGTCGTCTTTGACCTTGATGGCCACGGGTTTGGCCGCTCTTGGGCTCATCCGCCGTCGGCGTATGGGCTAACTTACGCGGGCGCGCTGACGCACCACTTGCGCCACATTTCCCGATAAGCCGCCTCCAGATGCGCGGTGATGGTCTGCGCGGTGCATTCTGCCGCCTGCATGCGTGCCCTGAGGTCCTGGCGGATGGCGTTCAGAGCGTTTAGGTCAGCCACATGGCGTTGCACGCATTGCACGTACTCGTCTTGCGTGGCGGCAATGAACTGCGGCAAGCCCACCCGGTTGAGCGCGGCCACACCCCAGCGCGCCACGCTGTGGCTGCCCGCCAGCGTGACCACGGGCACGCCCATCCACAACGCGTGCAAGGTGGTGGTGCCACCGTTGTAGGGAAACGGGTCCAGCCCCAAATCAATACGGTGGTGTAGCGCCAAGTATTCGGTGATGCCAAGCGTTGGCTGAAAATCAAGCCGATCTGGCGTGATCCCTTGTTGCTGAAACTGTACATGCAAGCGATCGGCTGCTTCCTCATTGCTGACGTTGCCCAGCATCAGGCGCGCCTGTGGCAAGGCGTGCAGTACACGTGACCACAAGGCAATGACCTGCGGGTTGATCTTGCTTAAGGTGTTGAGCGAGCCCAGCATCAGGGGCTGGCCCGAGAGGGCTGGCAAGGGTTTAACGGCCGGGCAATTCTGTGCGGGTTCGTAGGCGATGTCGCTCGTGGGGAGCCGCACCAGGGTTTCGGTGTAGTAGCGCTCGGTAAGGCCCGGTGGGTCCATGAAGGTGTTGGTCAGGCGGTAGTCCATGGCGCTCAAGCCGGTGGTGCCGATGTAGCCAAACCAGGTGACTTGCACAGGTGCGGGTTTGCGGGCAAAGACCAGCAGGCGGTGATGTGCCGTATGACCCGATAGGTCCACCAGGATATCTATGCCGTCATCGCGTATGCGCTGCGCCAGCGCCTCGTCGCCGATGTCCAGCACTTGCTGCCAGTGATGACAGTGACTACGGATGCGCTCGGTCAAGGTATCGGTCTGGGCGCTGTTGGCGTAGCCGAAGACTTCAATTTGACGGGGGTCATGGCAGGCCAAGATGGGTTCGATGAAGTGCGCTACCGGGTGCTGGCGAAAGTCACCCGACACGTACCCCACGCGCAGGCGCCGATCGGGGTCGCGCTTGTTGCGGTGTGGCTTCCAGCGCGCCTTTAAAGGCGCCTCAAAACGGGCGGCGTAGGACAGATGCTCGCGTAACAAGTCGTCTTGCGGATAGTCGGGCCAGTTCTGCAAAGTGAACAACAGGTTACCAAATGCTGGCTCGTAATTCGGATTCAAACTGAGGGCGTTGCGGTAGCATTCAACCGCCATTGAGAGCCTTTGTTGGTCGAGATAAACATTTCCTAAGTTGTAATGCACTTCGGGATTGTTGGGTATTAACGCCCGAGCATGCTCGTACGCGGCCAGCGCCTCATTTAAGTGACGTTGTGCTCGCAGAACTGTCCCCAATCCAATCCAAGCCGCAAAGTGGCCGCTTTGAAGTGCCAAAGCCTGCTTGTATGCTTTTGTTGCGGCCTCAAGTTGACTTAAGTCCTGGAACAAGCACGCCCGGTTGAAATGCATGTCGGCATCCCCGGGACGCATTGCGATGGCCTCATCAATGTGTTTCAACCCCGCCTGACTTTTGCCCTGCTGGTGCTCAATCAGCCCAAGCAAATGCAGCGCATCGGGTTGACGCGGGTCAACCGTGAGGACCTGCCGGTATTTGTCTCGCGCCTGACTAAGTTTGCCGCCCTGATGCAGCGCAATGGCTTGTTGCAAAAGGGCCGAAAGCGCGTTGGCGCTGGTAGACCCAGCCAAGCCGCGCGACAGACAGCAGGCTTTGTATTTCTTGCCACTGCCGCAGGGGCAGGGATCGTTACGGGCAGGCTGACTCATGAGATGCCCCGGATTTTTGACACCAGCTACGCCACATTTCGCGGTAAGCCGCCTCAAGATTGCGCGTGATGGTCGGTCCGCTACAGGACTCGGCCTGCATCCGCCCTCTCAGCTCTTGACGCACAGCATTCAGCGCAGGCAAGTCAGCCGCCCAGCGCTGTACACACTGCACATATTCGACCTCGGTCTGACAGATAAACTGAGGCAATCCAACGCGGTTGAGCGCGGCCACGCCCCAGCGCGCCACGCTGTGTCTGCCCTCTAAAGTGACCACCGGAACACCCATCCACAACGCATGGATTGTGGTGGCGCCACCGTTATAGGGAAAGGGATCCAGCCCCAAATCAATTTGCTGATGCAACTCCATGTATTGCTGAACTTCTGCCTCAGGCTGTATTTGAATACGCGAAAGATCAATACCGTGACTTTGAAATTGCTGTTGGGTCACCCGTAAGGTCTTATCGTCGCGAAATCCTCCCAGCATCAAACGAGCCGAGGGCAATGCCTTCAATACACGCGCCCACAAAGCAATAACTTGGTGATTCAACTTTTTAGAGTTGTTCAACGAACCCAATGTGAAGGGTTTGCCTGAAAGGGCCGGTAAAAGGTTGACCTCGGGACAATCAATCACGGGTCGGTAAGCAATATCTGTAGCAGGCAACCGCACCAGTGCTTCGCTGTGATAGCGCTCGGTCAGCCCCGGTGGATCCATAAATGCGTTGGTGATTCGATAGTCCATAGCGCTCAACCCCGTTGAGCCAATGAAACCGAACCAAGTTACCTGCACCGGACTCGGCTTACGAGCAAAAACAGGCAAGCGGTGACCAGCGGTGAAACCAGATAGGTCAACGAGGATATCAATGCCATCTGCTCTGACACGCCGTTCAAGATCATCATCACCTAAAGCGTGAACCTCAATCCAGTGATCGCAATGCGCACGAATACGCTCCGTATAGTCATCAATCTGATCGCTGTTGTAATACGCAAATACTTCAAACTGGTGCCGATCATGGCTTTCAAAAATAGGCTCTACGAAATAGGCTACCGGATGGCGCCTGAAATCTCCCGAAACGTACCCAACCCGCAAGCGGCGTTCAGGTTGTCGCTTGTTACGACGCTCTTTCCAATGAGGTTTGAGTGGCGCCTCCACCTTGTCGGCGTAAATCTTGACCAACTCAAACAAGTCGGCAGCAGAACACTCGTTAACCCATTGAATTTTGAGTGGCAAAGCAAGAAATGCGTCGTCGGTTCTGTCAAGCAGGCACAACGCTCTGCGATAGCAGTCCAAGGCCTCTGCGCCGCGATTAAGTTCGTATAGAGCATTGCCGAGGTTGTAGTAGATGCTGCCATCATTTGGGTTCAAACTCAATGCCCGCCGATAACTCGCCTCAGCTTCGACAAGCCGCCTCAACTGGGTCAATACATTGCCAAGGTTGTAATGCACCTGTGCAACATTGGGTTGGATTTCTATAGACCGGTGATATGCATCAACGGCATCCTGCGGCATATTGTTGGCACTTAAAGCTGCACCCAGGCCAAGCCAAGCTTGCGCATTTTCCGGTTGAATATCCAAGGCGTGCCTGAACGACTCAATAGCAGCGTCAAGCTGTTGCAAGTCATGAAGCATGTTGGCCCGATTAAAGTGAAAATCAGCATCGTCTGGACGAAGCGCTATAGCTTCATCAATGTGCTTTAAACCCGTTTGGCTCTTACCCTGCTGATGTGCGATCAGCCCAAGCAGATGCAGTGCATCGGGCTGATGAGGGTCGAGCGTTAACACGTATTGATACTTTTTACGTGCCTGACTTAGCTTGCCACTGCGGTGTAGCGCGATGGCTTCCCGCAAGGACTGTACCAGCGCTTGCGGGCCATGAAAGTGCGTCATATTTGATCTGTCTGGGGTGAGTGAATCGCGTGCCAAGCTTATCATCACTGCCTATGAAACTCGCCCGCACGTTTGCAATGGCTGCGCTAGCCCTGGTGATCCATCTGGGGCTGGTCTATGGTCTCATTGCAATCCTTCATGTGGTGTTGGCAGGCCTGGTGGTGGGACTGCTGCTAGCGATTGTGGACAGCACTATTTGGAATGACACCCAATTAACATCCATTGGCGTTGGCACCGTAATTGGTTTGGGTATTGGATGTGCAGTCGCGCAACCATGGTTCTTGCATTCGAACCTGGGGCTGGCTGCTACCGTCGCGTTGTATGTGAGCCCGGGGTGTGTAGTGGCGTGCATGGGAGCGTGGATTCTGGGCCGCAGCGTTCGCGCTGAGCACTATCAGCGCAGGTGGGCGCTGATGGCACTGGCAACGCTGGTGACGCTACTGTGGCAAACCACACTGCGCTACAACGAGGGCGTGTTCACCCCCGACCAACCAACGGTCAATGCCTGGCTAAATGCGCCTCCTGCACCAGGCCAGACGCCGGGCGACCGTGACTATTTCTTGAATTTCTTCTACCAGACCCACGCGGGCGTTCCGTATTACGACGCGGTGATCGCCACCTACCGTGCCGATGCGCTAGGTGAGTACCGCCTACCCAACGGCATCCCGGGGTACCGGCTGCCTACGCTGTTTGCCCTGTGGCAACTGCTGCCAGCGCAGGGCACGGCGCTGGTGCCTGCCTTTTTGCTGTTTGCCACCCTGGCGGTGGTCAGCGCCTATTCCATCGGCACGCAGTTGGCTCAGCGGGGAGCGGGCGTGCTAAGCGCGCTGCTAGTGGCAGCGGCGTATCTGAACATTTCAACCAGTTCGTTTGTGGTGTTTGTGGACGGTTGGGCCATGTCCATTACGCTGGCAGGTTTGGCAATTCTGGTCAGAGCATTGCAAAGGCCTTCAACCCCGCTTATGTGTGTGGCGCTGGCGGTACTGCTGCTGGCCGCGTCAATGCGCGAAATCCTGCTCTACCCCATTCTGCTGGGCACCGCCAGCGTAGTACTGCTGCCGCGTGCGCAGTGGCTGCGTGCTGCCGCCCCTTGGCTTGTGGCTTTGGGGCTGTTTGCACTGCTCTACGCAGCGCACGTGTGGGCCATAGACGGACGGGTGGACAAGGCAGGGTCGGTGGGCTTCTGGCTCAACGGTGGCCCTGCGCACCTGCTGGCCACACTGCGCTTTTTTGACCAGTTGATGGGCGGTGCGCCATGGTTCATCCCCCTGCTGGTGGTCAGCGGGCTTGTCGGTGCGGCTTTGGTAATGCGTACCCAACGGCAACTCGGTGGATTGCTATTGGCATGCGTGCTGGTGCCGCACATCGCTTTTTTGCTGTTTGGCAGCGCCGGGCGCGATTTGATTACCGGCTCAGTACCTGGTTACTGGTCCATGCTGGTGCATCCGCTGGCGCTTACCTTGGCGCCAGTGGCGTGGACGCAGCTACTTTCATCGCACAATTCATTGGAAACGTCAACACCATGAGTATGAATTCAGACCAAATTTTGGTAGATAAACATCCGCAAGACGATCGCCTTGTATCACGGGATGCTTGGCACGATGCATGAATTCACTGGCCGTCTTGACGACTATCTGGACTTGCCTATACCACGTTTTAACGTAGTGAAATTCACAACCTGACTTTGCCTACATGAACACCAAGGTGGTCAATAGCGCACCTCAATCCCAATCCGATGGGACAAGTATTGCCTATCGACCAGACATTGATGGATTGCGCGCAATCGCAGTTCTGGCGGTCGTCGGATATCACACTTTTCCTGATTTGATTCCAGGCGGTTTTATTGGAGTAGATATATTTTTTGTAATATCAGGATATCTGATCTCGTCAATAATATTTAAAAATCTCACCAGCAAGTCCTTTAGTTTTTTCGATTTTTATTCACGTCGAATAAGACGCATCTTTCCATCTTTAATTGCAATTTTAGTATTCAGTTACATCATTGGCTGGTATTCATTATTGGAAGATGAATACTCACAATTAGGAAAACATATTGCTGCAGGTGCCGGATTTTTATCAAATTTTGTTCTACTAAATGAGTCAGGTTATTTTGACAACTATGCAGACACCAAACCTTTGCTTCATTTATGGAGTCTTGGTATCGAGGAGCAATTCTATATATGCTGGCCGTTTCTCATATATATAATTTGGAGAATTAGATTAAATCTATATTGGCTGATAATTCCTCTTGGATTATTTACTTTTCTATTGAATATTTATTATTCAAATACAAATCAAATAATCGCGTTTTATTTACCACAAACGAGGTTTTGGGAATTAATGACAGGTAGCGCCTTAGCCTGGAATAACATTCACACAAGAAATTTAACATTTCATAATCCATCACCCAATCTCCATCCAAAACATAGTCACGCGTCCAATGCAAGCACAATATGCGGAATGAGTTTATTAATATTTGGACTATTTTTCATTGACAGATCACTTAGATATCCTGGCTTATGGGCATTGATTCCAGTACTTAGCGCGTCGCTACTTGTTTATAAAGCTAGCAACACATGGGTCAATCAAAAAATTTTAGAAAATAAAATAATAATATGGATAGGATTGATAAGTTTTCCACTATATTTATGGCACTGGTCTTTAATATCATTTTTAAGAATTATTGGAAGCAGCACACCGGATGCGTCAAGCAAAATCATAATTATATTTTTATCAATCATTCTTGCTTGGCTTACTTATGAATATATTGAAAAACCAATCAGAAAAGATATTGACAGTAGATATAGCGTTGCAACGCTTTTAATTCTGATGCTAACAATTGGCTTCATCGGATATATAACTTACTCAAAAAATGGAATTGAATCCAGAACAGTTGTCAAGCAAAATTTTTCCTCAAATTCATGGTTCGATGGTGGCAGTCGTGATCTACTGATCAATGAATGTGGATTCTCAGACAAAAAGATTCAGGAGCTATTTTTGGTTTGTGCTCAAGATAAACGTGGAAATATTCGATATGCTTTGATGGGTGATAGCAAGGCTGACGCCATGTTTCCAGGACTGGTAAGAACGTCGACGGAAAAAGGCGGTTGGTTATTCATTGGAGGGAGTAGTAAATTTGGCGCACCAACTCCACTACTTTCTTTTGACCCTGATCCGAAGCGTCCCCTTACGAATTACGCGATGAATGCAATCATCAATAACAAAGATATTCAGATTGTTGTATTGATTGCCGCCATTCGAGAATTATTTTTTATTAGTGATAGTTTAAAAAATGAAAGCAAAATAACTTACAACTACAAATACTTAGAATTGTTAAATTCCTCACCAAGATTTAACGATGTATTTCAAGAGCTGAATACAGTGGTTGGAAAATTTATCAAGGCTGGAAAAAAGGTTGTTTTAGTAATTGATAATCCAGCTTTACCAGATGCTGATGATTGCATTAATCGAATTACCTCTTCGAACCTGCTAAATATTTTCGCTCGAAGGGAGCACAATCCGGATTGTTCGATATCATTGAGTGAATTTAACAGTCAAATCGTAAAATATCGAAATTTGCTGGGGAGAGTGAAAATTCTAAATGGCGAGTCAGTCAAAATATTTGATCCGACAGATATTTATTGCGATCTATCTACCGACAAATGTGAATCGATCAAAAATAAGCGACTTATGTATACTTACACAGATCACATTTCCGATTATGCTGCTGGCCTAGTTGGCGTCAAATTGAACAAAATTCTTGCGGAGTGGTAGCATTCATTCGGGACTTCACCGGGATCAATTGATTTGATCACCTTCTGCTGTCTAAGCATAAAACATTTTCGTCCAGAGATATGCATACTTCTGTCATAAGCGCGGGCAATGCTAGTTATGGTGCTCACTGGAAATGTATCTGATATACCTCTTACGACCTAGGTCGACCCCAAGCAAAGCCTTACCTTGAACATCCATTTCCAGCGCGCGGTTGATCGTTTAGTGGGCGTACCGATATGTGCAGGCCTATCGCTGTTTGAAAAACTGCGCGTGTTTTTTTTGGGTGAAGCCAAGGCAAAGCTGCCCCAACGCATTCTTGTTGTGCTGCTGTCCGAAATGGGTAGCCTGGTGCTGGCGCAGCCGATGTTTGCCGAGTTACAGCGCCGTTATCCGGCGGCAGAGCTGCACATGCTGATGTTCCACAGGAACCGCGAATTGCTCGACCTGCTCCAGGTGATGCCCGCCGACCATATCATCACC
>Ga0172367_10006783_pt1 | contig 13334 bp, 12 predicted proteins | sample Lak10m_FD_114542 | JGI IMG/M metagenome (GOLD analysis project Ga0172367, IMG submission 114542) | Freshwater microbial communities from Kabuno Bay, South-Kivu, Congo - kab_022012_10m | ecosystem: Environmental > Aquatic > Freshwater > Lake | place: Democratic Republic of the Congo: South-Kivu...
AAAGATGTCGCAACATGATAGAAAATATGTAGGATAATGTCGTCTGTAGTCATGGGGTGTCTCCTCGTTAGGTTTGAGCACCTCTGAGGATACCCCATGACTCAACTAGCACCAAAGGTTATTACAATCGAGAAAGGTGGGCGCATGAGCAGGGGCTTTTTGATTTTTAAAATTAAAGTTGGGGGCGTTTTAACAATTTTCCTGCTTTTCCTTATTGGAGCAGGAATTTCTGGATGCACGGCAATGGCTACTCAATCGGCTCCAAAGCCAGTTGTCTGCACTCCGCAGGCTTTTTCTAATACTATAAATATTTATCGAGCAACACCAACACCTATGGTGATTTCTACATCTCAGGCTATGGCAGGCGGGGAAATCACCAATTTGACACCAGAGCAGGTACTTGCCTTGTTGGGACAGTCACAACAATCGCAGCAAACATCGCCGCTTCAAGCTGGAAGTGTTTCTGGGTATTTTGGAAAATTGATTGATGAAACGAAGAGCTGGTCGGATGTGGAAACGGTAACATTGGGTAATTCCAGTCAGGCACAGATCATAGTTACATTCCTCAGCCCGCAATTGATACAGACCGTTTACGATAATGAAATGTACGCCAATGGATCTGCCAACTCAAATGCACGGCCGATGTTGGATAAAATTGCACGGCGTGATGAACTAATATTCTTTATGACAGTGCTAACGACTACCAATAATAGTATCGGCCAGGAATCACATAAGATTCGCATTCCTATAGATAAAATGGACATCATTAATGCAGACGATGTTAACGTTCCTCCGCTGCACGATGATCATAACCTTGCTCAACAGATCAACTCCACCTTTGAACCCGTTTTTGGATACATAACCTATCCATTTGCCATGCAGCATGGGACGGAGTGCAGCTGGGTACTTAACCCAGATTACAACAAGAAAATTGTAATTGTAGTTCCAGATGTTTTTGTGGACGATGTTTCCGCAGGCTCATTTACCTGGGTGATACCCTATGCGCCTTTGATTAATTCTGAATTCCCTGCGCCTGCCCCAACTGCTGCATATTTTGACCCATCCCAAATGTCCAATTCTATGACGCCGCCTGGCCCGGTGACGAGTCTCTTAATACCAGGCGGGACACCTGAAAGTATCTTTTGGCAAAATTACGCAAGATTTCTTTGGAAGCAAGTGGTGCTTGGTAACGACTGAGCATAATAAGTGAACAAAACCCCTCTAGGTTTTCGCACATTGTTTGGGGTGTTACTCATTAATGAAAATTCTGCCAAGGCACATCCTCATTCTATTTCCATGAAACAGCCTGAAAATCTTTCAGGACTTCCGTGGCGAGTTATAGAATCTATTTTGCTATCAGTGGGTTTGTAGTTGTAAATCAGGTTTTCAGCTTGATGCCCTTTAATCAACGGCTTTGGTTAACAAAAAAAGAAAGTACGGGTACAATACCTGCTGTCTTATTTCCCCGCCGCCTTTCGGCGGGTACCTCGACCCAAGGAGAATTCCCCCATGTATCACACTATTATTATCGTTGGCAATGTAGGCAAGGACCCGGAAATGCGCTACACACCTTCCGGACAGGCTGTTACATCATTCTCAGTTGCCACCAATCGCCAATACACTTCAGGCAACGGCGAACAGGTTAAGGAAACCATCTGGTTCCGCGTTTCCACCTGGGGCAAGACCGCAGAGGTTTGCAATCAATATGTAAAGAAGGGATCCAAGGTGCTTGTGGAAGGCCGCCTAACCCCGGACAAGAACACCGGCGGACCGCGTATCTGGACGAAGCAGGATGGCACCGCAGGCTCGTCTTTTGAGATCACAGCCTCCACTGTGCGCTTCTTGTCATCCCGCGGAGACGGTGACGTCGCTCCAATGGCAGGCGGCGGGATGGAAATGGCTGAGCTTCCCCCCGAGGACGATATTCCATTCTAATCATTTCAAAATGAAACAGGTCTAACAAATCCACTACGGGTTGTTAGACCTGTTTGCATATAACGCCATCTGTATACAGTAGGATAACCATGACCACACCAATAACACCACAAACCCCGCCCAAACCTGCGGGTCCCACACTTGAACTTCCCGCCGATCTTGAACTCGTTTACGCCAACCTCGCGCGTATTGCCCATTCTCCCTCCGATATTGTCATTGACTTTGCACATCTCTTGCCTGGGGAACCCCGCGCAAAGATCCGCTCGCGGGTGGTAATGACCCCGCTCAGTGCAAAACTTTTGGTGCGCGCACTCACTGAAAACATTGCCCGCTACGAAAGCGCATTCGGAGAGATCCACATTCCCACCAACTCCACCCTCGCCGATAATCTCTTCCGCCCATTCCAACAGCCGCCCGAACCGCCTAAAGAGTAATCATGCATAAGCTCGAAAAAATATCCGAACAGATCCGCAAAAATTTTGACGCCCGCACCGCCGCACGCGATAACGCCCTCGCTCAGGCGCGCCAGCTCACCCGCGCCTGTTCGCTTGCCATCCGCGCTGTTCACCGTGATGAAACGGATACGATGAATTTGCATCTGCAGGAAGCTCGCAAACTTGCGGATACGCTGCGCGACTCTTTGGCAGCCTACCCTGACTTGTTCTATGCAGGTTACACACAGGATTCATTAAAGGAATTTGTCGAAGCGAACGTCACTTGCGCCTTAATTCGGAACGAACCGCTTCAGACTCCCGAAGAACTGGCCGTTGAACCCGCGACATATCTCAACGGGTTGGCGGAGGTCGTTGGGGAATTGCGCCGCCGCGTAATGGACATTCTCCGTCACGGATATTCCACTGAAGTGGAGCGTCTGCTCGGCTATATGGATGAAATCTACTCTGTTCTGGTCACCGTGGATTATCCAGACGCCATCACCAATGGTCTGCGCCGCCAAACGGATCTCGCACGCGGCATCATCGAAAAGACTCGCGGTGATATCACTTTCAGCCTGCGCGGCGAGCATTTGGAACAAGCCATCGGGAAGTTAATTGTTCAATTAAACGGCGATCAGGCCACGGGTCCAGCAGGAAGCGAAAAGGATTCGTAGGTATGGCAAAAGGCGGACGTCGTTATCCTCTTGTCATCTACAAGCACATGCTCAATCGCTGGTATCCTGCGATCCTCGCGATTGGAGTGTTCCTGCTTCTGGTGGCATACGGAATTTACAGCTGGGGATTTGAGCCATGGCGCTGGCTTACCATTGCCAGCATCGGCGGCTTGAATGTGTTTCTTGGGTTGCTGTTATTGATCCTGCGCAACAGTGCCTACATCCAGCCGTTTAGCGACCATCTTAGGCTGGCAACCCCATTTTTACGCCTGAATATTTCCTACAAAAGATTGCGGCGTACATCGTCAGCCAATATGGGTTCGCTCTTCCCGCCCAAAAGTGTTTCAAAATGGCAGGCGGAGATCATTGAACCGATCGCAAAGATGACCGTGATCGTGCTGGAACTGAATGCGTTTCCAATGCCCCAATCATCGTTGCGATTATTCCTTTCACCGCTTTTCTTTAAAGACAAAACCCCACATTTTGTGATCCTGGTGAACGACTGGATGCGTTTTAGCTCGGAGCTGGAAAGCATGCGGGGAGGTACCGCCGAGGTCACTCCGCAGAAGAAACGCGATACTTCCATTCTCTCGCGCCTGCCGAGCAAGAACAAATGAATATTTATTTTGCATGTTCGATCACAGGCGGACGCGAATTGGAGTCCGCTTATCAGCAGATCGTCGCCGCGCTCACAGCAGACGGGCATGAAATCCCCACTTCGCATTTGGCGCAATCCGAAGTTATGGAAAATGAACGGGTGCTCACTCCTCAATCCGTATATGAACGCGATGTGAATTGGGTAAAGGGCTGCGATGTGCTGATCGCGGAGGTGAGTGTGCCATCCCACGGAGTGGGATATGAAATTGCGTACGCCTTGGGGATCGGCAAGCCAGTCCTGTGCATTCACGAGCAGGGGAGAAGAGTATCGAAAATGATCACTGGTAACCCTGACCCGCTGCTCTCTATCCAAAACTATTCAAGCTTGGAAGAAGCAATTTCTCAAGCTAGGGACTTTCTAGCCGCAGCCTGACATTGTGAATATTATCACATTCAAACGGTGACATTTGACGATGGCTGAAAAGCAGAGTATCGATTAATATGAATGCGGAGACGGAATTAAGACACCTCAAACTCCTCCCTGTCTCCTCCTTTGGCGAAAGTTGCCGCCGAGCTAACCCTCGGCGGCAACATATTTTAATGATCTGGCTCATGAAGAGATTGCTTTTGAAAAAAAGCCCGCAACTTTTATGTTGCGGGGGCGGTGAAATACCATTTGAAATTCAGCGTTGTGAATTATTCATGTATTGGGAGCAGCACCACAAATGTGGAGCCTTTTCCTATCGTTGATTCCACCCATACCCGCCCCTGATGACTATCCACTATTGATTTCACGATGGCTAGCCCGAGCCCGGAGCCTGTCACGCCGTCGGGGGCATTGGTTGCCCGGTAGAATTTTTCAAAGACACGGCTCTGTTCTTCCTGGCTGATGCCTGGCCCGGTGTCTTGCACTTTGAGGATGATCTGCTTGTCCTGCATTGCGATGCTGACAACAACATGACCGCCGGTCGGCGTATATTTTATGGCATTCCCGACAAGGTTATCCAGCATTTGGCGGATGCGGATCGGATTTGCGCGCAACGGCAATATATTCGGGGAAATCTCAGCGTCAAGAATGATCGATTTTTTCTTAACCTGTGAATCGAACATATCCAGTGTGTATTTAAGTACCCCGTCAAGTTGGATCATTTCACGGCGCGTATCGAAGCCTGCTTCCAGCCGCCCCAAATCCAGCAGATCGTTGATCAGGTTGGTGATATGTTGAACACTTCCCTGTAACCGACGTAAAAATTCCAGTTGATTTTGGTTCAGAGGGCCAGTGCGTTCAACCAATTTCGTGTATCCAAGGACGGCCGTCAGGGGAGAGCGCAGATCATGTGAAACGGTGTGGATAAAATCACTTTTCAGGCGGTCAAGTTCCTTGAGATAGGAAATATCCTGCATGGTGACCGCGGCGCCGATCTTGGGAATCGGTGTATATTGTGCGTTGAACACACGTCCATCATCAAAATTGATCTCGTGGTATTTCAACGGTCCTTCACCGGAACGGGACAACAAGGCGATCATATCGGCATTTGAAACCACATCGCCGAGAGGTCTGCCGGTAAATTCGCTGTCGCCGAGGTTGAAAATATCGCGGACCGCGCGGTTGATCAAAAGAACACGTTGACGTTCATCCATTACCACCACACCGTCTTGAATGTTGGAGATGATCGCTTCCAGCTTGGTTCGTTCCGCTTCTGATACCTTGGCTCTTTCCGCCAATGACGAGGTGGTCCGTTTTACTTCACGGCGCAGCCAATCTCCCAGTCTGCTTGCGCGCGCAAGGCTTTTCTGAACCTCATCTACAATGTCTGCCATTTGCATCGGTGGATAGAGATACCCGCTCAATCCATGCTTGAGCACGGATTTGGCAAAGCCGGTCGTATCCTTCTCTGCATAATAAATAATCGGCAAAGTTGGGAAGCGTTCGAGCATTTCGACCGAGATGTTGAATCCATCCTGACCTGCAAACTTTTCGCCAATGATCATTAAAGCGGGAATCGCTTCCTGCACGGATTTATTCAGCCCGGATTGATCGTGCGCGATTGCCACTTCATACCCGGCGGCATGAAGCGCTCGTTGCATTAAGTCCAATATGGGGGATGGGTTTAAGGCTAGTAGAATAAGATCCTGATTTGGCATGAGGTCAAAGGTAATCTTTTTTTATTTTGATGGAACTACTGTTTTTTCAGAGGAACGGGAAAGGCGTTGCAATGCAGTTTGAACAGACTCGAGCGCTTTTTTCTGCTCAGCGTTCAAAGCTCCGGGCATCTCGGTTAACACCAGATGCAACGGGTAGGTTGCAGCCTGTACCTCCCCCTGAATTGCCTCACGGATCGATTCTAGCGCGGCATGGCGGTGTTTTTCGCCCGCGCGCGCATTTTCGGCGGTCTGTTCCAAGGCACGGAATAAACGCGCATTCACCAGTGAAATGGACGCGTAATCTGCCATGGCTTCGAGCATGGTCTGTGCATCGCGGGAAAATTCGCGGTCATTCTTGCGAGCCACGATCAACAAACCGATCACTTCATTTTGGATCTTGATCGGAATGACGCCAGCCGATTTGCCCAGCGAAGCCAGTTTGAACTTCGCCAGGGGCGAGCCGTTCATCAGCAGGCTTTCGCCCGAAAGCGCCACCAGCGAGCTGATGCCGTCATCCACGGGCTGATTCATTTTCTTTGCCCATGCATCGGGGAGATTACGCTGTGCGCGCAGCAAATAGACCTTGCTTTTTTCATCGCGCAGCATCAGCCAGCACATATCTGCTTCGGCCAATTGCAGGGCGCTTTCGAGGATGCGGTCAAATAACACGCGCTGGTCTGTGATCGAAACCACAGCCTTGGCAATGGACAAAATGTTCGTCAGGTCGCGCAGTCTTTTTTGCAGTTCATCGTTCGCGGCTTTTAACTGGCGGTCGAGCTTTTGCCGTTCGCGGGTTTCCTGGGTCTGGCGCAGGGCGCGCTCAACTATCGAAACCACCTCAGTGTCACGCAGCGGCCAGAACATCACATCGTTGGAACCGAGCCGAAATGCCTGAATGGCATCCGCCTCCTGTCCCTTTTCTGCAATAATAATAAGGGGCGATTTCACGCCCTGGGAATTCAATGCCGCGATCAGGTCTTTTCCGCTCAAGCCTGGTAAATTTAAGTTGGCGATGATCAAGTCCGGGGGTGTCTGAACCGCGCGTTTGAGCGCGGAGGCTGCATCCCCAACCACAGTCACCTGGTAGCCAAGCGGCTGAAGCGATTGCCTCCCGATCAAATCCGCAATATCTGGATCACTCTCAACGATAAGTATTTGTTCCCCGGATGCCATGTGTGTCGTTTCCTTAACGAGATTCTATCACCTTTTCGAGTACAATTTTACATATAAATTTTTGAAATTTATTGACAATGTTGTAATGACCATGGGTAATTTGGCCCGCATTGATGGGACGCACACCAACCTCTGATGGAGAACCAGCCGTACATTCCAGGATTCAAACCAGCGGATTCGGGACCGCTTTCGCGATTTTTGCCTCCCCTCGAAGAGGGAGTCATCTCCGCCTGGCTCTCGCATCAGACCCTGGCCGGTAACTGGTTGCTTGACCCATTCGGATTCTCCCCGCGACTCGTCCTCGAAGCTGCACGCAGCGGATACCGTGTGCTGGTCACCGCCAACAATCCCGTTACACGTTTTCTGTTGGAGATCTTCGCCAACCCGCCGCCAGAATCGGAATTCATCGCCGCACTTGCAGATTTGGGGGCAGTCAAAAAAGGGGAAGAGAGACTTGCGGGGCATCTTCAATCCCTGTACTTAACCACATGCGAAAAATGTAGTCAGCAAATCCAGGCGCAGGCTTTTCTTTGGCGCAAGGGAGAGGATACGCCATATGCGCGCATTTATGAATGCCCGCACTGCGGAGACTCTGGAGAACATCCTGCTACCGAAGAGGACAAAGAGCATGCAAAACGGATCGCAGCTACTGATGTGCTGCACCGCTCGCGTGCTTTCGAGCGTGTGATCTCACTCAATGATGATGACCGTATTTATGCGGAGGAGGCAATTCAGCATTATTTGCCCCGTCCGTTGTATGTGTTGACCACGGTCATCAACCGCCTCGATAGTCTGTCTTTATCTCCCGAACGAAAACGTGCGTTGATGGCGCTTATCCTTTTGGCGTGTGATGCGGGCAACACGTTGTGGGCACATCCATCTGAAAGGCCGAGACCCAAGCAGTTAAGCACGCCGAGTCAATTCCGCGAGCACAATGTGTGGATGATGCTCGAGCGTGGAGTCAGCTTGTTTGCGGCATCCAGCTCACCGGTCCCGTTTGAGGCGTGGCCGAAGCGAATCCCTGAGAGCGGCGGCATCTGCATCTACGAAGGTCGCCTCAAAGAACTTGCAGAGGAAGTCAAAAAAGAGATCCCGATTGCTGCGGTCATCGGTTCGGTGCCGTGTCCGAATCAAGCCTTTTGGACTTTCTCTGCATTATGGGCTGGCTGGTTGTGGGGCAAGGATGCGGTGGAGCCTTACAAAGTTGCGCTGCGACGCAGGCGGTATGACTGGGCGTGGAGCGCGACAGCGTTACACGCGATCTTCAGTCACTTGAATGGTTTGCTCGCAGATGGCGTGCCGATGTTCTGCCTCATCCCTGAACCTGAGCCTGCTTTCATCACATCTGCGTTTACGGCGGCATATACAGCGGGGTTCAAACTGGAAAGTGTTGCGCTGCGAACCGAGCATGATGCAGTGCAGGTGATTTGGAAGGCCTCGCAAAAACCAAAGCCTGCAAATGCGGATGTGAGTATTTTGCAAAAAGCGATTTATGATTATTTATCTATTCGCGGCGAGCCCTCCAGTTATTTGCATATCCACACTGCCGGGCTGATTGCACTGGCAGAAGCAAATGCGCTTAAGCAGCCTGAACTTGAATTTGACGAAGCCTTGCGAAAGATACAGACTCTTTTTTCATCGGCATTAAAGGATGATGAACGATTCGTGCATTATTCCACCGGTGAGCATGTTGAGACGGGGATGTGGGGTTCTTCGACTTCGCCGCGAAAAGAACGCGGCTCCGCTCACACTGTCCCGATGCTCTCTCGGGAGAACGAAAATATCGAATCAATTTCCGACCTTGCCGAGATGGCAGTGGTCACTTATTTGCAGAAGAATCCGAACGTGATATTTTTGGAAGTAGAAGAGGATCTGTATCCGCGCTTTCCGGGGTTGTTGACTCCGTCCAAGGGGTTGATCTACGCGGTGCTGAATTCGTACGCTGAAAAGAACGGCGCAAGTTGGAGATTGCGTGACGAAGATATCTCGTCCGCGCGGCGCGAGGAAATGAAAATTATCTTCGGGCTAATTGAAAGAATCGGGAAAAGACTTAACTATCAATCATCTGTAAATGATAAAGTGGTGACCTGGAAAGATAACGGACGGGTCGTCAAAAAATTCAATGTGCTGGCATCTGCTTTGCTCAACCGTGCGCTGGAGCATGCCGACGAGCAAACCATCATCATCATCCCCGGCGGGCGGGCCGCACTTGCCGCCTACAAACAGGAACGTGATCCGTCACTCAAGATGCGTTTGAAAAAGTATAAGCTGGTGAAATATCGTTTGCTGCGCAGCCTGCTCGAGGTCCCGATCTTGACGCGTGAGACATTTGAAGAACAAGTTGCAAGTGACCCCATCGAAGAATCCAAGGGACAGTTGATGATGTTTTGAGCCAGACGATGGACGATAGACCATTCCATGAAAAATAAAACCCTGATTACATTCCTCCTTCTATTTTTTTTATCCGCCTGCATCTCGGTGCAAGTGGATGAAGCAAAAACGCCGACGCCGTCGAACTTTGTCACGGCTACTCTTGCTCCGACGAAAGCGGGTTTTGTACCGCTAACTTTAACTCCCACACTTGCCATCACCGAAACGCCAACCCTCGCCATCACCGCTCCAGCCAACTGCACGAACACCGCAGTCCTTTTGCGCGATGTGACTATTCAGGATAATACACAGGTGAAGGCCGGTGAAAAATTTACGAAGACCTGGGAATTCCAAAATACCGGCACCTGCCCGTGGATTAATTACTCGTTGAAGTTCGCGGCGGGCGACCAGATGAACGCGCCTCTTTCCGCGCCGGTAGCTGCCACTCTTCCAACGGAGAAGGTCCAAGTCTCCGTGGAGTTGACCGCGCCCGCGACGAATGGCGCGTACACCGGGTACTTCACATTGAACACCACCGCAGGCAGCGATGTCTTCATTGGAATCGAAAAAACATTTTGGGTAAAGATCGTCGTGGGCGGAAGCACAACGATTGCAACAGCATCGGGTACGAACCCCACGCAATCAGGAAACGCATCTACAGGCGGCAATGCGAATTGTAATTACAACCAGAATTCTGGTTATGTTAATCAGATCGCATCTCTAATTAATTCCGAACGTGCGAATGCGGGGCTGCCTGCCTTGACGGTCAACTCGCAACTTTCTGCTGCAGCACAGGGACACGCTGGGGATATGGCTTGCAATAACAGCATCAGCCACACAGGCTCAAACGGTTCGTCTTCGTATGCCCGCGTACTCGCTTCGGGATATTCAGGCACGTTCACTGAAGAGATCATCTATGGGGGCGGCGGTCCGCAGGCGGCAATGACTTGGTGGATGAGTGATAAAGTCCACCATGATGCGATCCTGAATCCAAAGTCCACGGAATTGGGCGCAGGGTATGCCAATTATTCAAACGGCGCATACGGGGATTACATCGTAGTGGATTTTGGAAGGTAGAAAGAAGTAACAAGAGCGACCAAAATGGCCGCCCTTGTTTTTATTTAACAGGTGCCCATTTTTTCAGAAAAGCCATGAACACGTCGGGAACATATGAATCCGCGCCATCTTCAAGGTCCGCCGTGTTCTGGGAATGCAGGAATGTCCCATCGCTCTCCAAAACATAAATGTGTGGATAGCCCGCCGCCTCTGGGAACTGTGAGAGGAAATTTTCATTCGCATTCTCTTCGCTGACATTAACTTTCACAAGCACATAATTATCGGCGCGAGCTTGCAGAATATCGGGGTGTGATTTGTAGAAGTCATCCATGTACTTGCACCAGATACACCAATCCCCCCCGAGTTCGAGCATGATGCGTTTGCCCTCTTTTTGCGCAATCACAATGGCTTGTGTCAGGTCATCGGCAGGGTTGCGGGTGGGATCGTAAAAATCCACGAGTGCGGTGTTTGGAAGTTCGGAAGATTGGGCGACTTCCCGGGTTGGAGATTGTGCAGTGATCTGCCGGGCAGGCTCCGCAGGCTGTACCTCCGGCGCTGAAAGCGTTGAGCAGGCCAGCGTTACAGCAAGAAGCAGGGAAAGGGAAAAACCGACTCGAAACATGGATAGCATCCTCCTGTGGGATAAATTACCAACTTTAACTGCGACAGGCGTGCGAGTTAAGATCGCGGCCATCGGGTGAATTCACGGCTAAAGTGTAATACAGGAGTGGGGTGAAAAAGTTGCAGAAAAAAAAACAGGCCGCGCTTGAAGCACTGCCTGCCATGATACAAGATTAGTTACCTTCAACCGGAAGGGCGTTTTTAGGCTCTCCCATTTCTGGCGGGATTAAGCTCCAAAGCGAAAAATCTCTGCCACGAATTTCGCGAATTTTCGCTACTTTGTAAAAGAAATTCGTGAATTGGCGTAATTCGCGGCTATTTTTATTTGAGGTTCCCGTTAATTACGGGAGAACCCGTTTTTATTATTCACAGACGCGATCACCATCCACGATTCGGGATAAAAAGACCAGACGGGTGTTTTGGGAAACCCCGGGGATTTTCCCTTTAAGGGTGAGCGTCTTTGCCGAGAAGTTGAATGACTTTTTTAGATCATCCACTGGAACAAAAGTTTTTCTTGAGGCATCGTATTTCAGCACGGCGCCTTGGAGGCTCGGAGGAGTACCATTATTTTCCGGCAGTACCGCAGTGGAAAAACGATAGTCAATCCCCAGCTGGTCGCCAGTTAATACATTGTTGTCAACATCTACGAGGACATCCCATCCGTTCGGGAAATCTGTAACATCAGGGGTCAGGTAGGAGGCAAGGTTGGCTCTTGCCGAATCAAAGGTCATGACCACGCTCAAGGTCTCGCCATCCAGTTGGGATGAGGCTTCGAGAATATCGAATAACGGATTGATCGACTGCACTTCCATTTCATCCGGAATGATAATCCCCGGGTGGCAGGCATTGGGAACAGAAATTCCCTCGGGAATATTCAGGGTAAGTTCCTCTGCCAGCCATTGGATCGGGCAATGACGGATGATGGCCTGAATATTTTCCGGAGGTTGAACAGACTCGTTACCCACAAGGTTGGCTACTTCGATGCCAACACTTTCGCCTGTAATATCTATCTTCTCGTATACCAAATCACCGTCTGGTGTCCAGGTGCAGGCACGGGTGTTAGCCGGGGCTTCTACAAATTCGCCGGTTTTTATGTTAAGCACTTTATCCAGAGAGGGTAGATCCTTATTTTGAGCAGCCAGCCCTGTTTCCTCCCCCGGCGCGTATTCATACCCCCAGTGAATATAACTGCTATCCGGCGACCAATCAATTTTGCAACCATAGCGTGAGTCAATATCATATTCTGCCACCCGGAAAAGTTCTGCAAAATCGGATCGGACAATGTAGAGCAAGTCGTGGTTTTTCGGGATTTCCGGCCTGACAATAAAGGCGGTCTGGCTGGCGTCCGGTGAAAAAGTGAGGCACTCTATTTTATCGTTCCATTGCAGCCCATCGATGGGAATATCAATTTCTTGTGAACCATCCACAAATATTGACCTGAAGTTTGTTATAAAAGTAAGGGGCAGTATTACATTATTTCCTGGATGCCAGGCAATTTGCCAGTTGTCATTGGTTACGGCTGGCAGAAGAGTAAGGTTGGTTCCATCACTACTGATCGAATAAAATCTTGTAATTTGATAGGTCGCGCTATCGTACGTCCATGCTGCCCCGGCAAGCTTTGTGCTGTCAGGGGACCACTTCCAATAAACGCCATAGGTATCCGGCGGCGATTTTAATTTGACCGCAGTCTTATCCTCAAGGGAGTAAATATAATCTTCAAAGACACAACGGAAACGGCTGTCAAGAGCGGCGCAAATGGATACATGCGCCTTTTTGAGATCGGGGGAAAGCTCAATCTCAATTGGCTTTTCACGCCCGTATGTGTACGAATCCGCGGATTTATCCTCACCCAGGATCAGCTTCAATTCTTCCCTGGAGATCAAGGTCCTGGTTTCGCCGGTTGCCAAATTAATACTGATGATGTTTTTGGCGTCATCATAAATCACTGCCCCGCCTGCGCTTGTGGTGACCGTGGGCTGAAGCGTAGGTGGGACAGTTGAAGTATATGTTGTTTGAACCGGGGACAGAGTTTCAATTGGCGAAGACTCAACTGGTTCGATGGTACTCGTTGGCTGAGGAGAGGCACATGAAGCAAGAACTAAATTAAAACTGATCAGAATGAAAAACAAGATTCTATTGGTTGCCATGATTACATTCTTTCATGTGTCAAAGGATGATTAAATTATACTATAGAGGTATATCAGCGAATTGGATATAACCACAATCGGTAGTTGATAATTTGGAAGAGGTGGGGGATATGGTAGGATAGCGGTCACCCCAGGAAAAGGATCATAAATTCAGCTTGTGAATAACCAGCCTTCATATATTA
>Ga0172367_10006785_pt1 | contig 13332 bp, 13 predicted proteins | sample Lak10m_FD_114542 | JGI IMG/M metagenome (GOLD analysis project Ga0172367, IMG submission 114542) | Freshwater microbial communities from Kabuno Bay, South-Kivu, Congo - kab_022012_10m | ecosystem: Environmental > Aquatic > Freshwater > Lake | place: Democratic Republic of the Congo: South-Kivu...
AACAGCATAATAAGCATAAGCTTCTTTTTTTGCTTTTGGATCAAAAGGATATTCAAATCTAAGATCTGCAGTTTCTCAAATCTTTTGCATAGACTTTATATCTCAACTACCGTTTTCAGATCTGTAAATGATATATTTTTTAGCTCATTCAACCTTTTTCCAAGTTAGGAAATATTTTTCTCACTCTTGTATTGTAGAGATTTTTATTCATTTAACTTTACAAGTAGCTGCTGCTTTTGTATTTGCTTCTATTACTATAAGTTGTGAAGGAGTTCAAACTAATCATCATGTAGCATCAGCTGGAGAAATTTGAACATAATATGGAATCAACTCATTAATATTTTCCAAAGTAGCTTTATTCTTATCAACCAATAATTCACCACTTAACGAATCCTTACCAGTACCGTATAAAACCTTAAATTTATTAATAGTTCATTCATAAGTCCATTCTAAATCAATCTTATTTTTCTGAGTCTTTGTAAATTTTACCTCTTTAATTATTTTTTTTTCTACTTTATTTACTGTAATATTTGCTTTATCTTTGTATTCTTTAGTATTATCATTAGCAGTAAGCTTTAATCATACAGCAAACTTGCCTTCTTTATCCATAACAAGCTCTTTTTTAAATTTTCATTTACCATCTTTATCCATAGGAAAAGAACCCATATTTTCAATTACAAGTTCACTAGAAGTAACAGAATCAATAGTAACTACATTTATAACTACATTGTCTCATTGATTAAGTTTGTCTGAAGGTAATACCGATAAAGATTTAAATAAATCTGAAGAACTATCTGCTCAAGATATAGAGAAAGAAACAGGAGTTGATTCTCATACATCTTTACCATCAGCATCTTGCATTTTGATTATCAATTGATGTTCTCATCATTTCACATCTTCTAAAGTAACATTAATTCATCATTGATCATCAGTAAGTCAATCTTCAACTTTATCCTTATCCAAATATATTTCAAATGGACTATTTGTTAAACTAGAAGTTCATACTACATTCAAGGTTGGTCATTTTTCTGTACTTCAATTAATAGGAGAAACTATAGTGATTGTTCATTGAGAAGAAGCTGTTGAACCAGATGTTTTTACTGATACTTTTGCTTCTCATTTAATTTTTTCTGACGAATCTAGTATATCTGTAACAGTAATTTTAAATTCTCATTCTTTTTTGAAAATCAATCATTTAGAGAAAGTTTTTTGTCATTGATCTTCTGGTAGGAAATCATAAAAACCATCTCAAGGTAGAGTTACATCTTTTTCAGTAAGTCACTCAACTTCTATAACGATACTTGATTGATAATCTTTTACTACATTTCATCATTTATCAAAAGCTTTGATTATAAGATCCGTAGCTTCGTTTGGTTTGATAGCATTAGGCTTAACTTGTATAAACAAACGTTCCACAGAAGAAGCTGCAAAAGTAAAAGAAAATAAAAGAGAAAACAAAGATAAAAGCAATATTTTTTTCATTAGAGTTGATATATATTAAAGTAAAACAGATTATTTAGTCATAGAAAGATTTTCTGCTGTTCAATCTGTAAACATAACAGTTGCATCAGATATATTTACCAAAGTTTGGTCTCAGCTATATTTAACTGACAATAATTTTTGTAAAGAGTTTATGTTATTTACAGATATTATTACATTTATTCTACCTTCACCAGCTTGTGCCAAAGAAAAATCAAATTCACTATCAATATTTTCTTTTTCTATTTTTACTTTCTCTGTATCATAAACCAATGTTAAACTAACATTAGATATTCCAGAAATATCCTTATTTGAAACAATATCAAATTGTTCTTTACTAAATTTCATATCAATATCACCTTTTATTTCAACTTTATTAGACTCTTGTCACTGCATAATATCCGCTTTCAAAAAATCTGTTTTGTTTATAACAAATAGAAATCAAAGAGAAATAAACAATGCTAAAGCAAAAGCCAAACCATGTTCTTGTAAAAAACCTTTTTTCATAATATCTTTTTAAAAGGTAAAATAAGTTAAATTTTTCTAAAGCATTATAAAAATATTATACTAAAAAGCAATTTTATTATCGTTTATAGGCTAATTTAGATGTTTACTTTTATTTAAATTATGCTCCTCTATGCTTTTGGCAGGATATAATTTACCATTTTTATCATGCAAATAGAAATAATTTGATGTTTTTTCATACTCTAAAACCGAAGAAATAGTATCTAATGATGGACTACCTATTGGTGTTGGAGTAAGTCATGAAACAGCTCTAGTATTATATAAATTACCAGAGTCTTTTATATTCTTTGAAATTATTTTCACACTACAGTCGCTATATGGAATTTTCAATCAATAACACAATGAAATATCAGCATCAATCCTCATGTTAGATTTAAGTCTGTTGAAAAATATTCAAGCCAAAGTAGGTTTATTTTTATCATTTTTTTCTTCTTTTTCAATTATTGAAGACAACTTAACTATATCATAAAGACTAATATTTAAATTATATCAGTCTCTAGAAAGTTTTGAATTCAATGAATTAAAAATAGCTTTGTATGGTATCCAAACTTTTTTATTAAAATTTTCCAACTGTAAATAAACAAGTTGATCTATAATATTTCCAGAAGGTTCCAAATAATAAGTATCAGGATACAAAAATCATTCCAACGATTCTAATCAATTTTTTGTTCACTTTTCAGCCAAAGATAAGAACTCATATCTAGTTATATACTTAGATATTATTTTTTTATCTTCAACAAAAGAAATATAATCATTTTTAGATATATATGTTTTTCTATAAAGTCATTGATCAGTATCATATTTAGACCATCACTCAAGCAAAGTTACAACAACATATTTTTGAGAAGGTCATTTTTTCAAAGTTTCTATAAAATCTTTTTTTGAATAAGATCAAGAAAACATATACACTCATGTTTTTATATCATTTAGAACGACATCATTTCTTTTTATATATAGTTTAAGAAAAAATTTATCTATACTTCATATATTTGTAAAGAATCTTTCAACTCAATCTCACTTTCTAAAATAAACATTTTGGTCCATAGATATATTTCTATTCCGGAAATATAAAACTATAGAAAAAAATACCAAAACTAAAATTAGTATTTTTTTAAATGATCATTTATAGTCTTTCTTTGAGTTTCAAAACCTTGTATAGTTTACAGTCATATTTTAAGATGAAAGTTTATAAAGACAAAAGAAAAAGGACCTACAGTTTAAAAGTATAAAGATTAAAAGAAGAGATTCCCTTTTATCTTAGCATTTTCTACATTATTCCTTTTTACCTTATCCTAATTTTCAATTCATTGTTCTTCCAAAGTCATTCAAACTAATGCATCCTCTTCTCACATAACATCAGACAAAGAATCTCTATTTATGTATACAAACATAGGAACAATCATAGGAACTCTTCAAGTAGTCTTTGTTAAATGTTCTCAAAGCTCTTCTTTGATATTTTTAAGAATCTCTTTTATATCATAATTTTTTTTCAATAAATCATAATATCTTTTTTTAGAAAACTCTACGATATTTGTATGAACTTTTTTAACTTCTGAAGAATAAACAAATCATCTTGACTCAATCTGTATATTTCAAACAAGTTCTTTAGATTTTGAATCTATCTTAAAAATCAATGTAACCATACCATCCTCAGCCATTATCTGACGAGCCTTCATTACATATTCTCAACTTAGATGTCATATACCAAGACCATCTATCATAACAGTATCCAATTTTAATTTTTTTGTAGAAGCTACAACTCTATCACTGTATACTTCTATAATTTGTCAGTTATCAACCAAGAAAATATTTTCTCATGGTATTCATAATTCTTCAGCCAATTTCTTATGAGTATGTCTCATAAATAATTCACCATGAACAGGCACAAAATATTCAGGTTTAACCAAAGAAAGCATCATTTTCAGATCTTCTTGATACCCATGTCATGAAACATGTAGATCTAAATCTTTATTTGTAACAACATCAGCTCATTTTCTTACAAGCTCATTTATCATTCAAACCACTGCCATTTCATTACCTGGAATAGGCACAGCAGAAAGCAATATTTTATCTCATGGTTTAATTTTAATTTGTGGATGTTCTCATTTAGCAACTCTTACCAACGCTGAGAATTCTTCTCACTGACTTCAAGTAGTAATAATAATAACTCTATTGTCTGGTAAAGAATCTATATCACTACTCAACTTTCTAATTATTCATTGAGGAGCATTAATATAACCAAGTTGTTTTGCAATTTCTACGTTATTAATCATAGATCTTCAAGAAAGGAAAACTATTTTATTATATTTTGCTGCATATTCTATAATTTGAGCAATTCTTCAAATCAAAGAACTGAATGTAGCTACTATAAGTCTAGAATTAGAAGATTTTATAACTCATTCCATAGCATCTCAAATTTGTTTTTCTGAAGGAGTTCTTCATGGTTTTGTAGAGTTTGTACTATCAGAAAAAAACAATTTAACTCACTCTTGTCAAATTCTAGCAATTTTTGCTATATCAGCAACTTTATCAACAGCAGGAGTAAAATCAATTTTAAAGTCTCAAGTATGAACTATTAATCATTTTGGAGTATGGATAGCCAATCAAGTAGCTTCTGGGATACTATGATTTACTCTAAAGAATTCTACACTAAAAGCTCACAATTTGATAATATCAACATCAGGATTGATAACCTGGCATCTAAATTTATTAAGATGTTCTGTTCATTCCAACGATTTTTTAATAAATCAAATAGCTAATGGAGTTCAGTAAACGATTGGATAATCCAATTCAGGCAAAACGTGTTTCAAAGCTCAAATATGGTCCAAATGTCAATGAGTAATAATTATTCATCTAACATGGGATTTTTTTTGTCTAAGATAAGAAATATCAGGAATAATATAGTCTACTCAATAGATTTCACCTCATGGCATAAGCATTCAGGCATCAACAACTATAATATCTTGACTATATTCCATAAACATCATATTCTCTCAAACTTGCTCCAATCATCAAAGTGCAGCAATTTTAACTGGATGTTCTCTAGTTTTATTTTCTCAATCTGTATTTTCATTTAGATTGATTTTTAAAGTTTTTTTTGTATTCATTTTAGGAGATTTTCATTTTGAATTGAAATCAATTTTTATGTTTCAATGTAAATTTGTATCTAAGGTCATTTTTAAAAATATAAATTAAATAAATTAAATGTTAAATATTAAGGATTTTTTAAATAGAATATATGAACAGTCAAGCAAAAGAAAAATACCCGTACTTACAAACCCAACAAAAGATTTTATAGCTAATATATTAAATCAATATAAGCCTAAAAATTGTTTAGAAATATGATGATGCATAGCTTACAGCACTATTTTTATAGCAAACACAATACAAAACTGGTCATGAAGAATATCATCGTTCGAAGTATCATATCCATCCTATAAAGAATGATTAAATAATATACGTACTTCAAAACTTTTCAATATTAATTTTTATAATTGAGATTTTTCTAAGTTCCCAATAAAGAAACTAACTAACCAAAAATATGATTTTGTATTTATAGATGCCATGAAAAAAGAGTATCTAAAGTATTTCAAATCAATAAGGCATCTTTTGGGCGATAATTGTATTTTAATTTTTGATGACGTAATCAAATTTGATTATAAGATGAAAGATTTATATGAATTTTTGAAAAAAAATCAACTTAATTATGAAGTAATAAAATTAGATAAAGACGATGGGGTTTTAATAATTTTTAATGATTAATGTATAATGTTTAATTTTGTATTATATATTAACATACGTTTACAAACATTCAACATTCAAAATTAAGCATTCATCTTTAATCAATTTGTATTTTTTCACCTTCTAGTTCCATTTTTTCCAAAAGTGTAGCTGTATAAGGATCATTATAAATCCAGTAATTTATCGTAGGAAGTTCTTCTTTCTCTAATAAACTTGGTGTCTGTATCAAACATATAGTTTTTCAATCATATTTTATCAAAAAATTAAGTCTTTGAGTATCTCACTCATAAGCTTTCACAAAAAAATCATCCTTATCATACTCTCAAGGAAAATCTACTTTCAAAAAACTATTTTTACCATAGTTCATATCAGTTCATCTAATAGCAATTAGATTAACATAATCAGGATTAATTTCAGTATCAGTAAAAAGGAATTTTCACTCAATCAAATAAGAATTTCAAAGTTTTTCTACATTAATCATAAGATTTAAGTTACAAATTAAATAATTTAAAATCAAATTTGTCATTCTGAGCAAAGCGAATAAGCTCCCAATTAATTGATTTGAAGATCCTTCACTACGTTCAGGATGACACCATTTAAACTTAGTACAACAATAATCTACTTAAAGAAGTTTGGATTGATAACATTAAGAATAATTCAAGACATTCATAAAAGAATAATTCATATTATAACTTTCATAATAAGCTCTTTTCATTTTTTACCGTCTTTATATGCTCATGAAGCTGTAATCATAACTCATCATACTACTATCATAAGAAATCATACTATCAAAATCAATGTAATCAAAAGTTTTGACATTCATCACATAAGACGAGGAAAAGCATTTCAAATAGTAGTTTTATTAGGATCTCATTTCTCACAAGTTTCTATCTGATTTCCAATAAAAGGTACATTGGTATTTAGTTTAACTGGCTTACACTCATCTTTTGATTTTGAATTCTGTCAATTTAATTTAGCACTATTATCTCTACATTCCTGGGTAGAACAAGAATTATCTCATTGAGTATCTGCTAAAGAAAAGCTCACAACTCAAAACATCAAAAACAATGAAAAAAAAAGTTTAAATAATTTCATAAATAATGACGAGTAAATGAATAAATAAGTAAATGAGTAATCGTAGCTTTTATTCATTTATACGGTTACTCTCTTATTATTGCTTATAAATTATTAATTATATCATTTAAAATAGCACCATCAACAACAGCTTTGTGATCTTTCATAACAGCTCCTATCACAGCTCATCTATTTTTCTTCGGATCATCTATATTCAATGAAGAAATAATATCTTTAACTATTGTTTCCAACTGCTCTCTAGGCATCATAGCTGGAAGATAAGCATTCATTATTTCAATTCTTTGGTTTTCTAATGTAATCTCTTCAGTATTTCAAGCTTTTTCCAAAAAAGAAATACTTTCTTGTCTTGATTTGATTTCTTTTTTAATAATTTGAATAACATCCTCATCTGTAGGATCCTTTTGAATTTCAATTTTTTTGTACTTAACTTGCGAAATTATAAAATTCAATATTTCTTTTTTGATAGCAGCCTTATCTCTCATCGCCTGTTTATAGTCTTCCATTAATTGTTCTTGTAATCACATTATGATTTTTATTTTTAATAATTAAAAACATTTTCTTTTTATAGAGATTTTATTGTTCTTTTCAAGATAGTTTATCTAATGTCTGGAAACAACAAAAACATCAAAAGGAATCATCATATTCAAATATTGTAAAAACAAACTTTCAAACAACTCTTTTTGATGCTCTGGAATAGAAAATAAATATTTATAAATATCTTCTACTATCATGATTTTTTGTTCTGATGTCATAATCAAAAACTTAGTATTTCAAAGTTTATTGTATGTGAGATTTAATTTTCATCAATCCATACTAAATAGAAAATCCGTTTTAGGATCTTTTCATTTTATATAGGTTCTTAATCAAAAATACTTATTTTTTATAAAGTTGATTAAATTTGACAATCCTATAAGTTCATCCATTTCAAAATCTAAATCTGGAATTCAAACAATTTTCCTAGTATTCATATCGATCAAAGTCTCACTACCCCAACTTCTGACCCCAAAATATGATCACCAAATATTAACTATTTCTATTTGTCATCTTTGAGCCCTAAGTAGTTTTTTGGGTTTTCATGTTTTTTCAATTTCTCTTTGTACTATCCCTGCAAAATCAGAAATATGAGAAGGATTAAAATCATAATCTTTAAGAAGATTTTGGACACAAAATCAAACTTCTGACTTTAGAATAGTTAGTCAATGCAATAAAAAATCACTATATCAAATAATATTTCTAAATCTACTATAAGAAGTTTTATCTAAGCTTGAGACAGACAGTCTTTCTTCATATCATTGAGACAAAACATCTAGCAACTGAATAGATATAAATCTTCAGTTTTTGTAAATATAATTTATCATAAAATTTATAGATTCGTACAACTTCTCAAGTTTCGTTGGATTTCATTCATATATAATATCATAACAATGTTTTATAAACCTAGAAAATTCCTTATTATTTATTAAAATTCTATTTAAAACTTCTCATAAAGTATTTTTATTAACATCAAAACTACCAGATTCATCTATAAATCATTTTATTGTTACTGCTCAAAGATAAGAATCATAAATAAGCCTTGGAGACATTTTTAAACATTAAATTTAAATACCATTACATCTCAGTCCTGTACAATATATTCTTTTCATTCCAGTCTTACATATCATTTTTCTTTAGCTTTTGACCAGCCACCAGCTTCTACAAATTTTTCCCAATTAACAACATCTGCTTTGATAAATCATTTCTCAAAATCAGTGTGAATAGCTCAAGCAGCTTGAGGTGCAGTAGAATTTTTCTTTACAGTCCAAGCTCTGGTTTCCTTTTCTCAAGTAGTGAAATAATACATAAGTCAAACTGTATCAAAACCAAGTCTAATCAAATCATCTAAAGTAGGAATTTTATATTTTCATCATTCAGAAAGGTCATTAAAATAATCTACTTTATCACTATCATCTAATTCCAAAAGCTCCGATTCAATTTTTGCACAAACTATTGCAACTGGTTTTTGTAATTTTTCTTCGAAATCTTTTCTAATTGAATCAGAATTTTTAAGGTTATCTTCAGAAATATTTACTGCGTAAACAAATGGCTTAAATGTTAATAAATTATAATTTTTCAACAATAATTTTTCATCCTCTGTAAGTTCATCTGCCAAGTCCCAGACCAATTTTCAGTTAATAAGCAAGTCTTTTGCTTTAGTTAAAACTGCTGCTAGTTTTTCAGAATCTTTATCCTTTCATCATTTTGCCCTTTTTTCTAGATTAGGAAGTTTATCTTCAATTTGTTCAAGATCAGACATAATAAGTTCTGTATTGATAATTTCTATATCTCTCAAAGGATTAACTCATCATTCAACATGTACTACTTCCGAATCTTCGAAATGTCTAACTACCTGAACTATAGCATCAGTTTCTCTAATATTTGAAAGAAATTTATTTCAAAGTCATTCTCATTTACTAGCTCATTTTACCAAACCTGCAATATCTACAAATTTAATGTTTGCATAAATCTTATTCTGAGTTTTAGACACTTCTGAAAGAGCATCTACTCTAGGATCTTTTACATCAACTATTCAGACATTTGGTTCTATAGTACAAAATGGAAAATTTGCAGCATCTGCAGCATAAGATTTTGTCAAAGCATTAAACAAAGTTGATTTACCTACATTTGGAAGTCATACAATACCTATTTTCATGAAAAACCATGTTAAATATTTAAAATTAGAATAAACGAATAAAAGTATAAAAGAGTAAATGTATTGAAATTATTCATTTATACATTTATTCAATTACTCTTATCTTAAAATTCGTAATTTTGTAAATATACAAAAAGAAAAATAAATAACAAGTAAAAATCTATTGATAAATTTAGCAAGTAATTTATAATTTCTAGCCCTAATTTTTAAATATCTTAATTAAATAATAGATAATTATGAAATTAGAAACAATCTACCAACAATGAAATATGCAAACATCTTTGATAGATCACAATATAATACCGTTTGACGAAGTACTAGAAATAGCAAGAGCAAGATGAAACATAGCACAAGCTTGTCAATTAGACCCAATTACTGGACTAAGCCATGACTATATGAATAAAGTTTCATTTATAGTTAGATATATAGAGATGTTTATACTATGAATGTCTAACATAGAAAAACTTAGAGAAAGTTTATCAAAAATGGAATATACAAACTATAGAAAAAATTATAAGTTGTATTGAATAAAATTTGATAATACTATGAATCAAAAAATCAAAAAAATCAATACATTATACAATAAAATAAGGAAATACAAATGACCTATTCTGGGACATTTATTCTTAATTAACAATTTTTTAGAAACACTTTGAATAAACACACAAAATATAAAAGAATTAATAACAACTTTTTCAAAATCCAAATCATTTATTTGAATAAAAATATAATGGATAATAATATGTTAGAAACACAAGGAGAAATAGAAAAAATAAATACTACAACAAATATTGATAATAACCAAGATTTAAGTTGAGTTCTAAATGATAGAGAATTAAGGAAGTTGGTTCCTCAAACTGATGTGCAAACATGACTTTCACACGATTTTTTGAATCCGATATGCGCTGTAATTTCGGTAATGTCTTGTATATTAGATTGAACATTTGAGCCTAGTTACCTAAAAGAGTTTATATCCGATACTGATTTCCTAAAATACAAAGAAAGATATAATATAAGTAATGTAAATTTAGAAGAATGATTAGAAGATTACATCGAACATCTAGATAGGTTCAATAAAAGAATACAAAAATTCAAATGACCTGTAAGTAAACTTTTGGAAATATTTTCTACAATATCAATTATGATAGAATGAACCAACAGATTCAGCGAATACATAAAAGGATATCATGAATATGCTATATTACACTGAGAAATAATTATTGATTAGTTTTTATTATTAACTTTTTTGAGTACTGTTCTCTTGTACATATTTTAAGAAACCATCAATTCATACAACAAATTGCTCAAAATTATCTGTATCCTTCACAAAATTAAATACAATTAAAATTAAACTTACAAATAAATTAATAAGCATAAAATGCTCTGAAACCATTTTTAAATCAAACAAATATACAAAAAATAACATATAAAGTGATACTATAAAAAAGTGAATGAAAATATAAAATACCATAAATAAAAACAATAGTATATAACTCATATTTATATTAAACTTTAATATTCCTAATACAAAATAGTGAATAGATTTTGTTGTAAATAAATTAACAAAATAAATATATAAATAAAACACCAAACGAAAACATTGTTTGATTCATGAAACTATAAAATTTATTACATCATAAATAATCGAATCTCTAACGATATCTTTAAAAACCTGGATAAACATAATAATCATAGTAAGTACTAGAAAATACATTATAGATGAACCATTTCAAGTAGTTTCTTTCATAAAACTATCATCTGGAGATCAAAACAATATAGTATCCATAAATATTCTATTCATATCAAAACCTCACATAATATCCGCCTTAAACATGTTTGGAATAAACATTACTCACAATCAAAAAACCAACATAAATAAAAATGACCCTATATATCATTTATTTCTTACCAAGAATTTCCATAAATCCAAAAATGCTAAAACAACTTTATTTGAAACTATATCATAAATAGACTTAAAATGAAGTTTATCTATATTTATAAGTTTATATCTAAGTTCATAAGGCAACCTATTTCTATAAATGATAATAAGATAATAAAGATAAATGATTTTAAAAACTATTTTTTCTTTGATTATACTTTTCCTATTGATATAAAAATAAAGCAAAAATACCAAAAATAAGTTATTTCTTTTTTTCGGGATATTGTAAAGATTATAAAGTTTCAAAAGAATTTCATTTAATTGATTTTCTCAGATGTCACCAAATTCTTCTTTCATGTATTGCATGAGAATAATATATTTTTTTGGACTTCATACATCAAATTTGTGATCCTTATTAAGAAAATTTTTCAATCTGATAATATACTCATCTATAACATCTTTATGATCATCTATGAGACCAATCATAAGTGATGAAAGCTCATTTTTTCTAATAATTTTATGCATAATGTCTTTGATAGCTTGGATTATCATGGTTTTTGTTTTTATTATTAAATTTTTGTGTTTATCTAATAATAAATAAAAACTATTTTTTTGTCAAAAAAACCCGCATATGCGGGTAAATAATATCAAAATAAATAACTAAGAAATTCTTGGAATAAGTTTTTCAGCAACACTATTGGCCTTGTATGTATCTTTAAATCAAATTATAAATGTTTTAGATCATTTTGTTATAAATGATAATCAATTTTTAGTAAACCAATTTAAATCCCAATCTAATGGCATATAATATTGAGAAGATTCAAATGACAATTTATTTCAATCTGGATTATCTGTAACTATATAAAAAACTCAATCTCTAATCATTTTACCGCTCAAAACATGAACCAATGATTCACTACTACCACGGCCTATTGCAGCAGCGTTTCTTTGATTGTAATCATCAGCAACTTCTGTTACATGACTCATATTAGAAGCACTAAAAACTTTATCCCAATCTATATTTCCGTCCATTCACATTTTATTTTTGTTTAGATTTTAAAACATTGACTATATTATAATAACTTTTTTAATTTTTGTCAAGTTTTTAAGTATTTTTTTAAAATAATTTTATGATATTATTCCAGATCACTCAGGCAGTATTATAACCTCAGTCTTTACTTGGTTTGGAATCGTAGTTTCAAGCCCAAACACAAACTATTTTATCATTCTTGCCACCACATACCCAACCATCTATAAAACTTCTAGAAGTTCAGCTTTTCACAAAAGCGTTAGTCCCGTCTTTAGCGGGATCAGGTACATCAAACCAATTATAAAGAGGAAAACTTATAAGTCTATTTTGATTTTCTGATAGAATTTGCCTTACTTGTGAAAGTTGAGTTCCATATTTATTATAGAATTGTTTTTCTTGGGAACTCTTAATTCTTCATTCTCAATTCTCAATTAAAAATATAGTGTACATTTTTGCAAAATCCAAAGGTGCAATTTCTTTTGATCATAAAGCCAAAGACAAACCATAATCATTAAAATCCTCATCCCAATTGGTAGTAGCTCATACTATGTTTCAAATTTCTTTAAGAAAACTCCAATAAGTATCAAGTCATACATCATGCAAAAGCTTGACTGCTGGAATATTCAAACTACTTCACAAAGCTCAAGCTAATGTTACTTCACCATGATATTTCATATCGAAATTTTTAGGTTCATATTTTCATCAATTATCCAAAAAATATTCTACAGGTTCATCCTTTATTTTTGTGTCCTTGTTGTATCAAAGGTTTTTAAAAGCTAAAGCATAAAGAAATGGTTTCATAGCCGATCAAACTTGTCTTTTTGATGTACAACCGTTTACATTACCGCCTTGAGGATCATTGTATGGTCTCAAAACATTCATACTTATGATATT
>Ga0172367_10006786_pt1 | contig 13331 bp, 9 predicted proteins | sample Lak10m_FD_114542 | JGI IMG/M metagenome (GOLD analysis project Ga0172367, IMG submission 114542) | Freshwater microbial communities from Kabuno Bay, South-Kivu, Congo - kab_022012_10m | ecosystem: Environmental > Aquatic > Freshwater > Lake | place: Democratic Republic of the Congo: South-Kivu...
AAATCTGTCAGTCATGTTTATAAACAGCTCAGTTTTTTCATCCATATATTTCTCACAAACTGGCTTTATTACTTTTTCAGCAATATCTTTGCGTAATTGTTCGGTTGCCACAGTGTCATGGTGTTGAGCAGATATAACCACATTTTTTAAACGTACTGGCTTGTTATCAACGTACTCCACTGCTACTTGCGATTTTCCATCTGGTCGCAAGTAAGAAATTTCTCCACTTTTGCGCACCTCGGCTAAACGCTCGGATAATTTATGAGCCAACATAATTGGCAACGGCATCAATTCTGGTGTTTCATTAGTGGCATAACCAAACATCAAACCCTGATCACCAGCACCTTGCTCTTCGACGCTTTGTTTATTTACACCCTGAGCAATATCCGGAGACTGTTCATGAATTGAAACCAAAATACCAGCGTGATCAAAATCAATACCATAAGCTGGATCAGTATAGCCGATATCTTTTAAAACATTGCGAGTAATTGTTTGTACATCAACATATCCATTGGTAGTAACTTCCCCGCCAACAATTACCAAGCCAGTGGTAGTAAAACACTCTACGGCTACATGCGAATTAGGATCTTGACTTAAAAGTGTATCCAAAACAGCATCAGAAATCTGCTCGCAAATCTTGTCTGGATGCCCCTCAGTCACAGACTCAGACGTAAAAATATAATTATTAGACATAAAAAAGAGTTAAATATCACAGACGGAAGGAAGTTATTGATTAGTAATCGACCTTTAACCAATCAATAACCAACACCGTCAGTGTTGGTTATTATTTTAGAATAACTCGTTATTGCTGTCAATCGGTAATACCAGATGGAATTACGGCAATTTAGAAATTAGACTAATATCTTTTACCACATCCAAATCGCTCAATTTATGTACAGTAATCCGACCATACGAGATCACATATAAATAATCGCCAATATACAATGAACGATAAATTGGATCTTCGGTGTTACTTCTCAAAATTGACACATCATCACGCCCAATTCCGCCTAAGAAACTAAACCCATTAGTGGTATCAACATTGTAAACATACAAACCCGAAAATGTGTTGTCGCCATAAGCTGAGGGAGAAAAATTTTTCTTCTGCTCATCTGACAGCTGCATAATCTGTACTGGAAAAGCCAATAATTTTTTTGTCTTGGAAAAAAGAAAAGCATGATGGTCAGAAAGTGCATCTGAACTACTGCCACGATCACCAACCTCACGACTAGAAAGTTCTTGTGGACTAGCTGGGTTGGTAACATCAAACAAGCCAATTTTTAAACCCTGATACCAAGCAAATCCTGGAGTAGTCGAATTGCTAATTGCTTGCTTACCAATACCAATTAAATGATTTTCATCATATGGTTGGAGGTAAGTCGAATATCCGGGCATTGATAACTCACCCAATAATTGTGGCTCACGCGGATTTTTCAGGTCAAACACAAACATCGGGTCAGTCTCTTTAAAAGTTACCACATAGGCACGATTACCCATGAAACGAGCGGAATAAATTCTTTCATTCTCACCAAAATTTTCATACCAACCAATACGATTTAAATTTTTGTCCAAGATATATAAATTGTTTCGCTCCATATGACCATTGCCTACCCAGCCCCAGCCTTGCCCTTCGGTAGTAACTAAACGCAAATTACCGTTCTGCTCATCAAACGAAAATTGATTTAGAGTAGTTCCCGGAACAACCTGAGTGGCAACCAAATCAATTTTACCATTTTTTAAACTAAATTTTTGGATATCAGTAACTTCCTTGTTCCACCACGACCAATAACCATTGCGACGAGTAGCTACATATAGATTATTTGGAGAAACGTAAATCTGGCTGCCGCCCGCACCAATTAAAACCTGGCTACTAATTTTCCCAGTGGCATTCAATGGTAATGCCACGATTTCTAAATAATTATTTTCTTCAGTTGGCGTAAGATAATTTACATCAGCGCAATTGACTAAATTTTTTGATTTAGCTTCACGTGCCTGCGCTAGCGTGCCTCTAGATTCGTTATATCTTGGCAATAAATGATCAGTGTTAATCGTTCCATTGTAACTAATTGCATTGTAACCGTAATAATTCAAAACCAGATAAGCGTAATTGCCAATCACTCTTGAGCCCAACAAACTACCATCTAATATATCAGTACGTACCAAGGTCGGTTTTGTTTTATTTTTTATATTAAATACTTGCACGGCAGTAGCTGAATAGTAGGAATAGGTAGTTTTGTTATCAGAATAACTTGTATTACCAACAGCTAATAAATAATCACCACTCAAATAAAAACCCTCAGGAATAAATCCGTCTTTTAATTCTACCTTACCAACTATCCCAGCTTGTTTAACCGGCACTGCCTTAGTAATAGTTAAAAATATATTACCAGCCGTATTAAATGATAAACTATAAATATATTTACCATCGGTTTTACTAAATCAGACTCATCGACCCCCTCAACTTGAATATTGGTGGATGAATAATCACTCCCAGCTGAAGCTGAAACCGAAGTTGCACCCAAAATTCCGACTGATTCAGCTGACCCCAAACCAGTAGGAGCGGCGAAATCGATTCCTAAATCTACTGATCCAAGATTGTTAAAACCATAAACTTCTTTGGACCGGACATTTTGACTTTGTGTTTTTAAAACTGTTTGCAAATCAGCGCATGATTTCACTTTTTTAATTTCACGCGGCAAATTATTTTGAATAATAGTCGGGGCAGTGTATATTTTATTTTTTAAATTAATCTTTCCTTTTACACATTCCCCTGAATCTAACATTACCCCTTTGTTGTAATTGGTTGGGCAATAACCACTTTTTACTTCCCAAGCATCAGTGTAACCATCATTATCAGTGTCTAACGACCAAGGATTCACCCCATATTTTACCCAATCTTTTTGTGGCAAATCATTTTGATAACTTTTTACTGCGCCAAGTACTGGATTAGTGGCCAACAACAAGCCAGCTCCCAACAAGGCGAAAAACGCGAGTTTCTTTTTAAGCATATTAAAAAAATTAATATCCAAGTAATTTAAAAATACTAAATATTGTCGCTGCTGTAAAGACTAACAAAACCGGAACCATCATAAGTGGTGCCCAACTTAACTTATAGCGCGAAGCTTCGATCGCACCAACTTTACGTGCCCGCCAATAAATCATTACCATTAATACTGCTTCAATGCCAATAAATAAGCCACCGGCAACATCCAAAATCCCCACAAAACTACGAACACCGATCACAAAAAAAGTTATCGGCGCAATTATTACTAATAAAGTAGAAACTAGGTTGTTGATTTTGTGATCCCAAGTTAAGATTTGTTTTAAAGCAATGCCTAAGCCGATAAAACCAGTGCCCATTGCCATTGTTGCGAAAAGATTACCTAAAATTAAAATTGCCGGGCCAAATTTTTCACCCAAACCAATAGTAGCCACCTCGGTGGTACTGCCACCCATTACCCCAACTACCGCCGCCGCAAACAACATATACAAAACAATGGGTATTAACGTGCCAATTACTAAAGCTTTACGAAAATGACGCTGGCTGCCAGGCAACAAAGCGTGCGCCTCTGCAATCGCGGGAGAGGCATGAAGCGCGAACAAAATAACACCATATGGTAAAAACACTTGAACCGGGTTGGAATAACTCCAAGCTGTCCATTGAAAATGCGACAAAAAATAAAAAGAAATGCCGGCGATAATAGTAATCACTAAAAAACTAAGAATCTTTTCTATTTTTTTAACTGTCTGTAGGCCGCGCCAAACTGCCACACTACCTAATGTCCAAAAAATTACACTCCAAACTGCTGGATCGCCACCAAGCAACGCTGATAATGTTCTCCCCTCACCCACAATATAGGCCAACAACGCGCCAATCGAACTAAAAATAACAGTGAAGGATAAAAGCGATTTTGCCCAATTGCCCAAATATTTTCCAGCAAATCCTGGGAGTTGTAAATTTTCTTTGGTACGTACTGCGATCTCGCCGATCATTAAATTTAGAAACAGCATCACAATCCCCAACCCCAAAATATAGAGCAAGCCAATCTTCAGCCCCACTTGTGCCACTACATAAGGAATGCCGAGAACGCCGGCACCGATAGTCATACCAGTAATCATAAAAACTGCCTCAGTCACAGTGGCTGTTTTTTTATAAACACCCTGATGTAATACAATTGGTTTTTCGTTTAATGTCATAGGGATTATCAATTTAATAATTTAATTTTACCACATATGGCGCATTAATAGAAGAATCCAACAAACAATCATAAGTAATAAATACGATCTCGGCAATAAAAAAATACCGTGCCAAAATGGTGCGGTATTTTATTGGTGGGTGGTACAGGATTCGAACTTGTGACCCTCTCGGTGTAAACGAGATGCTCTAACCAACTGAGCTAACCACCCAAAAGTAAAAAAATAATATCACATATTAAAAAACTTGTAAAGGTCTAAAAAAACAAAAGACCCCCATATTTACAGGGGGTCTAATGTTTGCTTAATTAGTAGTTATAGTAAGTTAAGCCAGAATCTTTGGTTGAACCGTTCTTTGCGGTCATCCGAGCCCAGAAAAAACCACCGTGATAAAGTGAACGTGGAAAAGTCAAAACGCAAGAAGCATTTTTATCTGACCCATTAAAATTACATTTCTTTACCAACGGCTGGGAATTTTTGGTATTATCAACGCCTAAGTAAATCTCAATACTAGAAACACCAGAATCAGCATAAGCGTCACCACTAATCTTTATCCACGACACGCCATTTTCATTAAACAAACTAATTGGGTTGTTGATAGAAAGATTATTAGCCACCTTGCGATTAACCTCAACTGTCAAATGCCCATAACCAACATTTCCAGCACTATCATAAACACGCACAATGTAATCGGCAATTCCCCAATTAATATTGGCCGGAGCGGAGAAAGTGATTATTTCGTCGGCGGTACAAACACTTGTATTATAACAAGTACGTAATACTTTTTCAGTTTCTCCCAACATTTCAATACGTTGGACACTAACATTGTCACTAGCATTAGCAGTTAAATAGACACGATTCCCCTCGGTATAAATCTTTTTATCACTTGTCAAACTAACGGTTGGAGCAACTGTATCTGTGTTGTTGGTCACATAAATACTAATTGAATTTGTACCAACGTTTCCTGCTGCATCATAAGCATAAACTCGGAAATTAACTGTGCCTAATTTATTGGTAACATATGAATAGTGTAATTCATCAGAACCAACTTCTTTTACCTTTACACCATCGCGATATACAATCATCTTGGTAACTTTGACATTGTCGGTGGCGTCAAAATCAGTACTAAACACATCGCCTAATTTGTATGACGAATCTACTTTACTCACATATACTTTTGGCGCTTCAGTATCCTTTACCACTGGAGGTGAAGGTGGGGTCACTGGTGTACAGCCCTCAGTCCATTCCACTTTGTATTGTGTTTTTGAAGCACAGGTCATCACATAATTACGATAACCATAGCCAGCATCACGACAAGCACTGGTTAAAGTATAATTCTTACCACTACGATTAATGTTGATGTTTTTCCCTACTTGCTCACAAGAATCAACATTAATATAATTAAAACCATCCGCCGCTAAAACTACATAAGCAGCAGAAAATATACCGACACTGGCCAAAATCAGACCAGCTAATAATTTCTTTGACATAATAAATAAATTAAAAACAAAGGACCTTCTTATGCCTTTGTTTTAACATTAAACAGCAAAAATGTCAATGCCTGGCTTGGCTTATTTGCGGGCACACCTGAATGTGTTTGATAATTTCCTCGCTTTTTTCGGTCGCGAGACCGAAAGGATGCGTACCGACGCATAACCCGCTACGGAAAATATCAAACACATTAACCCAACTATTTCGCCAAATTTTTAATAAAATCCGGTATTTCATTTAAACCCTTTTTCTGCAACCAATACCACCATTCTGCCCCCCATAAATAATCACGGCTAAACCCCAGCCGACGCGCATAGGCCAAATTACTTTTAAGACGTGCCAAATCCATTGATTTATTTAATTCATCAATTGTCACGTCTTTAATATCTTTATCTGGCAGCCATGGCTCAGCCTGCAACTCTACTACAAACGCATCGCTGGGCTGGCGTGCATTTAGCCATAATTTTAAACGATAAAAGCCGGTTGGCAACCAATCATAATTCCAATAGCCAAGATATTTATTCCAAACAACTTGATAAAGGGTGGTACCAAAATAATCGCCTGCCCGAGCAGTGCGAAACCAGGTGCTTAGCTCACCGCTATCGGCTGCTAAAATTTTGTGGTTATTATCCCCTGCCCTTACCCAAGAAATTTCTTCATTAAATTTAGTGGCTGTTAATTTACGACAAGTTGCACCAAATGGTAAAAACGGTTCATTCTCCACTTGCCAAATTTCTAGCGCCAGATTATTTTTATAACGCTCCACCACTGTATTGATATATTTCTCTAGCGCCAAAAAATATTTTTCATCAGTTAAATCTTTGGTCCATTCCGGTGCGTGACATTCGGGCCAGCGTGGTGTTTTTTGCCCCACTGCCAAAACTATTTTAGCATTACGTTTAGCCGCTTCAGCCATCAACCAATCAAGTCGAGTAAAATCAAATTTATCAGGCTCTGGTTCAACTTCGCTCCAACGCGCTGATAAACGAACATGTCGGAAACCCCAATCATCCAAAATTGTTTTAAATACATCCTGATAATTGCCAGTCAAATAATCGGCGTAATCGGGTTGAAATGAAACACCATAGATTACCGATTTTTGAGCAGCGTGTTTACTAAAAAAATTATCTACCAAAAAAATAATCGCGACACCTACTAGAATAATTAAAATTATGATAATACTTTTTTTCATTTTAAAATTTTATAACAACAACGCCAAACCAACCGAAATAATTGCTACTGAAATAATTTCCTGAGCAATTTCTGTTCGGCTGTATTCTTCTTTAAAACGTGCTGGAAAAAATCTGGACATTATTCCCACAAGGATTAAAAGAAAAGCATATTGCGCACCAGATAACGCATTAACAACTGTTACACTACCCAAAAAGACTGCATACTGAACTAAAATAAGCGCGACTACGCCTAATATTTTATCTAAAATTACAAAAGTTGTACGGCTAAGCGAACGTTTTTCGCGTGTATGCTTGGCATGGCGGACAAAAATTTCTTTCCAGAATGCAGGCACACACAAAAGCAAAACTCCAAAAACTCCGGTAAAACCTCGCCCCCAGACAAAACCGCTAAAAAAACCGACTTCATTATATAAAAATTTCGAAGCCACATGTGAAATGGCAAAAAATATTGCTGCCAACACCCCCCAAACAATCGCACTATTCCAATTTTGTTTTTTATTAGTATATTCTGAAGAGATAAGCAACGAGCCAAAGGCCAAAAGAACCACGGCTATTAATTGCCGATCAGATATAATCTCATGCAAAAAAATGCGACTTAAAAATAAAACAGCCAACGGAATAACACCGCCGATCAAGGGGCCAATGTGACTAATTTCACTTTTCCTAACACCCAAATACATTGTCCACAAACCGCCGGCAAAACTGAAACCAACTAATATTGCCGATAGCCAATTAATCGCCGAACCTGGCAACTGTGTCCAGGGCATTAAAAAAAATAAGGGAACAACAAAAATTGTAGAATAAAAAACAAAACGTAGCGGCGAAACTTTCTCGTCGGTAAGAATAAACTTATCTAAAATACTTACAACTGCAGATAAGGCGTAACCAATAAGGGCAACAATTAGCCACATAACTTCTTTCTTGTTTTTAATAATCTCCTCGCTTTTTTCGGCCGCCAAGGCCGAAAGGACGAAGCTGTGGCTTCGTAACCCGCTACGGAGAATATTAAAAACAAACTTAAATTATTAAAAATTAAATGCACTATAATATAAAATATTATAACACAAAAACACCACCTAACAAAATTAAGTGGTGTTTCTTTCTCAGAGGACAAATTTTATCCTCTAGGAGAGACCCGTCCGAACGACTGTATCAGCCCAACGACCGCGCAATTGCGCAATCATCAGACATTCACAGTCGCCCGAACGTCGCTCTCCAACGCTGTTACTTCGTTTCCAACACACGCGCCGGAGAACCCTTCGCCGCCTTCTTGGCAGCTGCTTTGCCGGTCTTGGTGCCCGTCTTGTCATAACGGTGCAAACCACAGCCCGGGCAAATGCCAGTGCCCTTCTTGTCCTTGAACGGTCCGCACCGAGGACACTCTTTCATGCACATACTTTTTCCTCCCTCTGATTGATTGCCTATTCAGACCAGTTCAACTGAGCTGAATCCGACAATCAATCTGAATTAATGAACAAACAAATCACCCTGCTCCATTTGAGGAAAGCAGGGTGATATCTGAATTATTATTCTATAACTATCTTTTAGTTAGATAAATTATCACTCTGCCAACCCCATGAACGCAAAACATAGGCGATCTTGACATCGTCATGCTTGCAAATTGACCAATTGTGCGAGTGATTTAGAATCATAAACTATATTTGTATAATTACATTAATTTTTAAATCGGTCAAATTTAGTTATCCACAATTTTTGGCTAAAACTAGATAACAAAAGCATATAGCGACCTAATAAGGCTAATTTATAGGCCAAAAAATTGCTTACTTTAGCAAAATTAATTTGGCTAATATTAGCCAAATTCACCTATTGACAAGATGGCTGTTTTGTGCTATAATTACACGTTTATTACGTATAAACATATGCGTATTCTAATGATCGGACAAAAAGGAATTCCAGCACAATACGGTGGTATTGAACGCCACGTTGAAGAATTGGCGATGGAATTAACTAAACAAGGCAACGAGGTAATCGTTTATGCCCGATCTTGGTATACTAAAAAAACCCTTAATGAACGGAAAGGTATAAAAACCATCCATACTTCTGGTGTTCATACCAAAAATCTTGATGCTATTACTCACTCTTTCACCGCCACCATCAATGCCTTATCACAAAAACCAGACATCATTCATTATCATGGCGTTGGCCCAGCTTTACTAGCTTGGATTCCAAGAATATTTTTGCCAAAAACAAAAGTGGTTGTTACTTTTCACTGTGTTGACCGCTACCACCAAAAATGGAGTTGGTTCGCCAAATTAATGTTGCATTTGGGTGAATGGGCAGCGTGTAATTTCCCTCACGTCACTATCGCTGTATCTCGCAGTATTAAAAATTATTGTCTCAACGAATACAAATGCGAAACGACTTACATTCCAAACGGTGCTCGCAAAATTGTCGCTAGTGAACCAAACTTACTAAAACAATTTAATTTGGAACCAAAAAAATATCTTGCCATGATTTCACGTTTGGTGCCCCATAAAGGTGCACACTATTTGATCGCGGCTTGGGAAAAAATCAAACAAACAAAGCCGGAATTGATTGCAGATTACAAATTAGCCATTGTTGGCGACAGTGCTTTTACTGATTACTATGTTTCTGGTTTAAAAAAATTCGCTGCCAAAGATCCGAGCATTGTTTTCACAGGCTGGGCGCAAGGCAAGGTATTAGATACAATTTTCCAAGAAACTGCTTTATTGGTACACCCATCAGAAAACGAAGGCTTGCCATTAACAGTTTTAACCGGCATGGCCGCGAGCGTACCAGTGCTTGTCTCGGATATTGCTGAGCACTTGGAATTAATTGATGATAAAAATTTTCTCTTTGCCAACACTGACGTTAATGATTTGGCCGACAAGATAATTAACATCTTGGAGAATCCAATGATGGCTAGTGCCAAAGCTAAACAAAATCAAAAAATAGCTCACGAGGTTTACTCGTGGGAAAAAATTGGCGAACGAACAGAAAAATTATATACCGACCTAATTGAACAACCACTTGAAAAGATAGCAACTGAAATTGCTTAAAAAAATCTCCCTACTGGGGAGATTTTTTTTGATCAATTAATTCTTGATAAATTTTTTCTAAAGAGACTAGATAATTTTCTGTACCATGATTTTTCAAAACTAACTGGCGTGCATTTTTTATTATTCTATCAGCCTCAGTCGGTGACAATTCCATGGCCTTTTTAATTACTCGCGCTAAATCTTCTGGATCTTCCGGTTTGAACAAAAATCCGGTTTCATTGTCGTGTATTAACTCATGATTTCCGCCGCGATCAGCCGCTACCACAATCCGACCATAGCTCAAAGCCTCTAGTATTGCCATTGAACAATTCTCATAAAACAACGATGGCACCACTACTACTCGGGCGGTGTCCATTACTTCACGCCAACGATCGCGATTAACCCAACCCGTTTTAAAAACATTAGTTAAACTATATTGAACAATAAAATTATCCACCCACTCATCTTCTGGGCCAGAGCCAGCAACAATTGTTTGGTATTGTCGAAGCCATGGTAAAGCGGCCATTAATACTTTGATGCCCTTTTCCACATGAAAACGACCAAGATAAACAATCTTATCCCCCAAAGGTGCAAAATTCTCTGGCAGCACAAATGGATTGCGCAGTAGACGCATTTTCTCTTTTGGAAAACCCCACTTAATCATTTTGTTTAGCATAAACTCAGAAGGACAAACAAAACGATCCACCATTTTCCAAATGCCACGTAGCCAATAATAATAAGACTCAAATGCGATCGCGGCATTGGCAGTAAAATTTTTACTTACACACTGATAACGAACGCAATTAAAATAATTATGCTGAAAACAGGCTTCACATAATTTATTGTCAACTCCGCGGATCATTCGATGATTAGGGCACATTGGCTGCACATCATGTACAGTCAAAACAATTGGTACATTTTTCTTTTTTAAGGTAGTAAATGTACTAGCGGAAAGATGGTGATAGACATTGTGCAAATGGGCCACCTGTGGATCAAAGGCGGCAATCAGCGCACGCATTTTTTTCTCAACTTCGCTTGAACACAAAAAGTGTTTATAGGTTTTTAATGACTCAGAAAAATTACGATCCATTCTAAGCTCGCCTAAATCATTAATGAAATATCCGGAATAATCCGAAATATTGTTGTTAGTATTTTTCATGGAAAATTCCGAAACCTCATGTCCACGCCCACGCAAACCTTTAACTGTATCCAAAAATACCACCTCAGCTCCGCCGCGGCGATAGAAAAATTTGTGGGCTTGTAGAATGCGCATATACTGTTTAACTTGCTATTTTTTCAAATTAATTACTAGCTCCTCCCCATTCACAACTTTTTCTCCCGCACGATTAAAATATCCGATACTAGTTTTTTTAAATCCAACTGTACGTGCTAAATCTTTTAATTCTTTATCAGAAAAGCTATGAATATACCGCTTTACATCTTTTCCTGGAGTCGCATTCCAGCCAACCAAAAAATCATTTTCGTCCAAATTTGGCAAAGGATTTTTTATTTGTTCCGGGATACCATAACGTTTACGTGGCCAATCATTAAATAAATTCCAAACAATAATATCCGCTCGGCCGCCAGGTTTTAACACCCGTTTTATTTCTTGTAAAAATTTCAAACGATTTTCTGCCCCAGGAATATGATGCAAAACCGCAAAACTAATAACGTGGTCAAAACAACTATTTTGATAAGGCAGTTTTTTACACGCATCCCCTACTTTAAATTCCACTAACTTATTTTTAATTTCAGCGGCGTATTTTTTCTTAGCAATTTTTATCAAACCGCTAGAAATATCAATGCCGTAATATTTTACACCACGCTTCAAAATTTCACCAGCCATCAAACCATTACCACAACCCAAATCCAACACCTTTTGTCCAGACTTAAAACGTTTAATCTGTTTCATTTTGATACCAGAAGGAAACGGCCGTGAATCATCCCAATTCTTGGCAATGGTATTGTATTGTTCCTTAACTTCCTTTATAATTTCCTTAGCCCGATTAGGTTTCATATATTATGGAAAATTTAGCAGAAAAAATAATCTTACAGGCCGCGCGTACACCAAAATTAGACGCGGAAAAACTTAACACGATCAAACGTGATTTTTTACGTATTCAATCTGGGGGCAAACACATCCCGACTACAGCTGAGCTCCTAAAATCATACCATAAATTGGTCAAACTTAACAAGCTAAAATCATCAGAAAATTTAGAACGAGCGTTGGTTAAACGCGCGGTGCGTACTATGTCGGGGGTCTCGATTGTCACAGTTTTGACAAAACCTTTCCCCTGCCCAGGAAAGTGCATATATTGCCCGGACGACGCTCGGATGCCAAAAAGCTATATCGCCGAGGAACCGGCTGCCGCGCGCGCCCTAACCCTCAAATTTGACCCCTACGAGCAGGTTAAACGTCGGATTGAGACATTGGAGGGTAATGGCCATTCGGCCGACAAAATCGAGCTAATTGTCAAAGGCGGTAGCTGGAACGCTTACCCGTTAAATTATCAATACTGGTTTATCTTGCGTTGTTTTGAGGCTTGCAACCGCAGCCGGGCAAAAACAAAATTAAATATAACTTTGGCTAATTTAAAAAAGTTAATGGCCCGCGCTCAAACTAAAAACGAATCTGCTCCACATCGAATAATCGGGCTAACTTTGGAAACTCGTCCTGATCTGATTACAACACAAACCACTGAAACAATGCGCGCACTTGGTTGTACAAGAGTAGAATTAGGCGTACAAACAATTGATGAAAAAATATTAAAGCTAATCAAACGTGGTCATAATGCTCGGGCAGTCAAAAACGCTGTCACACTTCTGCGGCACTATGGCTACAAAGTTGATTTTCACTTAATGCCCCAATTGCCTGGGACAACTCCAGTGAAAGATTTAAAAATGATGCGCGAAATTTTTTCCGATCCGGCCTATCGGCCAGACATGTTAAAAATCTACCCCTGTAGCGTGGTGGAAAACACCGAATTGTATAAATGGTTTAAAGCAAAAAAATTCAAACCGTATTCTGATAAAAAATTAATTGGGGTTTTGAAGCAATTTAAAAGTGAGGTGCCACAATATGTGCGCATTTCGCGGCTCATTCGCGATATCCCAGGCAATCATATTAAGGCAGGCAACCGTATTACTAATTTACGCCAAATGATCCAAACGCAGATGGCAGCCGAAAATTTACACTGCCGATGTTTGCGTTGCCGCGAAGTTGGTCACCAAAAAATTGATACTAAAAATTTATCCTTAAAATTATTTGTGGAAAAATATGAAGCAAGTGATGGAAATGAATATTTTTTAAGTTTTGAAGATAAAAAACGCCAAGCGGTTTTCGCATTTTGTCGATTACGAATTGATAAGACTGGAATCTATTCGGCGTTTATCCGTGAGCTACACACCTATGGACAAACTTTAGCAATAGGTG
>Ga0172367_10006787_pt1 | contig 13326 bp, 10 predicted proteins | sample Lak10m_FD_114542 | JGI IMG/M metagenome (GOLD analysis project Ga0172367, IMG submission 114542) | Freshwater microbial communities from Kabuno Bay, South-Kivu, Congo - kab_022012_10m | ecosystem: Environmental > Aquatic > Freshwater > Lake | place: Democratic Republic of the Congo: South-Kivu...
CTGGTTCAATGCATCAAGAGGTTTTAGACCGTGTTGCAAGCATGATCGGAGATCTCGATGATATAACTGTGCAATGGCATAGTTTTGATGGTTCTGTCTGGCCATTTAAGACTGGTGAAGGCTTCAAAGGCGGCGGTGGTACAAGTTTTCATGTAATTGAAGACCATATATCTAACAATGTTCTAGCTGATGGTACAAGCGAACATTGCTGCGACGAAGATCTTGACTTTGTTTTAGTCTTAACAGATGGTTATGCTCAAGAACTAATTCCTTCATCTCCTGAAAAATGGATTTGGTTAATTGTTCCTGGCGGAACAACTTGGCCACTTGATTCTGGAATGTCTTGCAGAGAAATTGACCCAATAAATCAATAATATTAAGAGAGCTTTCAGTTATGAAGGCTCTCTTTTTTTAATATTTTTATAAAATATATAAAAAAATAATTCATATAAATATTAATTATCAAAATTATAATGACTATTATAAAGTAAATTGTTAATTATTATTGTTATCATCAATAATCTCAATTGAATTTATATTTGTGCTATCATCTTTACTATTATCTAATATCTCTTTTTCATCTACACTAGAATCATTATTACTGATTATGCCTTCTTCATTGATGCTATCTATGTTGTTTGATTCTTGGTGTAAAGTTGAGATGTCTTCTGAATAATTAATTTCATCAATAATTACAAATGGAATATCTAAGGGAATTTTATATTGAAGAGGATAAGCATCTTTAAGAAATTTATTAAGAGCTTTCTTAAAAATTATTGCTGGGACAGATCCTCCAGAAACGTTTTTAAAACCATTAATATTATGCATTGGTATTTGTCCTTGATTGTAACCAACCCAAATTGATGAGACAATATTATCGTAAAATCCTATAAACCATGCATTTGTATATTTATCAGTGGTTCCTGTTTTTCCCATAACAGGTAGATTACCAATTTGAGAGTTTCCACCTGTACCATTTCTAACAACTTCTCGAAGAGCTAATTTTAGATCAGGGATAATTTCATTTTTATATGAAGGGTTTTTACGTGTTTTAACTAAGGGTAAAAATTTGTTATTTTTAGAAATTTTTGTAATTATTTTTGGTTCGCTATAAATACCTTCATTATTTAAAGTAGCAATCATTGATGCCATCTGCAACGGTGATACCTCATCTATACCTAAAGTTATATCACCACCTCTGCTCTTAGTGTCTATACCTAGTAATTTAGCCTGTTTTTGGATTTCGTTTGGTCCTATTTCTATAGCTAAATTTACAAATGCTGTATTTATTGAATTTGCAAATGCACTTAACAAAGTAACTTTACCATAATTTTTATTGTCATAATTATAAACAGGTTCTCTTCCTTTTATTTTTACTGATCTTGGTGCATCTATATAATCAGTAAGTTTATAACCTTTATTAAGAGCGGTAACTAACGTTATAAACTTAAATAATGAGCCAGGCTGTCTGCCGGATCCACCGCCAAAAATTCCTAATGCAGTGTTAACTTCTGATTGATTAAAATCCTTACCTCCTGATATTGCTATAATACTCATAGTTTCAGAATCTATTATTACCGATGAGCCGTTTGGTGAGTTCTGGTCCTTAAGTTCATTTCTAATGACTTTTTCTAAATTTTCTTGAAGATTAATATTAATATCAGTATAGATGTCAATATTTCCTTTTTTTATATCTAAAGTGGGGTAAAGTTTTTTAAGTTCGCTTTGAACGGTTGAGTAAACCCAAGGATATTGTATGACAATTTTAGAATCATTATTTCTAGGTAGTATTTTAGTATATGGGTCAGCTGATTTATAATAATTATATTCTAATTTTGTGATCAGATTATCATTTAGTAGAAGATCAAGAGATTGATAAAACCTTTTTTTAGAATTATCTAAGTTGGTATATGGGTTATAATTATTTGGGGATGGTATAGTATTAATAATAACTAAAAATTCTTCGAAATTTAAGTCCTTAACATTTTTACCAAACCAATTTATTGAAGCGGTCTGAATTCCATAAATATTACCACCTAAAAATATAGTATTTAAATATTTGTTTAAGATATATTGTTTATCATATTTATTTTCAACAGAGAGAGCATATATTGCTTCAAAAAATTTACGCTCAAATGTTCTTTTATTAGTAAGAAACTCATTTTTAACTAACTGTTGAGTTATTGTTGATCCGCCTTCTTTAATTTTGCCTTCTTTAAAATTAACTAAGGCAGCTCTTATAATTGCCTTATAATCTATACCCTTATGGTTTAAGAAATTTTTATCTTCAAAATAAAATAATACTTCCTCTTGTTTTTTTGATAATTTTTCTTTATATGGTATAAAAGATTCTGACGGTAAAACTGATGCAATAGATGTATTATTTGCTGAGTAGATGTTTGATACATAATTTGTTGTTTTCTCAGTAAAATTAAAACTATTATAATTTATCATATTTACAGTATAAGGAAGTGTGAAAATAAAAATCATAAGACCTAAAAAAATGCTTGTAATAATTATGATTAGGTGCTTTATGATAAACATATTATTATTATTCCAAATATTTGAATATGGTAAATATTTGATTGGTTTTTTTGCTAATATAGTTATAATGTATAAATAAATTAAACTCAAAAAGTGTGGGTTTAATCTCCCATACTTTTTATAACAGATAAGGTGTTAAAAATGCAGTATGGAGAGAAAACAATCCAACTACAAGAACTTCTTACAAAAACTAAAGAATCTTTAGAAGAAGTGTTAAATACATTCCAAGAAAATGCTACATATAAAGAAACTCCAGATGCTAAAGAGTATATGAACTTCCCAATCGCAAAAGCACTGTTACATGCTGTTGCTTCAGGTCAGAGATATTATCTTGTCGGAGAAGCAGGAATTGGTAAAACAAGTTTTGCTAAATGGTTCTGTAACGTTTTAGGTATTAAGATAGCATATTTAAATGCTGCTAATATATCTATAGAAAATTTACAAGTACCTTTTCCAGTCGAGGATCCAATATCTTCACTAAAAGTTTTAGATCCATTATTTTATAATGAATTTGTTACTCCAGGACCTAAGGTTATCTTTATCGATGAAATCGGTAGAGCTGACCAATCACTTGGAAATTCATTAATGGAGATTTTACAAGAGGGAACGCTTGCAGGGAAAGTTATCCCGGATTTGATTACAGTTATTGCAGCTGATAATCCACAAGGTTCAGATTATGGCAAGATGGCTGGTTTAGATTTCTCACAAGCAGATAGATTCGCGGCTCTTGAACTTACTTCTAAGGATAGTCCTTGGCGTAGACACTTGGCAATGAATTTTCCAAATGTTGACTTGAGTAAAGTATACTCAATTTATGATACATTTGATGCTGATGTAAGAAAGGTTCTAAATCCAAGAGTTTTAGAATTTTTAATTCCAGCATTACTTGATGGCTTTCCGGGTGAATATGTTCTTCCAATTGTAAATGGTGTTAGAACAAAGCTTATTAATAAAGCTGGCCAGGATATTACAAAGCAATCGCTTGATAAAATCGCTCTGGCACTAGGAACAGTCAATAGAGAAACATTACCAGATAAACTTGATAAAGCAGTAGATTATGCTCTTAGAACTGGATCAAATTTATATATTCAAGGTCGTCCAGGAATTGGAAAGACAAGCAGAATTAAATCATTACTTAAATCAAAGAATATTAAGTATCATTATGACTCTGCTGCTGTATTACAGCCAGAAGATATGTCTGTTCCGTTTCCTTCTGTCGATGGTCAATCTATTGAGTTAATGCCAATGCGTAAGTTTGTAGAGAACGAACCATGGGTATGGATAGTAGATGAAATCGCTCGTGGTTCACGTAGAACTCAATCTGCTCTAATGGAACCTATTCAAGAAAGAACAATTGCCGGTAAGCCGCTAAATCTTACATGCACTATTGCTCTAAATAATCCTAGAGAAGTTGCTGGATTTAAACTAGATGTAGGTAAAAATGACCTAGCACAAGCAAGTCGTTTTGCTTTATCAATTGAAGTAGATGCTGATGACATTCCCTCTCCTACATACCTTCGAGACCTTTATGGCGAAGAGGTAGCAACACCATTTATTGAATGGTGGGAAGATGATCTAGACGATATCGGAAGAGTACTATGTACTCCTCGTTGTTTAGAGCGTATGATTTCGATGCATGAAGCTGAATTGCCATTACAATGGGCATTGCCTTATGTTAACGGCTCATATGTGAAGGTTCCTTTAGTTGAACTTCAGGCAAGGCTTGATAAACGTCCTATGGCCCGTTTAAAGGCTATTGTAGCGAAGGTAGATGAGTACGAAGAATTGTTGCTTGCCGGTAAAGATGAAAATCCTATGGAGCACGCTGCGGTATTTATGGCATTTTATAAAGCAGATCTTAAACAACTTGAGAATGCTAAAGATGTCTGTATTAGATTATATCGTGTACTTGATCGTCAACATAAAATCGATCTTATCCGTCAAGGCGGTGAAAGACAACGTTTCTGGAATGCTGTCTTAACTGATGCAGATAAGAAACAAAAATAGTAATATAAATAAGGAGAGCAATGCTCTCCTTATTTTTTTTAACTTTTGACATAAAGATTTGTAGATATAAAATATAGAAATGAGTTGGAAAATAAAAGATGGTTTTGAAGCTAAAGGTGATCAGCCAAAAGCAGTTAAAGAAATAATTCAAAAAATTAATAAAAAAGAGAAATTTATCACATTGCATGGAGCTACAGGTACTGGTAAATCAGCAACAGTTGCATTAGTTTTATCAGAGATTAAAAAACCTACACTAATAATTGCTCCAAATAAAGTATTAGCTGCTCAATTAGTATCAGAGCTACGTGATTTATTACCGGAGGTCTTTATTGGATATTTTATATCACATTTTGCTTACTATAGACCGGAGGCTTATGTTCCAAATACAGATACATTTATTGAGAAAGATTCAGCGATAGATAGCGAGATAGAGAGACTAAGGCATGAAGCAACATTAGGTATTTTATCAAGAAAAGAGGTGATAATTGTAGCATCTGTATCAGCTATTTTTGGATTAGGAAGGCCTGAAGAGTATTCAGAGAGGATGCTTTATATAAAAAATAAGATGTTATATGATAGAGATGATTTTATAAAAAAGATGGTTAGTATTGGTTATAGCAGAAATGATGTAAACCTAATTAAAGGTTGTTTTAGAGTAAGAGGTCAGATTGTTGACATTATTTCATCATCAGGAGTTGATGCATATAGATTAGAATTTGATGAAAATATTATTGATAATATAAAAGTAATTGATCCTGTAACTGGAGAGATAGTTAAAAATATATCTGAATTTTATTTAACTCCAACAAGTCATCATATCTTTAATACAAATATTTTAGAGGTTGTTTTGAGTGATATTGAGAAAGAGCTAAGAGATAGAATCAAATTTTTTAAGAAAAATAAGAAGATTGTTGAAGCGGAACGTTTAAAAATTAGAACAAATAATGATTTAGAGAGCCTTCGCGAATTGGGAATGACAAAAGGGATAGAAAATTATTCGAGACATTTTGATAGAAGAAGAACTGGAGAGCCTCCCGCAACATTACTAGATTATTTTCAAAATGAATTTATAACTGTTATTGATGAATCACATATTACAATACCTCAGATAGGCGCTATGTATGAGGGTGACCAATCAAGAAAGAGAACATTAGTTGAGTATGGTTTCAGATTACCTAGTGCTTTAGATAATAGACCTTTAAAAAATATAGAATTTTTTAATAAAATAAAAACTACTTTATTATTATCAGCTACGCCAGGTGATTTTGAATATAAAAACTCAAAAAATGGTTTCGTTGAACAAATAATTAGACCAACAGGTTTAGTTGACCCAAAAATATATATTAGGCCAAGAGAGACGCAATTTGAAGATATGATAAGAGAGGTTAGCAAAACAATTAAGAATAATGAAAGAGTATTAATTACTACTGTTACAAAGAAATTAGCAGAACAAATATCTGATAAGCTTTTAGAGAATAAAATAATGTCTTCTTTTATTCATTCTGATGTTAAGACATCTGACAGAATTGATACGCTAAAAAATTTACGATTAGGGGAAATTGATGTTCTGGTAGGAGTAAATCTTTTAAGGGAGGGTTTGGATCTTCCAGAGGTATCTAAAGTAATTGTTTTTGATGCTGACCTAGAGGGATTTTTAAGATCTGAGAGATCTTTAATACAAATAGTTGGAAGAGCAGCTAGAAATATTAATGGAACTGTTATTTTTTATGCTGATAGTATAACTCCTGCGATGAAATCGACAATAGATGAAACTAATAGGAGAAGAGCTATACAAGAAAAATATAATATAGATAATAATATAAAACCAAAACAACTTGTAAAGAAAATAAATTCATTAATTAATCGAGATAACCTGAAAGAAGTTTATAAAAATAATAAAAAATTTGATAGCATTGGTGAAGAAATTAAATTTCTTGAAAATGAAATGAAAGATCTAGCTAAAAATCTAAAATTTGAAGAGGCTATGCTAATTAGAGAAGAGCTATATAAGCTAAAAAAAGAATCAAAAATGTTTAAAGAAGAATTTGGAATTTAGTTAGAAAGATAAGCAAATTGTGCAAGTGGAGATTTGATTCTATACTTAGAAGTCTTAATTATAGATCTTAGCTCAGATTTATCAAGGCAATTACTGTGAGCAAGTTTAGAGATACTGATAGCTTTCTTTTCTGTTTTTTTATTAGATCTTTGATATATTTTATTATCAGAGGTGCCAAATATATCTTCTAGTACTCCTAAATTAGAAAGAATAGGAGCTTTAATTTCTTCTCTATTAGTAGAAATTATCTTAATAATATCATCAAAAAAACCGTTATCACTAATAGGATATTGCATTAAGTCCTCATAGGAAATTGTGTCATAATTTGTAGTTGAATTACCATCTTCGTCTAGATACTGAGCCTCAAGACGTAAAGCGGTTGCTGATCTAGCTAGTATTTGAGAGATATTTTTTATAGCAGAGATAATTCCATCTCTTGATAAACGTTCTTTAACTAACTTATCAAGTTTTACTGAATCTTTTTTTAATTTACCATCTTTTGATATAAATAATTTAGCTTTAGAAGAATAAAAATCTTGATATAAGTAATCTTTTATTTCAGCAATCATAGGCTCACGGTGATTTTTTTCCTTATATCTATCAATAAAATTTTTTGAAGCTGCTTTTATTTGATAACTTACCCTATCTTCAATAGTGGCATCAAAAGAAAATTTATAAAGGAGATCGTCAAAAAACCACTTTGATTTTAAGGTAAGATAGCCTGATAATGTTCCTTTTCCTGATCTATAAGTTGAGATAGTTTCAAGCAACCAGAGAGAAATTTCAGAAGATATATCTTCTTTAAGGTTGATATAACGAGAATAGTCAATTTTTGATCTAAAAAAATACGAGAAATTGTTAGTAAAATGTTCATTTAGTAATGTAACTAATGTCTCTAAAGCAATATCTCCCTTATGAATTATAGCCCGCTCAGAGAGCGATAGATTATATCTATTTTTATCAAGTATCTTTGACTCTAAATAGATATTGTAGAGATCCTCAATTTTGCGACTTTCAGCAACAATATTCATGTATATAATGTTACTATTGAGTAATATAATGCATATACCCCCGGTTTAAAAAATAAAATTTTTAGTACTAAAATCTTGACATTATGAGTCAATAATCAATATAAATATGTGAAAGAAAAATTGATAAAGAAATTTGAAATATTATATGATAAACTTTATAGATATTTTAATAAAGAAATAAATCTAAATTTGTCTATATCAGAAGCTTTAGGTAAATCAGATAATCAATATAATATAGATATAATAGAATTAGCTCATGAAATAAAGACTCCATTAATAACTGCTATATATAACTTAAACAAAATAAAAGAAAAAAATAGCGAACTAGACATTATAAAATTATCTCTAGACCACATAAAAAATTTATTAGATAATAGCATTAATTTAAGTAACAATTATGATATAATTAGACTTTGCAAAGATGCTATTATAATAGCTGGTGGTAAAAATAGAATTATTGTAAAAGATAATCTTTTGCAAAGGTTCTTAATTAAACCAGAAATAGCCACTAAAGTCATGCAGATATTTATTATTCTATTTTCAAATTCATTAAAGTATTCTTTAGAGAAGTCTAAAATTATAGTAGAAATAACTGAAATAGGTAAAGAAGTAAATTGTAATATTATATCAAAAGGGTATATTATTGAAAGAAAAGAATGGGGAAAAATATTTATAAAAGGAAGAAGATTACCTAATGCTTTGGATAAACCAGGAAGCGGATTAGGTTTATCTATCGCTTATAGGCTTAGTAAAAAAATAAAAGCTGATCTAAGGGTTAAGAAAAGCGATAATAACGAAACAATTTTTTCATTTATATTGATAAAATAATTTATATAATCAACTTTAGATATATGAATTAGCAAAATGATAACAAGAAAATAGTAATATGCCTACTTTATAGAATCAAGGAGGTTGATAGAGAAGTCTATCTTAAAATATGAAAGGAAATATATATGTTAAAAAATCGTAAAGGTTTCACTTTGCTTGAGCTTATTGTAGTTATAGTTGTTGCAGGTTTACTTGCTGCAATTGCTATACCTTCTTTTAATAATGTTAAAACAGAGGCTAAGAAACAAGCAGGTTACCAGGAAGCGGTAGCATTCGTTAAGGAGATAAATGCTCTAGCAGCATTTACATCCGCAGCTGATGCTTCTACACAGGCAGCAGTAGCAATCGAAGATGCTGGACAAGGTGCATCTTATGCTTCAGGCGTATTTACAGCAACTAACGGTGTACAGCATAATGTGTCATTTAATGGTGATACCGCAGCTGTTGGAGCAATTGTAGCTGGTAGCTGGTAGTAGTTAGAAATAGAGAGAGCCCTCAGAGTAAAATCTGAGGGTTTTTCTCTTTATTATCTAAATGTACCGAATATGATAACATGAAATATAAAAAAGGATTCTCGTTTCAAGAAATAGCAATAATATTAGTTGCTGCCTCTTTATTTGCTGGCGTTGCTTTAGGATCATACAAATGGATATATGATGATGCTGAAATTAAGGTTTTAAAGCTTAAGGCAGATGAAATTGAGCGTTCGATTAGAAGTCTTGCTAATATTGATTTAATTTCGCCAAATAGTATTGAATTAAGCGAATTATTAGAAGAGTTTAGTGAAGAAGGTTTTATAATATTAGAAAAAGAAAACGGGATTGAGATCTCATATAATGATAAGAAAGTTTGCTTAGTGCTAAGCGATGAAATAAATAAGAAAGGTAGTATATATAGTGAGGCATGCTAATATCTTCACAACAGTAACTTTATCACTGTTAAGTTTTTTACCTGTAATTACTTTTGCTGAAAATAATATAATTGAAAAAGATAATAATTATGATGAAAGTAGTAATTTATACGAAATATGTTTACCTGTAGAAAAAATGGCTATAGAATTAGGTTCTACTGGAAAATGGTTCACCCCAGGTAGAGATGGTGATATAAAATACATAGTAATTCATTCTACAGAATCATCATATGATCCTGGATATGCTGATAGAGTCGCTGATTGGTTATCTAGAACTGATTATAAAGCATCAACTCATTTTATTGTTGGGCCAGATAAAATTTTACAGACTGTCGACTTATATGATACTGCATGGGGAGTTGGCAGTATAGCAAATTCTTACTCAATTCAAATAGAAGTTCTAGGATATGCAAAGTATAAAAGAGAAGAGTGGCTAACACAAACAGGATCTGAGATGCTATGTAAAGTTTCATACCTTATAGCTATTTTAGCTAAGCAATATAATATCCCAATTAGAAAGGTAGAATCAGAGGGTTTGATTAATGATCTACCTGGGATAGCCGGACATTATGTATTTTCAGAGACTTTAGGTGGAAGTGACCATTGGGATCCTGGTTTTGGTTTTCCTTGGGATGTTGTCTTATCTCAAGCTTCAAAATATTACGACCAGGTGTATTATCAACTTTCTGAAGACTCTATAAAACCTGATGTTCCTTTAGGACTAATTGAGGGTGAGCTAATTGATATAAATTATAATGGTTCATTGCCAAATATACCTTTAGATCATAGTGACGAGTAAAAAATTGACAAAAATGTTATTTTCTATATAATTAAAATATGAGAAGAATTATATTATTATTTTTATTATTATTCTCTCAAATGTATTTTTATCCTGAAAATAGTTTTGCTCATAGCCGTGTAAGCGGTACAACTCCATCAGATGGCTCGATTATTAACGTTAGCCCAGAATCATTTTATATAACTTTTAATGAAAAAGTAACAATAAATGATAAATCTTTTAAACTTATCGACATTAATAGTGAGATCATTGATTTAAATAACATTGAGACAACAGATCAGGGTGAGGGTGTTATTGCTAAAGTACAAATACCATTCAAAATTATAAATTGGGCAGCTATATCATATGAGGTAATAAGCTTAGATGGTCATACAATAAATGGTGTTGTTTCTTTTTCAGTAGGAGATGAATATTCAAATATAGCTGAAGAAGGAAGGTTGTTAAAAATCTTAAATGCTGATCCTTTGTCAATTTATAAAAATATAAACCAGGTGTTGAGATATATTAATTACATAGCAACTTTTTTAATAATTGGTTTGTTGGGTTTTCTCAGCTATGTTTCAAGATATAGCAGAAAAAATGAAATTAATATTGAAGAAACATTTTTACATAGTAGTAATAAAATTACAACATTTATTGCATTATCAGGGGCAGTAGTTTCTCCAATAATAATTTTTTTAAATAGCTTTATACTAAATAGTGGCGAATTTGAGGATTTAGGAATAGCTTTTAGTATCTCCGTAGGAACACCTACAGGATTATCGTTTTTAATTAAAACAAGTGCTTTTTTTGCAATTTGTACCGCTGCTTTACTTCTAATAGATAAAAAAACAAAATTTTTAGGAAAGGTGGTTTTTATTATTGGATGTATTGCTACTGTATATAGTTTTATATATTCAGGACATCCAAATTTGGTTCCTAAAGAAATTTTGTCAAAAACTGCATTATTTTTGCATAATATAGCTGGAGGTTTATGGCTAGGAGGTCTTGTGATATTATCATATTTATTATATAAGAAAAAAATAAAAAACAATGAAAAAATAATATTTATTACAGGATTTTCGTTTTTAGCTACAGCATCGTTAATTTTATTGGTACCATCTAGTTTATTATTATCTTTTACAATGTTTACTACACCTTCTGAGCTATTTACAACAGAGTATGGTATTAGATTGCTTATGAAAGTTAGTTTTGTCTTTCTATTAGCAATAATAGGAGCATATAACCATTATATATTAGTACCTAAAACAATTGAAACCAATAACATAAAAAATATTAAAAAAGTAGTTATATTAGAGTCAAGTGGATTATTTTTTGTTATATTTTTAACATTCTCTCTTACTAATTTTGGAGCTCCTGCAGCCGGAGGCTCACATATATCTCATCTAGGTACGTTTAGCGAGGAAATAGCAAGTAATCCTAAATTAGCAGATTTACTACCAACTATAGTAAGAGCTAAGTATAAAGATGGCGAAGTTGAGGTAAGAATAAATCCCTCAAGAGCAGGAGAAATAAATGAATTTGAGTTTATTTTCAAGGATAAAAATAATTACGTAGTATCTAATATTAATAATGTAACATTAGAATTAATTATTCCTAAAATTAATAGTAAAATAGTCAGAAAAGCTGAAAAAAACAGTATCAATAATTGGATTCTTAAAACAAACGATATTGGAATTGATGGGATTTGGGAAATAAAAATTATTACAAATAAAGGGGACATTAAACAAGATTTTACTTCGTTGACAATTCCTATCAAAACTGCATTATTATCAAATGGAGGCTAGTATATTGAGACAAATAAAATTGTTATCTGTTATATTTTTATTTGCATTATCTTCATGTTCAGGAAGTGAGGAGAACATTCCAGCACCCGTCTTTAATACAGTAAAAGAAGACAATTTTGGTGAAGAAAATGTAGTTAAAGACAATTTACGAGAAGGATTGTCTATAATTGAAAATAGATATAAAGAAAATTATAAATTAAGTGATATAACAATAGATTATATGAACATAAATAGCGGTACAATTTCATTTAATGAAAATTGGCCAACATCAATAGGTATTGGCTATTTACATATTGTTTCATTTTACTATTATAAAAATAATATTACATTATCATCTGTTGATAAAAACGGAAATTGTTGGTATATTGAAATTAAAGAAAAAAATAAATCTTTATCTAAAAAATATGGATTATCAGAGGATAGTTCATGTAAAGCTTCTTCAAGAATTGATTTTGAAATAAAATGGGATAAACTTGAGTTTCCGCTTAATTCGTTTATTGCTGAAACTTTAAGTAACTAAAATCGCTGAAATTGTTATATATATAAATATATTAGAGAGATAAATAATGGATATTCTTTTTGTAAAAAATTTAATAATGGTAGAAAATAAAAACGAAAATGTAAGTGATATACTTTGGAGAAATTATAGTTTTGATGAGTATGTTATACCAAGATCAAAGATCTCAACAGAGCTAGCCCTAGAACTATCGATATTTTTAGAAAATGATAAATTAGCCAATTTCGGTAAAATGCTAAATAACAAAGAAGTGATAATGTTATTAGCTAAATCGACAAAAAACAATATTCTTGTAAATGCTTTAGCGGGTAATCCATACGCAGATGAAGAATGTTTAAAAATATTGTTAAAAAAACATAACTGTAAAATTGCAGAAGATAGACTGAATGAAAATATAAAAATTATGAGCTCAAATATAATTGATGAAATTGACTCTATAATAAATAATAAAGATGCTTGCTTTATAAGTAATATTTATAATTTTGATTATTTACTATTTATAGAAATTATTTGCAATATAAATGATGACTCGTTACTATATTTAGTATTAGATCAAGTAGATAATAGAGATAATGTTATCTACGATATTTTAATAGGTAATAATAGCAAAAAAAATAAGTATATAGGTAGATCATTAGCTAGTTGGTTGTTTTTCTCTAATACTGAGATGTCAAAATTAGCAGAAGAGATAATTGATATAAATTATTTTAAAAGCAATATATTAGCTAAACTTGATAATGAAGCTTCAAGAATATTTTATAGATCAGATAAATATAAAAACGTTAGGTTTAAAAATATTGAAAGTAGAACAGGAATGACTAAAGATACATTAGATAGTTTAGTTTTA
>Ga0172367_10006788_pt1 | contig 13326 bp, 12 predicted proteins | sample Lak10m_FD_114542 | JGI IMG/M metagenome (GOLD analysis project Ga0172367, IMG submission 114542) | Freshwater microbial communities from Kabuno Bay, South-Kivu, Congo - kab_022012_10m | ecosystem: Environmental > Aquatic > Freshwater > Lake | place: Democratic Republic of the Congo: South-Kivu...
CGCGTTGTTGGGCGCGTACCAGGTCCGGTACCAGTCGAGCGCGTCCTGGCGCGTGAACGCGCGGATCTCGTGCTCCCAGCCGATGATCGGGCGGCCGTAGGGATGGTTGACGAAGAGCGCGGCCATCGTGCGCTCGCGCAACCGCGACGCCGGGCGCTGCTCGACGACCTGACGGCGCTCCTCGGTCACGACGTCGCGCTCGGGAACGACCTCGGCTTCGGACAGCACCAGGTTCGCCATGCGGTCGGCTTCGAGCCGCATCACCGTCTCGAGGCTGTCGCGCGCGACGTTCTGGAAGTAGCCGGTATAGTCGTAGCCGGTGAACGCGTTGTCGCGGCCGCCGGAGCGCGCCACGAGCCGGCTGAATTCGCCGGGCGGCACGCTCGGCGTGCCCTTGAACATCAGGTGCTCGAGGAAATGCGCGATGCCCGACTTGCCCTCGCGCTCGTCGGCGGAACCGGCCTTGTACCAGACCATCTGCGCCACGATCGGCGCGCGGCGGTTCTCGATCACCACGACCTGCAGGCCGTTGGCGAGTTCGAACACCGACGGCGAGAAGACCTGTGCGCGCGGCGCGGCCGCCGGCACCGCGAGTGCCGCCGCCAGTCCGGCCGTCAGGAACAGACGGCGCATGGGCGTCAGAAAATGCCCTCGAGCCAGCCGCGCTGGCGCTTGCGGATCGTCGGCACCTCGCCGTCCGCGGCCGGACGGCCTTCGGCGGAGGCCTCGCGCAGGCGCTGCGCCTCGCGCGACGCGTTGAGCTGCTCGCCCGCACCGGGTTCGTTCTTGCGCCAGAACAGCAGCCGGTCGACGAACGTCTTGTCGGCCTCAGCGAGGCTCTGGCTCTCGCGGTCGATCTGGTCGCGGATCGCCGGGTCGGCGCGGTCGGCGCCGGCGCGCGTAAGGAGCATCTGTTCGCCCGGACTGCCGGCGGCGGCCCGGGCGGTCTGCGCGGGAACCGCGGCGCGGTCGGACCCGAACACGGCGGCGCGCGCGGAATCCTGCGGCGAGGTCTCGTTGGGCCGTGCCGCACCCGGCGCGGGCGGCCGCAGGCCGTAGTCGGGGGGCAGCGTCAGCGGCGCGCGGGTGACGACGCGGAACTCGTCCGGCGGCGCCTTTTCCCAGCCCAGGGCCTTGCGCGTCTCGGTGCAGCCGCCCACGGCAAACGATGCCGCCAAAAGCAGCGCCGCGCCGGTCGGTCCGATCCTGAAGCTTCGCTTTTCCATAATCCCTAATTTAGTGCGCTTCGGCGTCCGAAGAAAGCGTCGAAGAACAGACATGCAACGCCGACCGTAATACCCGCATCCGCCACGTTAAATGCCGGCCAATGCCAGCCCAAGACGTGGAAATCGAGGAAATCGAAGACCGCGCCGAAGCGCAGCCGGTCGACCACGTTGCCGACCGCCCCGCCCACGACAAGACCCAAGGCGACAACGACCAGACCGTTCTCGGCATTCCCGAGCCACCAGACGAGCCCGGCGACGATCGCCAGCGCCAGCGCCGCGAACAGCCAGGCGGCCGACGACGACCCGGTGTTGAACATCCCGAAGCTGACGCCGTAGTTCCAGACCACCACGAGATTGAAAAACGGCAAGACCTCGACCGAGGGGCGGAACCCCTCGATCAGGTACTTCAGCATCGCGAACTTGACCGCCTGGTCGAGGACCAGCACGCCGGCCGCCACGACGAGGCCGCGCTTGAGCTTGTCGGCCCGCGTCATGCCGCCACGACCGAGGCGCAGCGTCCGCACAGCGCCGGATGCGCGGCATCCGCCCCGACATCGGGGAGAACCTTCCAGCAGCGCTCGCACTTCGTTCCTTGCGCCAGCGCGACCGAAACGGCGACACCCGGCACGTCGGCGAGGCGGAACGCGTCATCGGGACCGGCCCCCGTCCCGAAACGGTGGCCCGAGACGATGAAGAGCTCGTTCCAAGCGTCGGCCGACATCGCGGCCGGGACGGCGGCGTCGTCGACATGCACGACCGGGGCGGCCTGCAGCGACGAGCCGATTTTCTTTTCCGCGCGCGCCAGTTCGAGGGCGCCGGTCACCGCGCGACGGACTTCGCGCAGCTTCGCCCACTTCGCCGCGAGGGTGTCGTCGCGCCACGCCGCGGGCGTCTCGGGGAACACATGCAGGTGGACCGACTCCGTCTCGCCCGGATTGCGCGACCGCCAAGCCTCCTCGGCGGTAAAGCACAGCACCGGGGCGAGCCATTTGGTCAGGCGCTCGAACAGCGCCGCCATCACCGTGCGCGTCGCCCGCCGGCGCGGGCTCGTCTTCGCGTCGCAGTACAGCGCGTCCTTGCGGATGTCGAAGTAGAAGGCGGACAGGTCTACGGCACAGAAATTGTGGAGTTCCGTGTAGAACGCCGTGAACGCGAAATCGTCGACCGCGCGGCGCAGGCCGGCGTCGAGTTCGACCAGCCGATGCAGCACGAACCGTTCGAGCTCGGGCATTTCGCCGACGGGCAGCGCCTCGGCCTCGTCGTAGCCTTCCAACGCGCCGAGCAGGTAGCGCAGCGTGTTGCGCAGGCGCCGGTAGTACTCGGCCTGCTGCTTCAGGATCTCGGGCCCGATGCGCAGGTCTTCCGAGTAGTCCGACGCGACGACCCACAGGCGCAGGATGTCGGCACCGTACTGCTCGATTACCTGCTGGGGCGCCGTCACGTTGCCGAGCGATTTCGACATCTTGCGGCCCTGCTCGTCGAGCACGAATCCGTGCGTGAGCACCGCCTCGTAGGGGGCGACGCCGCGCGTGCCGCATGCCTCGAGCAGCGAGGAATGGAACCAGCCGCGATGCTGGTCCGAGCCCTCGAGATAGAGCGAGGCCGGCCATTTGAGGTCCCAACCGGTCTTCGCGGCGGGCGGCTCGAGCGTGTAGGCGTGGCTCGACCCGCTGTCGAACCACACGTCGATGACGTCGCGGACCTGCTCGTAGGCGTCCGGATCGTACTTGTTGCCGAGGAAACGCGCCGGCGGCGACGCGTACCAAGCGTCGGCACCCTCGGCCTCGAACGCGTCGGCGATGCGCGCGAAGACTTCGGGGTCGCGCAACAGCTGGCCGGACTTCTTCTCGACGAACACGGCGATCGGCACGCCCCAGGCGCGCTGGCGCGAGATGCACCAGTCGGGTCGCGTCTCGATCATCGAGCGGATGCGGTTCTCGCCGCTTTCGGGCACCCAGCGCGTCGCGGCGATCGCGGCCAGCGCCTTTTCGCGCAGCCCGTTCGCCGACATCGAGATGAACCATTGCGGCGTGTTGCGGAAGATGAGCGGCGCCTTCGAGCGCCACGAATGCGGATAGGAATGCACGAGCACGCCGGTCGCGAGCAGGCAGCCGGTCGCTTCGAGCGCGGCGTTGACGGCCTTGTTGGCGTCGCCGGGCTTGCCTTGCGCGTTGTAGACGCGTTTGCCCGCGAACAGCGCGACGTGGGGATAATAGCTGCCGTCGTCGGAAACGGTCTGCGGCACTTCCACGCCGTGCTTGAGCCCGAGTTCGTAGTCGTCCTCGCCGTGGCCGGGCGCAATGTGCACGAAGCCGGTCCCCGCCTCGGTCGTCACGAAATCGCCCGTGAAGACGCGCACGTCGAAATCGTAGTAGCCGCCGGCGTCCGCCGCACCGCGCAGCGGGTGCGCGCAGACCGTGCCGGCGAGCTCGGCGCCCGTCGCGCGGTCGTCGAGCGACACGTCGACCTCGGCGATCTTCGCCGCCTCGACGAACTCGGTCACCAGCGCCTTCGCGACGAGGTAGCGGGCACCCGGCTTCACGCGCGAGCCGTCCTGGACGGCCTTCACGGTGACGAGGTCGTAGTCGATCTCGGCGCCGGCGGCGATCGCGCGGTTGCCCGGGATCGTCCAGGGCGTGGTCGTCCAGATGACGATCGCGGCCCCTTCGTGCGACGGCTTCTTCGGCGACACGACCGGGAACGCGACGTGGATCGTCGCCGAACGGTGCTCGTGATACTCGATCTCGGCCTCGGCCAGCGCCGTCTTCTCGACGACGGACCACATCACCGGCTTCGAGCCGCGATAGAGCCCGCCGTTCATCGCGAACTTGGCGATCTCGCGCGCGATCTGCGCCTCGGCCGGGAACGACATCGTCGAATAGGGATTGTCCCAGTCGCCGACCACGCCCAGGCGCTTGAACTCCGCCTTCTGGATCTCGATCCACTTGGCGGCGAATTCGCGGCACTCGCGGCGGAACTCGACGATGTCGACCTTGTCCTTGTCCTTGCCCTTGGCGCGGTAGTCTTCCTCGATCTTCCACTCGATCGGCAGGCCGTGGCAGTCCCAGCCCGGCACGTAGTCGGAGTCGAGGCCGGACATCTGGCGCGTGCGCACGACGACGTCCTTGAGGATCTTATTCAGCGCGTGGCCGATATGCAGGTGGCCGTTGGCGTAGGGCGGCCCGTCGTGCAGCACGAACTTCTCGCGGCCCTTCGCGGCCGCGCGCTGGCGGCTGTAGAGCCCGATGCGGTCCCAATGCGCGAGCGTCTCCGGCTCGCGCTTGGGCAACTCGGCGCGCATCGGGAACGCTGTTTGCGGCAGGAACACGGTGGCCTTGTAGTCGGCCGGCTTGGCGGGAGCGGACATCGTCGTTGGGACTCCGGCGGGATCAGGCGGCTTGCGCGCGTTCGCGCGTCGCCAGGGCGGCGCGTTCGACGCCGACGAAGGTTTCGAGCACGTCGCGGATATGCGCCGCGACGTCGTCGGCGAGCCCGGCACACTCGACCTCGACGGTCAGCGAACCGGACTCCACCCGGGCGAGGAACCGTTCGGGCAGCAGGTCGCGGCGGGCGAACTGTTCGGCGATGCGCGAAGGCAGGCCGACGGACGGCCGGGCGACGACGGCGAAGGACCGCACGCTATCGGGTGACGGGGCTGGGGACATGACGCACGCACTCCACAAGGGCAACGAAGGCAGGAATCGACCGGACCCGGTTCTCGGCGAGAACCGGGCGGTTAATTCGCCCCTGCGGGCCGCGATGGAAACGAAGCGGCGTCATGTGCCGGCACTATAGTCGCCCCGGCGGCAGCGTCAACCCGACGACCCGCCTGCGCTCGAGCCCGGGCTTACCCGGCGCAACAGCTCCGCCCGCAGCTCCGCCGTCAGCGGTTGCGCGCCGACCGGAACGTTGCCGACGAGGAAACGGCCCACGCCCCCGTCCGGCCCGGCCATCGGCAGCACGATACGCTGCCAGGCCTTTGCCATCAGGTAACGCGGCGAATGGTGCTCGGTGTGGACGGGCCGGCGCGACAGAAGCGCCGCCCGGTAAACCGCGCGATAGAACAGGCCGTAGTTCGTCCGGGTCTTCTGCGTCATCGCGCCGACGGTCCATCCGGTCCAGTCTTGCGCGCCCAGCGACGCGACCCCCGAACCGTAGAGCCGATAGCGGAAATCGTAACCCCCGGGTTCGACGTCGAGAAGCAGCACGAAGCCCAGCGCCGCGCGCATCTCGACCGGATCGACCGCGCGCTGATCCGGCAGGTCGCCGCCCTCGCGCGGCAGGCCGGACCAGTACGCGTGCAGGAAGCGCAGCGTCGGATGCGGCAGCGCGTCGGGTGCGGGATCGGGAACGATCGTGGCGCCGGGCACGCCGGTAGCCGCGAAGGTCGCGTCGAACGGCGACGCGTCGCCGGCAAGCACCGCGCGGACGGCCGCGTCGACCCGCGCGCGGTCGTCCGGCCCCGGGACGAACGGCTCGGGCGCGCCGCCCAAGGCCGGACCCAGCGGCAGTTGCTGGCCCGGAAGGTTCGCGTCGTCCCCCGACGGCACCGATCAGCCCCGCAGGACGGCGCCTGTCGCCTTCGCGACGGCCGTCACGATCTTCGCGGCGGCGGCCTCGATATCCTCGTCGGTCAGCGTTCGCTCGACCGGCTGCAGGCGCACCGCGACGGCGACCGACTTCTTCCCGTCGGGCACGCCCTTGCCGCGATAGACGTCGAACACGCCCACACCGGCGACCAGCGCCTTGTCGGCGGCTTTCGCCGCCCGCAGGATCGCGTCGGCCGGGACCGCCTCGTCGACGACGAAGGCGAAGTCGCGCTCGAGCGGCTGCAGCGCGGACAGGCGCAGCGCCGGGCGCTGGCGCCCCGCTTTCGCCTTGGGTGCCGGCAGCGCGTCAAGGAAGACTTCGCAGGCGACGAGCGGGAAGTCGATGTCGAGGACCTTCAGGGCCGCCGGATGCAGCTCGCCGAACTGCGCCAGCACGGTCTTGGGGCCGAGCTTGAGCACGCCCGAACGGCCGGGATGGAACCAGCCGGGCGCCTCGCGCGCGACCGCGACGTTCTCGACCGACAGGCCGAGCTGCTGCAGGAGTGCGAGTGCGTCGGCCTTGGCGTCGAGCGCGTCGACGTCGCGCGTCGGTGCGCCCCAGTGCCGCGGCGTCGCCGCACCGGCGCGCACGCAGGTCGCGACCATGCGCTGGCCGGTCTCGCCGGGATCGCGGAACACCGGGCCGACCTCGAACAGGGCGGAGTCCGGCCAGCCGCGCGCCGCGTTGCGCCGCGCGGCGCTGGCGAGATTGGGCACGATCGAGGGGCGCATGTAGTCGAGATCGGCGCTGATCGGGTTGGCGAGCGCCAGCCGCGGATCGGTGCCGCCGAAGGGGGCGGCGTGGCTCGCCTGCATGAACGAGAACGTCACCGCCTCGACGAGGCCGAGCCCGGCGAGGATCCGCTTGGCGTCGCGCACGCGGCGCTGCTGCGCATCGAGGGCGAGCGGCGGCATCGCGCCGTCGCGCGGCATCTTGACGGCGGGAATCGAATCGTAGCCGACGATGCGCACGACTTCCTCGACGAGATCGGCTTCGCCGTGGATGTCGGCGCGCCACGACGGCGGCGCGACTTCGAGCCCGGTACCCTTCTCGGCGACCGCGAATCCGAGCGCCGACAGCACGCGCGCCTGTTCGGCGCGCGGCACGTCGAGCCCGCCCAGCGTGGCGCAGCGCTCGGCGCGCAGCGTGTAGCGGCGCGCCCAGTCGGGCACCGCGCCGGTCACGACCGGTTCCGAGGCCTCGCCGCCGCACAGGTCGAGGACCATGCGCGTCGCGGCCTCCATGCCGTCGACCACCGCCGCCGGGTCGAGGCCGCGCTCGAAGCGGTAGCGCGCGTCGGACAGGATCTGGTGGTGCCGCCCGGTGGCCGCCACGCGGATCGGATCGAACAGCGCCACTTCGAGGAACATTTCGGTCGTGCCCGCGTCGCAGCCCGTTCCCGTGCCGCCCATCAGGCCGCCCATCGAGACGACGCCGCTGTCGTCGCAGATCAGCGTCTCGCCGCCGGCCATCGTGTAGGTCTTGTTGTTGAGCGCCGCGAACGTCTCGCCGCCGGCGGCCGCGCGCAGCACGAGACCGCCCTTGAGCTTGCCCGCATCGAACACGTGCAGCGGCCGGTTGGTGTCGAGGGTGAAGAAGTTCGTGATGTCGACAAGCGTCGAGATCGGCCGCAGCCCGACCGACAGCAGGCGGTCGGCGAGCCACTTCGGCGACGGGCCATTCTTCAGGCCGCGGAAGTGCCGGCCGACGAACAGCGGGCAATGGCCCGGATCGGCGAGTTCGAAGCGTACGCCGACCGGCGACCTGTAGGTACCCGGCACCTTGGCGACCGGCATCGGCTTCAGCGTGCCGAGGCCCTTCGCGGCGAGGTCGCGGGCGATGCCGCGCACGCCGAGGCAGTCGGCGCGGTTGGGCGTGATCGCGATGTCGATGACCGGATCGTCGTAGCCGAGGATCTCGGCGAACGGCTTGCCGACGGGCGCGTCGGCCGGCAGGTCGATGATGCCGTCATGGTCCTCGCCGAGGCCCATCTCGCGCATCGACACGAGCATGCCGTTCGACGCCTGGCCGCGGATCTGTCCGGCCTTGAGCAGAAGGCCCGTGCCGGGGATCGTCGTGCCGACGGGCGCGAACACGCCCTTCATGCCGGTGCGCGCGTTCGGTGCGCCGCAGACGACCTGCACGGTGCCGGCCCCGGTGTCGACCGTGCAGACGCGCAGCCGGTCGGCGTCGGGGTGGGGTTTCGCCTCGACGACGTAGGCGACCTTGAACGGGGCCAACGCCTTGGCGCGGTCCTCGATGCCTTCGAGTTCGAGACCGACCTCGGTCAGCGCCTTGGCGATCTCGTCGAGCGACGCGGCCGTGTCGAGATGCGTCTTCAGCCAGGAAAGCGTGAACTTCATCGTGCGAGTCCGCCGGAGAGGGTGGGAACGTCGACGGCCAGGAAGCCGTAATGCTTGAGCCAGCGCAGGTCGGCCTCGTAGAAGGTGCGCAAGTCGGGAATGCCGTATTTCAGCATCGCGACGCGCTCGATCCCCATTCCGAACGCGAAGCCCTGGTACGCGTCGGGATCGATGCCGCACATCGCCAGCACCTTCGGATTCACCATCCCGCAGCCGAGGATCTCGAGCCAATCGTCGCCGACCCCGAGCTTGAGTTCGCCGCCGCCGCGCGTGCAGGCGATGTCCATCTCCGCCGACGGCTCGGTGAACGGGAAGTAGCTCGGCCGGAAGCGGTAGCGCAGGTCGGGAATCTCGAAATACGCGCGCACGAACTCGACGAGGCAGCCCTTGAGGTGGCCCATATGCGAGGTCTTGTCGATGACGAGACCTTCGATCTGGTGGAAGTTCGGCGAGTGCGTCGCGTCGGAATCCGAGCGGTAGGTCCGACCGGGCGCCACGATGCGGATCGGCGGCTTCTTGGCCAGCATCGTGCGCACCTGGACGGGGCTGGTATGCGTGCGCAGGACGTTGCCGTACTGCGCCCCGCCCTCGCCGGCCAGATAGAACGTGTCGTGGCTCTGGCGCGCCGGGTGCTCGGGCGGGATGTTGAGGCGCGTGAAGTTGTAGTCGTCGCTCTCGATGTCCGGCCCCTCGGCGACCGCGAAGCCCATCTCGCCGAAGATCGCGACCAGTTCGTCGATCGTCTGGCTGATCGGGTGGATGCGCCCCTCGGCGAGCGGGCGCACGGGAAGCGTCACGTCGACGGTCTCGGCCGCGAGCCGCGCGTCGAGTGCCGCGCCCTCGAGGGCCGCCTTGCGCGCGTCGAGCCGGCCGGCGAGCGCGTCCTTGAGGACGTTGAGCGCCGCGCCGCGCGCCTTGCGTTCGTCCGGGGCGAGCGTGCCGAGCGTCTTCATCAGCTCGGTCACGCGGCCCTTCTTGCCGAGCGTCTCGACGCGCACGGCGTCCAGCGCCTCGAGGCTCGCGGCCGCGTCGATCTTCGCGGCGATTTCTGTTTCGATCTGCTTCAGGTCGTCCATCGCGTCACCGTCGGAACGGAAAAAGGGGGCCCGGCCCGTCAGGCCAGACCCCCTCCATCGGGTCGAAAAGCGTCTTTTGCGTGAAGACGGCTTAGAGGGCGGCCTTGGCCTTCGCGACCAAGGCGCCAAAACCCTCGGGATCCGTCATCGCGATGTTGGCCAGCACCTTGCGGTCGATCTCAATCGACGCCTTTTTCAGGCCCGCGATCAGGTTCGAATAGGTGAGGCCGTGCTCGCGCGCACCGGCGTTGATGCGCTGGATCCACAGGCCGCGGAACTCGCGCTTCTTGTTGCGGCGGTCGCGGTAGGCGTATTGCAGGCCCTTCTCGAGGCGCTGGAGCGCCGCGCGGAAGGTGGTGCCGCTGCGGCCGACATTGCCGGCGGCGAGTGCGACGACTTTCTTGTGGCGGGCACGCCCGGTGACGCCACGCTTTACACGAGCCATTGTCTGGTTCCTTTCCCGTCGAGCCGGATCAAGCGTAGGGGAGGAAGAAGCGCTTCACGCGCACTTCCTCGCCATGCGTGAGCGCGGACGTGCCGCGCGCGGTCCGCTTCATCTTCTGCGGGCGCTTGCGCAGGTTGTGGCGCTTGCCGACTGCGGCGGCGAGAACCTTGCCGCTGGCCGTGACTTTGAACCGCTTCTTTGCGGCCGACTTGGTCTTCATCTTGGGCATTTGAAACTCCTTCGAAGTTCCGAGCGGTTGGGCATGCCCTGTTGGAATGCGCTCCGGTCGGTCCCCGAAGGTCCCGAACGGCATTCCGCGCCGTGGCCGCTCCTGTTTGGAGGCGGCGGGTTATACAAGGGGGGCAAGGTCTTGGCAAGCGGCCCCCAGCCATGCGCCGATTTGCCTTGCCGGACCGATATTTATGTGGTTTCTGAACACCACGATCCTTTCTCTGGCCTGCCTCTTGGCGGCTCGCCCCCTCGGGGGTTCCACCCTGGTCACACCCAGAAATCCGGTCGTCCAAAGCCGCGCGCATTCCCGCACGCGGCGCGAAACGTTTTCGTCCGCTCGCGCGGGCGGAGACAAACCCATGGAGGCCGAGATGGCTCAGGGCAAAGTGAAGTGGTTCAACGCGACGAAGGGCTTCGGCTTCATCGTCCCCACCGACGGCACGCAGGACGTGTTCGTCCATATCAGCGCCGTCGAGCGCGCGGGTCTCGGGACCCTCAACGAGGGCCAGGAACTGTCGTTCGACCTCGTGCGCGATCGCGGCAAGACCTCGGCGGGCAACCTTAAGGTCGTCTGATCCGAAGCTTTCCGGTCCGCCGGAACGCGAAAAGGGGCCCCTCGCGGGGCCCCTTTTTCTTTGGGCGGGCAGCGGCGCGTCAGCGCGGCGCGACGACCATCGTCATCTGGCGGCCTTCCATGCGCGGCAGGCCTTCGACCTTGCAGAGCTGGCCGAGATCTTCCTTGAGACGGTCGAGAAGCTGGTGGCCGAGCTCCTGGTGGACCATCTCGCGACCGCGGAAGCGCAACGTGACCTTGACCTTGTCGCCTTCCTCGAGGAAGCGGACCATCGCCCGCTTCTTGACCTCGTAGTCGTGGTCGTCGATGCCCGGGCGCATCTTGATCTCCTTGATCTCGATGACCTTCTGCTTCTTGCGGGCCTCGTTAGCCTTCTTCTGCTGCTCGTACTTGAACTTGCCGAAATCGAGCAGCTTGGCGACGGGCGGCTCGGCGTTGGGGCTGACCTCGACCACGTCGAGCCCGGCTTCCCAGCCCAGCTGCAGCGCGTCGAAGACGTTGACCACTCCGAGCATTTCGCCCTCCGCGCCGATCAGGCGCAAATCGGGCGATTCGATCTCGTCATTGATGCGCGGGCCATCCTTGGCGGGCGCGGCTTCCTGTGTCGGTCGGGCGATTGTCGTTCTCTTTCGGTCGTTGGGACGGGGGCGGACCGGGCCCCGCACGGGGCGCCGCTACGCGAAACGTGGCGAATGTACGCGCGCGGGCGCCCGAGTCAAGGACGGCCGGTCTTTTTCGCGATCCGGCCGTCGCGCGCGAAAAGCAGGCGAAGCACCTCGTCGACGCCGAGCCCGGCAAGGCTCTCGCGGCGCAGCACCGCGACGTCGGCGCCGCGCGGCGCGCAGAGCTTCGGGTCGGACTCGGCCGAGAACAGCACGACCGACGGGCAGCCCGATGCCGCGACCAGATGCATGGGCCCGGTATCGTTGCCGATCGCCGCCCCGGCGCCGCGCGCCAGCACGGCGATGTCGGCGAAGTCGGTCTTGCCGATCAGGTCGCGGCTGCGCGGCGCCACCGCCCGGATCGCGTCGCCCAGCCCCTTCTCGTCGGGTCCGCCGACCAGCACCGGCGTGATGCCGTGCGCGATCAGTTCGCCCGCCAGCGCGCCATACTTGGCGATCGGCCAGCGCTTGGCCGGCCGGCCGGCGGATCCGCCGGGAACCAGCAACGCGTAGGATTCGGGCAGCTTGAAGCGCGCCAGATCCGCCGTTGCCCACGAGAGGTCCGGGGTCGGCACGTCGGCGATGCCGGCCATCGCGAGCTGCTCGCGCTGGCGGTCGATCGTGTGCATCGAATCGCGCGCCGGGTTGGCGTGCGGATGGCTGCAGCCGGGCGCGATCCCCGACCATTCCGGCCGCCGGCCGGGGCCCATCAGCCGGAAATAGAGCGACGAGCGGTCGGAGGTCTGCAGGTCGTAGACGCGCGCGAAACGGCCGCCGCGCAGGCGCGCGCGCAAGCCCAGCAGGCCGGGCAGGTTGAGCTTGTGCGGACGCGGATCGCTCCACACCTCGTCGGCATAGGGGCTGGCGCGCAGGAACTCGGCGAAGGCCGGGCTGGTCAGCACGACGAGATGCGCCCCGGCATGATGGCGCCGGATCGCCGCAAGCGGCCCCAGCGCCTGCACGACGTCGCCCAGCGCGCCGAGCTTGATGACAAGGACGCGCGCGGCGGCCGAATCGTTCACCGCCAGACCTCGGGCCGGGATTCGCGCAGCAGTTCCTCGTAGACGTCGAGCGTGGCGGCACACATGCGCTCTTTGGTGAAGTTGCCGCGCACGTGCAGGATCGCCTTGTCGGACAGGGCGGCGCGCGCGTCGCCGTCGAGCCCCAGCGCCTTGCCCAGCGCCACGGCGAGCTGGTCGGTCCGTCCGGGCGCGAAGGTCCACCCGGTTTTGCCCTCGACGAGGATTTCGGGAGCCGCCCCGTGCGCCGGCGCCACCACCGGCCGTCCCATTGCCTGCGCCTCGGCGACCACGCGCCCGAACGCCTCGGGATCGGTCGAGGCCGAGACTACGACATCGGCGAGCATGTAGGCCGCCGGCATGTCGGCGCAGTGGTCGACGATGCGCGCGACGCCCTCGAGGCCGCGGGCGCGCACGCGTTTTTCCAGTTCGGCGCGGTAGGCGCTGCGGCCCTGGTCGGAGCCGACGAACAGCAGCGTCACGTCGCGCCGCTCCAGCCGCGCGAAGGCGTCGATCAGCAGCGTCTGGCCCTTCCAGCGCGTCAGCCGCCCCGGCAGCATGATCACCGGAAGCCCGTCGGGCAGGCGCCAGTCGGTCGCGAGCTTGACTTGGCGCTCGACCGAGACGCGCGCGGGATCGAACTTCGCGATGTCGATGCCGCGGTGGATGACGCGCACGCGCGCCTCCGGCACCCGGTAGGACGATACGACGTGCCGCTTGATGAATTCGGAGATGGCGATGACCCGGTCGCCCTTGGCCATCACCGAGTTGTAGAGCTTCTTGAGCGGATTGCCGAAGTTATACGTGCCGTGGAAGGTCGTCATGAACGGGACGCGCGCCCGGCGTGCCGCGGCGCGCGCACTCCAGGCGGGCGCGCGGCTGCGCGCGTGGACGATGTCGGCCCCGGTCTCGCGGATCAGCGCGGCGAGCTTCGCGACGTTGCGGCGCATGGTGAGCGGGTTCTTGGACGCGACGGGCAGCGCGACATGCGTCGCCCCCGCGCGCTCGAGTTCGCGTACCATCGGCCCGCCTTCGGAGACCACGATCGAGCGCCAGCCTGCCTTGACCGTGGCGGCGGCCACGTCGACGGCGCCGCGCTCGACCCCGCCGGTGACGAGGGCGGGCAAAACCTGCATGATC
>Ga0172367_10006789_pt1 | contig 13325 bp, 9 predicted proteins | sample Lak10m_FD_114542 | JGI IMG/M metagenome (GOLD analysis project Ga0172367, IMG submission 114542) | Freshwater microbial communities from Kabuno Bay, South-Kivu, Congo - kab_022012_10m | ecosystem: Environmental > Aquatic > Freshwater > Lake | place: Democratic Republic of the Congo: South-Kivu...
AACTCGCGGACTTTGTCTCCCACTTTTTCAATGATGGTGTGCACGTCAAATTGCTGGGTGAGCACCTGCGAGATGCCGTTCATGATCTCCAGTTCGGCGGCGCGGCGGCTTGTTTCGAGCAGCAGACGCTGGGTCTCGTTAAAGAGGCGCGCATTCTCGATCGCAACGCCGATGGAATTTGCGATGGTGTTCAACAGGCGCACATCGCCGCCGCTGAAGGCATCCTCCCGTTCCAAATTTTGCAGCGAGATCACGCCTTTCACTTCGTCGCCGATGATCATCGGCACCCACAGGCCAGACTTGACCACAACATCATCGTCCTCGTCCGCCCCGAGCGTGGCGGATTGGAAACGTTGGGAATATTCGTCAAAGTTGCGGTTGACGAGGATCGGCTGGCGCGTGCGAATTACCTCTCCGCTAAACCCGCTCCCGCCTTCAAGAAATGGCATTGGAGCCTGATACAACCTTTCCCCTTTTTCAATGATGTATGGGTAATACATCATTTTGGTTCTTTTTTCATAGATCATCAATACTACAGTCTGGGCGTCGAAGATGTCGCGGATCTGGTCGCCAGTTCTATCGTAGACGGATTGGATATCCATTTTTGTATCCAACCCGGCCAGAATGCTGTTGATCAGGGACAGTTCGTCCGCGCGCTGGCTGGTTTCCTCCAGCAGGTTTTGGGTTTCATCGAACAGCTTCGCATTCTGGATCGCGATTCCCATGTTCGCGGTGAGGGTTGAAAGCAGGCGCAAGTCGTTTTCCTGAAAGGCGTGTTCCTGTTCTAAGTTTTGAATGGAGATCGAGCCATACACCTGGTCCCCTGCGAGAATGGGCATGGCAATCAAGGATTTTGGGAATGAATCACCAGCTAACAGGGTGGATCCATACTTCTGTGCCACTTGATCCACATTCTCAGCGATGAAGAGAGTCTCGCGGTTTCGGATCACATATCCTGAGAACCCGGAAAGCGGCTGCTTCTCAGGGTAAATGCGCTCACCCTTCCAATACATGTATGGGAAGGATGCGGACTCAGACTTGGGATCGTAAAATGAAATGACCACGGCCTGGGTATTGAATATCCTGCGGACTTTCTCCCCGACCAGATCATAAATGGATTGTACATCCAGCTTGGATGACAACCCCAGCTGCACACTGTTGATGATCTCCAGCTCTGTGGCTCGATGTTGAAGTTCATTGAAGAAGTTGGCGTTTTGGATGGCGATCGCAGCCTGTAGCGACATTTCCTCCAGAAAGCGCAGGTCAGCAATGGAAAATGATTCCCCGCCCTCACGCCAGACGGCCATGACGCCGTTGATCTTTTCTCCGGCCAGCAGAGGAGCCACCAGCAAGCGTTCATTCCCTACTGTGGTTGTTCCCGGTATCTGTACCGTGCGTGGATCTTGATTCGTATCGTTGATATATTCCGCCCTGCCTTGTTGTGCAAGTGATCCGATGATGCCCTGCCCAAGCGTGATCGTATCCTTCATGATCTCATTTGCAATATTGCCGTTGGCAGAAATGGCGCGCAGGGTTTTGCCGTCGGGCTCGGGGAGGAAGATCGCGCTGCTGGAACCATTAAGAAGGTTGCGCGCGTGGCGGGATATCTTGTTCATCACCGAAGTGATATTTAGCGTTGCGGAAATATCACGGCCCACCTCATTTAGGACTGCGGATTCACGGGCATGGCGGGCTGTTTCTTCGAATAGCCTTGAGTTCTCGACCACGACCGATGCCTGATCGGCGAATAATTGCAGAAGCCTGACCTCTGAGTTCGTAAATATCCGCGGCTCAATGAAGTGGATGTTCATTACTCCCATCACCCGCTGGCGGAACTTAAGCGGCAGGCCAATGAGCGCTCCCGTCCATTTTGTAGGCGAATCTTTAACAAGCGGGTGGGTGCTCATATCTTCCACCAGGATGATCTCGCCTGTTTTTGCCACAGTATCGGTGATTCCCCCCGGGCGCGGGCTTGAAATGGAGACTTTTTTGATCTTCCCGTTCGTGATCGCCGTGCCGAACTTCAATTCATTGTTCTCGTACATAAAGAGATTGATGATTTCTATTCCCGGCAGCAATGTGGAGGTGCGCAGCAGGATCGAGTCCAGAACGGTTGTGTATTCAAGGTTGGACGATAGGTCAATACTTGCTTTTTGGATCGCTTCCAGTTCTGTGTTGCGCTGTTCCGTCTCTTTGAGCAGGCGCGCGTTTTCCAGAGCGGCGCTCATCGAATTCGCAAGAGTTTCCAGCAGGCGCACATCGGACTGGCTAAAGGAATTTTTGCGGTTCATGTTTTGAAGTGAGATCACACCGCGCACTTCATCCCCTGTGATCAACGGCACATACAAAGCAGATTTGGGAAGGAACGGTCCATGCACGAGTTTAGCGCCGTATTCGTGCATTCGCTCGGTAACATTGTCGTTGAATAAAAATGTTTTTTTCAATTGGACGAGCGTCTTCATAAAATCGCTCATCTGGATGGGGTCGAGATGCCCGCGGCCTGCTCTGTCGATATAGTAGTTGAAAGATTGTGTCCAGTTTTTTAAATCGAAGGAGGTAATGATGGTTGTATGCGCTTCAAAGATATTATGAACAATATCGCCCACAAGGTCATAGATCGCCTGCAATTCCATTTTGGAAGCAAGCCCATCCTGTACGCTTTTGATAATGGCAAGCTCCGCCTCGCGCTGCTGAAGTTCCTTCAGGATTTGCGGCTTGGAAAGCTGCTTCGCGGCGCTTGTCTTTTTCGTTAAAGGTTTGCGTGGGCTTACTTTCTTCGCATCCGATTTTTTTACCATGTATGCCTCAAATGAGAATTCCTAACAAACAAATTCAGTTTACATACGCCGTTGAAAATCGTCAATGGCGGGCATAAAAAAACAGGCAGTTATAGGCTGCCTGTCATCAATTTGATATTATTGACGGGGGTTTGGATGACCAGATCGCACCCCGGCCAGACTGCATCCGCCCCCGCCTCTTTCGCCCTGACAACGGATTCTGTTACCTCGGCATTCCCTCCCTGTGACAGGGTTCCCACGGGGTCAATATTCCCAAAAAGCAGCGTGTCTTTCAATGCCGCGCGGGATGTCGCGAGGTCATTCAACTGGTCCACCGAGATCGCATTCGCCCCACATTGCGCCAGCACCTGCATGGACGAGTTTGTATTCCCGCACACAGATAACACCTTTGGTCCGTTTAATTTTCCATTCAATGCCCTGAGCGGAGCAAGGACAAACTCATCGAATTTCGCTGGTCCAATGAACCCCGGCGATCCGCCCATCTCATGGACGGTGATGAAGTCTGCACCGGCTTCCAAATAAGCATTGCCAATATCCGCCAGAAAATCCGCAAGATACAGAAGCGCACTTGCTACTATGGCGGGCTCCTTCTTCATCTCGCGGAACAGATTTTGCACTTTGCACACATAAATAAGCAGAGTGTACGGCCCGGGAATCAAACCCGATATCACTGCCTCTTTGCCAATATCATCTTTTACCAACTCAATCGCCTTGCAGATCAAAGGAACTCTTCCCTTTTGTCTCGCGCTGGCATCTCCAAGAGTAGGGAGCAAGTCAGCCATCTGGCTGGCCGATTCAAACAATAACTTTTTTACCTGTGGAAATTGAAATTCCTCCCCCTCGTAAAAGATCAACTCCGAGCCTAATGCTTCAGCAGGCGCACACAAATCCAACGGCAGCGTTGCGGATGGCATCCCTGTCAACTTAAACGTACTCGCCGCCGCCTTCGCCATTTTCTCCGCATCTTTGTGTGTCTCGTGAAAAATCAATCCCTCACGTTCCAGCCCCTCCGCCGTGACATGGATCAACCCGCTAAAAGTAGGCTGCGACACTATCTTTTTACCCGACAATAACTCTAAAATCTCTTCGCGCATCCAAGCCTCCAATAACAAATTACGGATTACGAATTCCGCTTCCCGCAACTCATAATCCGTAACTGATCACTGTTCACTAATTACTGCTTACTTCTCACTATTCACTAGCCCTTCACAGCCTTCGCAATCGCCGCAATATGCTCGGGGGTATTTCCGCAGCAGCCGCCTACGACCTTTGCGCCAAGCTCCACATATTTCTTTGCGTAATTCGCCATGTCTTCGGGACCCATGTCATACACGCCCTGCTCAGTTTCCAAGTCCATGTGCGGGACGCCTGCGTTCGGTTTGATCCACAGCGGGAAATTGGGAATGGTCGCCGCGTATTCCTTGGCAATGGATTCCATATTCTCCAGCGTAGTTCCGCAATTTGCGCCGATGAGGGTCGCGCCTTTTTCAGTGTAGCGCTTCATCACATCCTTTGGCTTCACACCCATCATGGTGCGTGTGCCGCGGTCGTAGCTGAAAGAGACAACGATGGGCAGGTCGGTCACCGAGCGGGCGCCTTCAAAAGCGGCAGTGGTTTCTTCAAACGAGAACATGGTTTCGATCACTAACAAGTCTACGCCGCCTTCCGCGAGGGCTTTAGCTTGCTCGGCAAAGGTGGCTTTCACATCTTCTGCTTCGAGTGGGCCATAGGGCTTTAACAAAGCGCCGACGGGGCCCATAGAACCACCGACCAGCCCTCCGTTTAATGAAGCGGCTTTTCGGGCGATCTCCGCCGCGCGGATATTAACTTCAGGAGTCCGATCCTGATATTTTGAATCCTTCATCCGCATGCGGGTGCCGCCGAAGGTGCAGGTGAGAATAATATCCGAACCAGCTTTGGCGAAGGAACTTGCCAAATTCAAAATAGTGTCGGGGTCATCAATGATGAGATCCTCTGGCGGTTTACCGGGCTTGAGACCCATCTTCTGCAAATTCGAACCCGTTGCTCCATCCGCAACGAGAATTTCCCCGCCGTTCAAACGCTCCAAAAACTTGTTCATCCTGCTCTCCTATTTTTCACCGCAAAGAGCACAAAGAAATTCTTTCTTCTTTCGTCTTGCTTCGTGTTCTTTGTGCCCTTCGTGGTTAAAGATTTTTTTATTTACTCATGAAATTCTTCGCCATTGGATCCGCTTTGCGATTGGGAATCAAATGCGCGATATGTGGAAACGGCTCGCTCATGTGCGGGAAGCTCGTCGCGAGCATGAACTGATTTTGGAATTCAGGATCGGTGGGCAATTCGAAGCGTTCCACTTTGCGGGTCACGCTGTCGATTTCGTTGCGCTTCTCAATATTCAACAACGCAATGCGCGCGCCATCGCCTGCCGCATTCCCAACCGCATAGACTCGATCCAACTCACAATCGGGAATCAATCCGATCAGCATGGCTTTTTCTTTATCAATGTAACTTCCAAAACCGCCAGCGAGGATGATTTTATCAGGAGATTCCAATCCGCTGCGATTCAATAATGTGCGCGACGCGGTGAATAGGGCAGCCTTCGCCAATTGAATTTGGCGCACATCCTGCTGGGTCATGGGGATGTCGCGTCCGATGGATGTTTCCTCGGCCCAGGCAATCACATACTCCCAGCCGCTTTCTCCCTGACGAATGCGCTTCGAATTTAAATCCTTCTTGAACTTGCCCCGAGAATCAACGATCCCCGCCCGGAATAATTCTGCCACTCCGTCAATGATGGCGGAACCGCAAATCCCTTTGACCTGACCTTTGAACTCGGCATGGTCGGTATTCCAACCCGTCACACCGATGACTTTATATTTTGGCTCGAGAGTATTCTCATCAATGTGGATGCGTTCCATCGCACCAGGCGCTGCACGCATTCCATATTCCACATGCGCGCCTTCGAGGGCAGGACCTGTGGGCGTGGACGTGCAAACCAGCCGCTTGCGATTGCCAAGAATTAATTCGGCATTCGTGCCCACATCGATCAGCAGCCAGTTCTCATCCTGCTTGTGCGGTTCTTCAGCGACGATCATCGCGCTGGTATCTGCACCGACGAAGGATGCAATGGTGGGGAGGACGTGGATGTTGCCCGATGGATTGATGTGCAAGCCGAGTTCACGCGCTTTGATGTCCATTGATTTATGGATGGTCGGCACGAACGGCGCAAGTCCCAAGTCTTTTGGGTGAAGATTTAACAAGATATGGTGCATGGTGGAATTTCCAACCAAGACCATTTCCAGAATCTCTTCGGATTTTATCTTCGCTTCTTTTGCGGCTTGCTTGAGCAATTTATTCAGTGTGGAGATGATCGCTTTGTGCAATTTCTCCAAGCCATCTGGGTTTTCAATTGCATACTGAATACGGGACATGACATCTTCGCCGTACACAATTTGCGGATTCATTTCCGATTCTGCAGCCAGCATTTCACCAGTTCGCAGATTACACAGATATAGCGCAACGGTTGTGGAGCCAATATCTACAGCTGCGCCGTAGCTGTCTTCCACATAGCCTGCCTGAACTTCAATGACTTCTTTATCCTGCCAGACCGTGACGGTCACATTCCATTTTGCTTCGCGCAGCGTGGACGAAAGCGTTCGCAGGCATTGATAATCAATTCCCAACTCATACCAGCGCGGGAGTTTTTCTTCCGTGCCGCGGACTAACCCCATTGAAGTTTCCAGTCCTTTGGCGAGGCGTTCCCAATCTGCAATGGGGCGTTCCAGTGTGGGCGGACTCATCGTCACCAGATATTTTCGCACCGAAGGCTTTACTTCGATCTCGCGTTCCGTGGCGCTCTTGCGGACGATCTGTTTGTTGCCGCGGCTTTCTTCGGGGACGTTGATGAGCACATCTCCGCGAATTTTGCATTGGCACGAAAGGCGCACTTGTCCAACTTCCCAGCCTTTATCTTTTAAGAGTTTGGGTCTGCGGGCAAAGTAAGCGGCTTCTTCATTGGTAACAGGGGAGACGTTGTCTTTCTTTGAGTCGATGTTGTACTTCTCGAAGCGGCCTTCTTCAATTAAGACCATGCACTTGCCGCAAGTGGCATTCTCGGCGCAAATGGATTCGATCTCCACGCCAAGCTCGCGCGCAGCAGAACGGACGGACATGCCTTCTTCCACTTGTCCACGAGAGCCGGAGGGTTGCAGGATGATGTTATGTTTGTTTGTCATAAGGTTGACGGTTGACGGCGGACGATCGACCACGGTCTGCGGTCTGTGGTCTACTGTCTGATAGGGCGGGGAATTTCAATTTTTGCAAACTCAGCTTCCAGTTCAGAAAGAAGCGCGTCCGCAACTTCTTCGGGAGAGCCTTCGCGCTCAGTCCATTCGCCGCGTTTGTATTCCTTCGCGTAATCGCTTGTGGATGTCGCGCCGACTGCCATCGCGTACGCGTCAATTTTGTCCTGGATTTTTTGAGAGAGTTGTTTTTTCACTGTACGGCCATCGCCCTCAACGGTAAAAGATTGAGGAATGTGCTTCCAGTACATGATGCGGTATTTTGCCATTGCGTGGTTCCTTGTAAATTATATATAATTTTAGTTGGGGGATTTTACGGGATGATGGGCAGATGGTCAATGAAAAAAAAGCAGATGCTTTGTTGCATCCGCCTTTCATAGTTATCCGTTTTCTAACCGCTTGATAATCCATTCCCAGCCAGCCAGCCTGTTGTCCACGAGGATTGAAAATTAAATCCGCCAGTGATGCCGTCAATGTCCAATACTTCGCCAGCGAAAAAGAGATCTTCCACGATTCGGCTTTGCATGGTTTTGAAATCCACCTCGTCCAAATTCACGCCGCCGCAGGTGACGAACTCTTCCTTGAATTGTCCCTTGCCTGTAATTTCAAATTGTCCTGCGGTTAATTCCTCGGCGAGTTTTCGCAATTCAACTTTTGAAATATCTCCCCAGTTTTTATCACCGATGAATTGAGTTAATTGTTTCCACAAGCGAATGGGGATCTGTGAGAAAGCAGGTTGCGTTGCAATTTTTTTGCGTGCGTTTTCGGGCCAGTTCTTGTTGTGTTGTAAAATTTCCAGTGCAGCATCCAGCTTATAGTCGCCGAGCCAGTTGACAGTTAAGGTGGAGGCGTATTTTTTGTCATGCAATATGCGCGCACCCCAGGCAGATGTTCTCAACACGGCGGGACCACTCAAGCCCCAATGGGTGATGAGCATCGGCCCGCTTTGCGTGATCGAATCCATTTTAAGGGTTACGTTCTCAACCGCCACGCCCGCCAGCCCATCGATGCGTTTGTCTTTCACGTTGAACGTAAATAAGGATGGCACGGGTTCTTTAATGCTATGCCCAAGCGATTTGACGATCTCGCGCGTTTTGGGATCGCTGCCGGTGGCGATGAGTAATTTTTTTGTTTGGAGAGGAAGGACTTCGCCTCCCTTCCTGACCTCGAGCCTGAACCCACCCCGTGGACTTTTTTCCACCTTTTGCAGGGTTGCGCCAATGTGGATCTTCACCCCGGCATTCTTCACTTCGAAGTTCAAGATGTCGGCAATGGTCTTGGCGGAGTCGGTGATGGGGAACATGCGGTTGTCGGCTTCGGTCTTCAATTTTACGCCGTGCGTTTCAAACCATTTGATCGTGTCCAACGGTTGAAAGCGTGTGAATGCGCCGCGCAAAGCCATACCGCCGCGTGGATAGTAGGTGATGAGCTGCGCGGGGTCGAAGCAGGCATGGGTCACGTTGCAGCGTCCGCCGCCGGAGATGAGCACCTTGCCGAGTGTTTGTGTGGATTTCTCTAGGATCAAGATCCGCAACTTTGGATTCAACTCGGCACAATGAATCGCGGCGAAAAAGCCTGCAGGCCCGCCGCCCGCGATGACAACGTCCCATTTGGTGGTGATGTAATTTGTCATAAGTAAACTGAGTATACCTGCTTAAACCATCCATTAAAATCTTTTTCATTTACTTGACATTCCCCAGCCTTGTACATATAATATCGCTCGCGTTCCTGGCTAGCTCAATCGGCGGAGCGAGCGGCTGTTAACCGCTAGGTTCTAGGTTCAAATCCTAGGCCAGGAGCCAAAAAGACCCCGAGTTTTCAAAACTCGGGGTCTTTGCTATTAAGGCGCAGGCCACGGGATATCTGCTGGACCTCCATACCCGTGTTTTTCCTGAATGTATACCCGTCCATGGGAGGGTTCTGCGCAGCCCGCTTGATCTTCAAATGTTATGAATGGGACTCTGGAGCCAAGCGTATCGAAGATGATCTGTCCATTTTCACAGCGCCAGACTTCGACAATATACGGGAACATGTTTTCGTCTTCATATTTCCCCGGGCTGACGATGATCTCCTGCCATGTCACTGTAATGGCTGTCCCTTCTCGCACCGCAGTGAGGACGGTGGTTGCTCCATAATAGGGTGAGACGGGGATCTTGTAGCCATCCGGGTACATGGGTTTTAGCGTAATTAAGTCGCCCTGAGTTTCCACGAATTCTGAATTGACCCAGCAGCGCTGCGGCTCATTTTCCACCAACACCCAGGCATTCCCCGGGGCGCGTCCGAGCAGCCGAAGTGGTGTGGTTTTGTTGAATGCAATGAGATACAAATAGTTCGCACCCGGCCCATAACGGCAGACCAGCTTATCCGATGTGACAGTGGCTCTCAAGCTGTCTACGTAAGCGATTTGGGTAGGCGTCTCTGTTGGGACGGGGGTAAACGTCTCTGTGGGCGGGGGGAGAGTCGGCGTGGCAGGGACAGCCGTAGCTGTTGCAGGTTGGGCAGCTGTCTCTGTAACAGAAACAGGCTGGTTCTGAGCGGGAGCGTTTGTCGCTGAGGCAGAGGCGGGGGTACAAGCAGTCAGCAAAAGGATCGAAATTGATAAGATCAAAATATTTTTTTTCATCGGATACCTTTTAAATTTTTTTGTTGCACGGCTGGCACTGCGGTCACTTTTTCCATTCCATGAATTGGATCGGTTCAAGATCGGCGGCGGGGAGCAGGGTCACTTTGTCCTTGCGCCCTTCACGGGTGTAAATTTTATATAGCGCGTCTTTTGCAGATTTTACTTTCGCAACAAGGTTTACCTTTTGGTTCACGACCGCCAGCAGATCCCTCCGTTTGACGAAGAAAAACGTTTTCTCTTTTTCAAAAGCGATCAAATCCGCCGTGCCGAACAGCCAGCCGACCTTGCCTCTCACGTTGCGCAGTTCCACCCAAATGAACTTTGACTGCATATCATGGTCGCTGCGTTCAATGCGTTTCTCGGCTTTCACTTCCACTTTGAATGTAAGGTCTTCCTTCTCGATCAGATAATCCCAATGGTCGTCAATGTTTTCATCTTGTGAAGAAGCAGATACCTTCCAGCCCTGTTTCACTGCCGTGAGAATAAAAAGCCCTTCGGCTTTGTTCCCCAATTCAAGCGAGCTCTTTATGTCGAAACGTTTTTTGGAATTTGAGTTTTGCATGGCGTATTGCCCACAGATAAATATATAGGAATGGAATTGAGAAACTCTGCCTGAAGATCAGCGTTTCTCTTTTTTGCCCGTGGTTGTTTTCTTCTTTGGACTTTCCGTGATTGACGGAGTTGTGTTCTCAAGAATTCTTTTTTGAGCAAGAGAACAGTATTTTTTATCCACATCAATGCCGACCCCTTTTCGGTTGTTGGAGACCGCCGCGATTAAAGTCGTTCCGCTGCCGCAAAATGGATCGAGCACCACATCGTCCACGTAGCTGAAAAGTTTTACGCACCTGCGCGGCAGTTCGATGGGGAAGGGCGCGGGATGCCCGATCTTCTTTTTGCTTTCGCCGTTGAATGTCCACATGCCGTTCGTCCAATCCATGAACTCCTGCCTGCCCACATCAGATACTTTACTGCCGCTGAGTTTCTTCCAATTCTTTTTGTACAGCACCACGATCAATTCCACTGGCGCGATCACATACGGGGCGGATGCGCTCATCCACGAGCCCCAAGCCGTCCTGCGTGAAATGTTGCCTTCGTTCCAGATGATCGTGGAATGATATTGAAACCCAATTCGCTTGGCGATGGTCGTCAGATCCGCGCCCACGCTTTGCTGCCCGCCCTTGTTTTTATCCAGCGGAATGTTCAAGCAAAAGCGCCCGTCATCCTTCAACCAATCAAAGCAGCGCGCCATCCATTTCTCGCTGAATTCCAAATACTCTGCATAAGAGACATCATCCTTGTGCGAGTTGTATTGAATGTCCACGTTGTATGGCGGGGACGTGACCACCAGGTCAACGCTGTTTTCGTTAACCAGCGTCGTCGTCAACACATCCCCTTGAATGAGCGTGAAGTGCTCGTTTTGAAAATGGACACTGGACGGCTTCATTGACTTATCCGTTTTGCGTTTCCAAATTTCCATTCAATGCATCTTCGATATATTGCTTGAGTGCATGGAAAGGTTGAGCGCCTTCTACTTTGACTCCGTTGATGAAAAGGGTTGGCGTCGCGTGGACTCCATCCGCTTCTGCTTGCGCCCGTTCCTGCTCCACCCGCCCTTTATATTTTGCCCCGCTCAAGCAGGATTCGAACGCCTGCGCATTCAGGTTCAGCGCTTTGGCATATTGGACCAATTTGTCCTGTGTGAAATCCCCTACGTTTTCACCTGTCCAATTGGTAAAGAGGGTATCATGGAATTCCCAATATTTGCCCTGATCGCCGGCGCAGTAGGCACCTTCCGCAGCCGTCACGGATTCAGGTCCGATGATGGGATAGGCGCGGTATTCAAAATACACTTTGCCCGTATTCACATATTCATCGATCAACTGCGGTTCGGTTTCTTTCCAGAATTTCAAACAGTACGGGCATTGATAATCACCATATTCCACAATATAGACAGGTGCTTTGGCATCGCCCATGGTGTTGCTTTGCGTTACTTCACGTGGAAGTTCCGCCGCAACATCAACCTTGTTCGGGAAAAATTTTTGAACAAGGTCCGGTCCTACAAATATTAAAGCTCCAACAAATACAGCGGCGCATAGGAATACTGCACATCCACCTGCCGCGAGCCATAATGTCCAATTGCGTTTTGGTTTTTCATCAATTATAGGTACGTTTGGAATTTGGTCTTCGATCATCATTCCTCCGAGAAGTTCAAATTGTACCGTGAAATAATCAGCGAAGACTCTGGTTATTAATCAAAAACTTAGGTAATCATCACTATCAAGGGAGATTTTTCGTTATAATCCTTGTCATGAATAATGCAGCGTTCAGGAATAATTTAATTAAACAGATCCTTGCCGCCCTCGTTGGCGGATTTATCATTTTCTCGGCAATCGTTCTTTTTTGGACGATCGGCTACCAGCTCGCGTTCGCAGGCAGGATCTTCCCCGGCGTCTCTGTGGCAGGGGTGGATCTGTCCGGGCTTTCCCCAAATGACGCTGCGTTGAAATTAAGCCAGACCCTTTCCTATCCCATTACCGGTAAAGTATTGTTTCGGGATGCCGATAAGGTATGGGTGGCATCTCCCGCGGAATTGGGCATGGTCTTCGACCCGTCTGCAAGCGCCATTGCTGCCTATCAATATGGGCGCAAAGGCGGCTTGTTCTCCGCGCTCTCCGGACAGATCAGCGCCCGCGGTCTCGGCACAGACGTTGCGCCCGTAGTCATCTTTGATCAGCGCGTGGCGTATACTTATTTGCAAAATATCGCAGCGCAGGTTAATCAGTCGGTTGTGGAAGCAAACCTCCACGTCGAAGGAACGAACGTTGTTTCGGAGCCAGGTCAATTGGGGCGTGCATTAAATCTGGATGCCACATTGATCTACCTCGGCGGACAATTGCAATCCTTCCGCGATGGGGAAGTGCCTCTGGTGATTCAGGAAACCTCACCGAAATTGCTGGATGTCTCTTCGCAAGCTGAAGCTGCCCGCCGCATCCTAAGCCAGCCCCTGACCATTGCCGTACCGAACTTCCGCGATGGTGACCCCGGTCCGTGGACGTATGACGTTCCCATCGTTGCCAATATGCTCGCCGTGAATGTCGTGGATAATGCGGGCGTCGCCGAAATGCAGGTCGGGCTTGACCCTAATAAATTGCGCGCATCCCTGACCGACTTGAAAGTGATCGTGGATCAATTGCCTGCCAATGCACGTTTCACATTTAACACGGTATCGGGGCAGATCGAACCGATCGCACCTTCAAGCGTTGGCCGTGTAATGGATGTGGAGGCTAGTGTCGCCGCCGTCAATGCTGCCCTCCTTCGGGGCGAACATACGGTGGCTTTGGTTGTTGCCGAACAAGCTCCTGCCGTTGCAGATACCGCTAATGGCGCGGACTTAGGGGTCAAAGAATTGATCGCCGAACAGACCACATATTTTTACGGCTCCAGTCAAGCTCGCATTCAAAATATTGTTGCTGCTGCGGAAAGATATCACGGCTTGCTCGTTGCCCCGGGCGAAACCTTCTCCATGGGAAGTGAACTGGGCGATGTGAGTCTTGAGAACGGCTTTGCTGAGGCTCTCATTATCTACGGCGGACGCACCATTAAAGGTGTGGGCGGGGGAGTGTG
>Ga0172367_10006790_pt1 | contig 13321 bp, 21 predicted proteins | sample Lak10m_FD_114542 | JGI IMG/M metagenome (GOLD analysis project Ga0172367, IMG submission 114542) | Freshwater microbial communities from Kabuno Bay, South-Kivu, Congo - kab_022012_10m | ecosystem: Environmental > Aquatic > Freshwater > Lake | place: Democratic Republic of the Congo: South-Kivu...
GAGCAAGCACTTCAAGTTAAATTTAACGAACCAACCTCATTCATGGCAATGCGTAATCAGCAATTGCTTCAAATGCGGTTTGATAACTATAATACAGCAACACAATCGGAAGCAATTTCCAAATCATTTGCTCAGAAATATTATCTCGATATGTCTGCCGAAACGATGAAGGAAAACAGGGAATGGCTTAGACGAGATGCAGCTTTAACATGGGAAATTGCTAAGATTACTGAAATGGGTCCAAATTTTAGGGAAGCCATTGCACAACAGCTTGGTACAACAACTGGAGGGGAGGGATCTGAAGGTATGATGAGTGCTGGTGGTGGAGGTGGCGGAGGAGGAGCTCCTGGAGGGGAGTCCATTCCAGAGTTTGGTTCTGCTGGAGGAGCTCCAGAAACAAGTGGTGGAGCAGAAGAAGCTCCAGCAACTCCGGAAACTCCAGCTGGTGAAGGAGCAGGAGGAGCCCCAACTGTGCCAACAGCAGCTCCAGAAACTCCCGCTGTTTAAGAAGGTAAAGACCAACCTTTAGAAGTTTTTAACTTACCTGACAATAAAGTTGTAACTTGTAAATTGTGTTGGTTTCTCCATTCATACCGAGTATGACTTGCAAGCTGACCTGTTTTAATATTTTTAAATGTAATAATTTCAGAATTAAAACTGGGATTTCCCGAACCTTGACGTTCTTTGGATAGTTTTTCAATCAACCACAGAGGACGAAGCTTGCCGACCTTTGTGTCGATCCAATTCGGATTATTAGTAATTTCTTTCATCGTCTTTCCTTTTTTGCCGCTGGACCAGTTTGGATCGTTTGTTCTTTCTTTCATTGTTTTGCCTTTGTACATTTCTGACATGGTTTGCTTGAAAGAATCTCCTTTAGCCACTCCTTTTCTTTGGTTTTTGAATAATTCAATTGTTTTCGCAGAATGTTTGAACCCTTTTCGACTGGTCGGAACTCCAGCAACTTTGCATAAGTTGTATCCTATTTTAGGATTATATGATTGTAAATTATCTAGATATGTCTGCTCTATTTGAATTACTTCTTCTGTAAGAATGTTTTCTTTAAAAAATTCTAATACTTCAAAAACGAAAGACTCTTTTCCATATTTTTGATAAGCAGCTTGTAAATGAAGATTAGCATGCTTGTTATTTCTTAACTGACAAAAGTGCCAGAATTTTCTTCTTTTTAAATTAACGGAACTGCCGATATAAAATTTTCCTGCAGCAGTACAAGTTATTTTATAAATTCCTTTATTTGAGTCGAAGTTCATATAACTATTTACAAAAAATAATATAAATAACAATATGTCAGTATTACCACCAGGCTACAGAGGAGGAACAACTCTCAACTCTTCAATCACATCGTACGAAGATATGTCTGTTCGCATCCAGCACTTGTTAGGAGCACCTTTAGTTAATCTAGAAATTTCGGATACTCAAATGTATGATTGTATTACAGAAGCTATAGAATTTTTTACGCAATGGGCTGGATATACTGAAGAATATCTTATTTTCGATTCAAGACTTTACGTTCCGGGGGTTGGAATTAAAGTAGACGACTTGATTAATAAAACCGATCAATTAATTTCAAAGCAAAAATCTTTAGCTAGTTCCAAAACCACTGTTTCCGGGTGCGAATGTCCCACGCCTTCCTTAAGTGCAGAATGGGATGCTTCAAATCCAACTTTATCTGGTTGTGCTGTAAAAGATGACGGAGATTACGACTACGATATGGCTTCGTATAGAAAGGTTGTAGATTGTTTCGAGTTTTCTAAAGGAGAAGATACAGGTATTAATACATTGTTTACCTTAGAACAAGCAATGGCTCAAAACATCTACTCGTCCTATATGATCGGGAACTTTGGTTTTGACCTGATTACATGGGAGGTTTTGAAGGGATTTATTGACACAAGAAATAAAGTTCTTGCAATGCAAGATCAGTTTAGATTCGATCCAAGAACACAAATGCTAAGAATTACTCCAGAGCCTCGAGACACTCATACATATCTTGGAGTAGTTGGATGTTATATAGAACGTCCAATCAAAGACTTAATTCAAGAAAAAGTGGTATTGAAGCTTGCTATGGGTCACGTAAAAGTCGCTATATCCAGAGTTCGCGAAAAATATCAAGGAACGAACATGTTTGGAGGGGGTGCTATAAATGCTGCATCTTTGCTAGTTGAGGGGCAGCAAGAAATAGAAAAATACCAACAAGAAATTAAAGAATCCTATACTTGGAATGCCCCCGCACAATTTTTTATCGGAGTTTTGACTGCTTTGGCAGTTCCAGCATTCTTATTTGCTCAAAATTTATTAAACGTTTTTTGCTAATTACTCTCATGAACTTCCAATTAATTGTTGAAGAAATCTTTGAAGAAGCTGGCAAATGCACTGGTCCTACAAAAAAAGCTGCTTCTACTCGGAAGGGCAAAAAATGGTCAAAGTGTGCCAGACAACCCGATGGATCTTACAAAAGAATTCATTGGGGACAAAAGGGGGTAAGAGTAACAGGAAAATCTGGAAATACTAAAAGAAAAAAAGCATTTAAGGCCAGGCATAAATGCTCCTCAGCAAAAGCTGGGTCGAGTCAGGCGATGGCTTGTAAAGACTGGGCTTGATAAATAACATTATGCCATTTAGATCCAACGCTCAAAGAAAATTTATGTACGCAAATCTTCCAAAAATAGCTAAACGTTGGAGCAAACATACTTCAAAGGGTAAAAAATTACCCGAATATGTACAAGAATCCTATGAACCGGATTTAGACTTTAAGAGTGTTCTACCAGACAAAGACAAAAAATATGATTATTTGGTAACATATAATTTAGATCCACAAAACGATATAGTCATAGGACATAAAAATGGAGAAGCAGAAACAGTTTTTTTGCATAGACTAGGAGACGTAGTTCATGGCAAATCTAATATAGTTTTAGCTCAAATAGGTCCGCAAAGTACATCACAAACCGGTCCATATTCAAAAAACACAAGATCGATTTTGCAATACAATTTACCAAAAATTTCTAAAAAGCTTAAAACTCCAGAAAATGTTGAAAGTTTTATTGAAGTGTTTGTAAGTGATAGCTATAGTCGGATTGAGCAATATAAAGAAGATGAAAAACACCACACCGAACTTCCTCCACAAGAAAAAAACACAATAGTGGGAATTGAGGATTCATTAACTTTTGAACCGCTTTGTAATAAAATCCTTTCTGAGTGAAAAAGAATAGAAATTATAGGCAAGGAATTTATTCTCCTATAAACAAAGAAAAGTATAAAGGCACGTTCCCGATAATATATAGAAGTTCGCTTGAATTACGTTTCATGAAATGGGTTGATGCTAACTCAAATGTTTTAACATGGGGTTCGGAGTCTATCGTAATTCCTTATCAAAATCCATTGACTGGAAGAATTTCAAGATATTTTACAGATTTCAACATTGTTATGAAAGACAAACAAGGGGAGTTTAAAAAATTTCTTATTGAAATTAAACCACATTCACAAACTCTTCCACCTGTTCAAAAGAATAGAAAGACCAAAAGCTTAATTTATCAGCAAGCAGAATATGTTAAAAATCAAGCAAAGTGGCAAAGTGCTTTAGAGTATTGTTCAAAAAGAAACATGAATTTCGTTTTGCTTACAGAAAAGCATTTAGGAAATTAGGAACATTTAAAATCAGCCCAAGTTTTGCCTAAATTAGAAATGATAGAATTCAAGTTATTCAATTGTGTTTGAATATCTGAGGTAACAGAACTTAAACATTGGAACTCTGCGTTACTGACCGTTCCGTTTGCTATATTTGCTGCATTGATTCCAGTTGGAATATCAGAAGCAGCAAGAGATGAACCAGATGTAACTAGACCCTTTTTGTCGTACGTAATTTTAGTGTAAGTTCCTACAGCAATATCATCATTTTTATCTACTTTGTTTGTAGAAAGATTTGCTACATCTGCTGCTTTTCCAAAAATTGAACCAGGAATATTAAGAGTTTGTCCGTTTCCGAGGCCTGGTCTAGCTAAAATTAGCTTATCGTCATTTTCTAAAGTAGAAGCTGTTTGAAGGTCTGAAATTTTAATACCTGCCATACTTTTTATTTATCATAAATAAAATCAATGAATTGTTTAATTAAAAACATTCCTAATAATATTTCCGTTGCTAATGGCAATTCAGGCAACGGGTTTCCGTTTTCAATAACAGAAAATACATGTTTATTTGCTCCAGAATACTACTTGATTGCAGAACAATCTACATCAAGTAATGAAAGTCCTGTGTTTACCCAACGACCACAATATATTGAATTATTAGAAACTGATGCATGATAACTAGAAAATGTCTGCATATTAGATAAATAAAATTACAATACCATGGGATTAAAGTTTTTAACCACTGAATTACACGAAGAACTCGACTTTCTTATTGAGGAAAAAAATTCTCAAGAGCCTCAAAAATATTATATTACCGGTCCATACATGATGAGCGGTTCACCAAATCAGAACGGCCGCATCTACAAACTCGATGAAATGAAGAATGAAGTCGAGCGTTATTCAAACGAAATGATTAAAACTCGTCGTGCAATTGGCGAAATGAACCATCCTCAATCAACTGAAGTAAATCCAGTCAATGCTTGTCACCTTGTTACTGAGCTCAGACAAAATGGCAATTACTTCATGGGTAAGTCATTAATTCTCGATACTCCAATGGGCCAACTTTTAAAGTCACTCGTTCGTGACAAAATCCAAATGGGTATCTCAACTCGTGGTCTTGGAAACCTTGCTGAGTCTTCTAGTGGTAAAACAGTTTCTAACTTCCATCTTATTTGCCTCGACGTTGTTCACCAACCATCGGTTCAGAACGCAATGCTTGAATCAGTCCTGGAATCAAAAGAATGGATGATTGGTAATGACGGAAGAATCATTGAAGTATCAGAAAGAGCATTTGGTGCACTTAAAGGTTCGCTTGCAAATCTTCCAAAGCACGAAACAAATCTTTTCTTAAAAGAACAATTGATGGTGTTCATTAATTCTCTTAAGTCTGCTAAATAATTTTTATGGAAACTAAAGACATTAAACAATTTATTGCTAATATTGCAGACAAAAATTATAGCAATGCCAACGCTTCATTACAAAAGATGGTTGAAGTTAAATTAAAAAATCGTATTAAACACTCTTTAACCACAAAAAAATAACACAAGTTAGATAAATAAAAATACAACCATGATCAAGAATATCCTTAGCGAACAGTTCAAAGACCTGATCACAGACGAAACGCTCTCCACTATTGAAGAGGCATTCAATCAGGCTGTTGAAGAAAAGTCCAAAGAAAAGATTCAACTCGAGTCTGAAAATCTCAAACAAAAGCTCGATGAAGATTATACAACAAAGCTTGAACAGCTCGTCGAAAAAATCGACACGGATCACACAGCTAAGCTCAAAAAGCTCGTTGAAGCAATCGATACTGATCATGCAGTCAAACTTCAAAAGCTCGTTAAAGGCATTGACAAGAAGCACACCCAAATGCTTCAACAAGTCGTTGAAAAATACGATGGTCAAATGGCTGAAGAAGCAAAAGGTTTCCAAGAGCGCTTAGTCGAAGAAGTTTCTAACTATCTTGATCTCTATATCGACAAAGCTCTTCCAACAGAACAAATTTCTGAAGCAGTTGCGAATATCAAAGCTGCAAAACAACTCAACCAGATTCGTCAAATCGTTGGCATTTCTGAAGAGTTTGTTGATTCGGAAGTCAAAGAAGCACTCGTTGATGGCAAGAAGACAATTGATTCTCTTCGTGCTGAACTCAACGAAGCTCTCAAAGAAAACGCAGAACTTAACCAAAGAGCTAATAAAGCAGAGGCAACCAACATTCTTGAACAAAAGACATCAGACATGCCATCCGCTAAAAAGCAATTTGTTACAAAGCTTCTCGGAAACAAAGCTCCTCAATATATCGAAGAAAACTTTCAATATGTTGTTGAGATGTTTGAAAAAGAAACACAAGAAGAAGTTGATGAGATTAAAGAATCCGTCAAGAACCAATTTATCAAAGCTCCGAAAGTTGATCGTCCCCAGATCATCGAAGAGCAAAAACAATTTAACAATGAGATTGATCGCGACAGCTCTTCAGGTGAAGGCGTTAGCGGCTATCTGAACGAGATGAAGAAACTTAACAGATTTGCTAAGTAATTCACTCACAATAAAAAGGAAAAACAACCAAAACAAAATATTATGGCTAACTTAATGCATATTAACAAAGATTACGCTCAGACACTCGTCGAAAAATGGAGTCCAGTATTGGATTTCAAATCAGACAAAGTTGCTGAGATTACTAACGAAACAACACGTTTAAACACTGCTATCCTCTTGGAAAACCAAGAAAAGTGGTGCTTGCGTGAGGCTTCCAATAGCGCTGCTACTGGTGGTGTTTTCGGTGCCCATCAAGGTACTGCAACAACATTCTCTGGTGACAACTACGCTTCTGGAGACGCCCGCTTGCCAAAAGTCCTCATTCCAATGATTCGTCGTACTTTCCCCGAGCTCATCACAAATGAGATCGTCGGTGTACAACCAATGACTGGTCCTGTTGGTCTTGCCTTTGCAATGCGCTACAAATACGAAGGAGACGCTCTCGGCTATCCTACAAATGGTGGCGACGGTAACAATGGCGCTGGTAACACAGGTGGCAACACTGCCCTTTCTGACGGTAAAGAGCTTGGTTACAACTACCTCAACACAGCCTTCACAGGTGCTTCCTCAGCTGCTCTCTCGGGCAACGCTGAATGGTCAAACATCGCTGAAGATTCTGGCGTCGGTGCTTTAATCTCGCAATTCGAGCTTTCCTCGAAGATTCCTCAGATCACTGTTTCGTTTGAAAAGACCGCCGTTGAAGCACTCACTCGTAGATTGGCTGCTAAATGGTCGGTAGAGCTCGAGCAAGATCTCAAGAATATGAACGGTATCGATATCGATGCTGAGCTTACTAACGCCATGTCGTATGAAATCCAGGCTGAAATCGACCGCGAAATGATCGCTCGTATGATTCAAGTCTGTCTCAACGCTGGTGCTGGTGTTGGTTATTCTACCTGGTCTGCCATCTCTGCTGATGGTCGCTGGTCTGGTGAGCGTGCACGTGACTTCTACAACAGAATCGTTGTTGAAGCCAACCGTGTCGCAATTCGCAACCGCCGTGGTGCTGCTAATTTCATTATTGCAACTCCTCGCATTTGCGCAATCCTCGAGACCCTTCCAAACTTCACATGGATGCCAGTCAATGGTAACGTAAACACCCAGCCTGTTGGTATTGCCAAGGTCGGTTCGGTCGGTGGTCGTTTCCAAATCTATCGTGACACTCGTACAGAAGCCCAGATTAACGCTGGTTACACTGCAACCAATGCTGGTGGTGGTTATAGCTCAACTCGTACGAAGCCCGTAGATTACGCATTGCTCGGTTACAAAGGCGCTGAATATTATGATTCAGGCATTGTATACTGCCCTTACATCCCTGTAATGGTACAAAGAACAATCGGTCCAAACGACTTCAGCCCACGTGTCGGTCTCTTGACAAGATATGGTGTAGTGGATCACATTTTCGGTGCATCCCTTTATTACCACCTTGTTATCTGCACAGGCCTCGGTCAATCGTTCGTACCTGGTCAAGCTGCTACATACCTCTAATCCAGGTATTGGCTCTCAAACAGCTAACTCTAGAAACCCGGTCGCAAGGCCGGGTTTCTTTTTGTTTAAAATTAATTTGAATTCTTATTATTCTTTATATAATTAATTTTAAAGATATGATCGATTTAAGTGCTATTAATGGCTCCAACCTTACAAAAAAAATCAAGCAAACAATTGACGAGCAAATCAAACTATTGCAGCTTGATTCAGATGTTCTTTCTTATGGAGCAAAGCTGTATATTTTGCGCAACAATTTGATTAATATACCAAAATGCAAGTCTTGTAATGTGATTTTAAAATATCACACTCCTTCGTGTTCATATAGAACTTATTGCTCTGCAAAGTGTTCTGCTAACTCAAAGGAAACTATAACAAAAAGACAAGCCACTAATATCATAAAATATAATAGTGCTAATGTTTTAACTTCTGAAGCAGTGACGTACACTACAAAACAAAAAATGCTCAAAAAGCATGGCGTTGAGCGCTACTCCCAATCCACGGAATACAAACAAAGACTAGCTAACGGAGAAATCGTTAAAACTAAAATAATTCCTGAAGAGCATAGAAAATTACGACTAACATGGGCTTATTATAACGTCTTTAATAAATTTAGCGACAAGGTAATACCCAAATTTTCTGTAGAAGAGTTTGATGGAGGAGGTCCTGGTAAGTATTATTCTTGGGAATGTACTAGATGTTCCTGTGTATTTGAAAATTATTACAACAGACAAAAAAATACTTGGCCAAAATGTCCAAAATGCGATTCCGCCTATACAGACATTGAATATGTAGTAATAAATTTATTACATAAGCACAATATAGAATTTAAAATTAGAGATAGGCAAACAATACCAAACAAAGAATTGGATATTTTTATACCTGCTCATAATATTGCAATCGAACTAAACGGTTTATATTATCATTCCGAAAAGAAGATTGCAAATAAAAACTATCATATAGAAAAAACAAAGCTTTGTCAAGAACGTGGCATTAAATTAATTCAAATTTTTGCTGATGAAATCTATCACAAAAAACAAATTTGTGTAAATCGAATTAAACATTTGTTAGGAATTAGTAAAAAATTGAATGCTAGGAGTTGCGAGTTACGCTATATTGACACCTGTTCAAAGTTTTTAACAAAATATCATATACAAGGAAATGATAAATCTTCCGTTAAAATTGGAGCATTTTATAAAAACAGAATGGTAGGAGTAATGACTTTCTGCTCGCTTAGATCTGCACTTGGCTACCAACAACCACAAAATGGAACATGGGAACTCTCCCGATTCTGTACAATTGGTCGGTATTGCGTAAGAGGTTTGTTTCAAAAAATGTTGACAAAATTTAAAAGCGAGCATGCTTGTAAAAAAATTTTAACTTATGCAGATGCGAGATGGACTCCTAATGCAATAGATAGTGTGTACAACAAAGCTGGGTTTAATTTAGTTAAGTTAACATCTCCAAACTACTGGTATACAAAAAATTTTACAGAACGACACCATCGATTTGGATTTCAAAAACATTTAATTTTAAAAAAATATCCCGAGCTCGATAAAAAAATGACTGAGAAGCAATTAATGGAACATCTTAAATATACAAGAATCTGGGATTGTGGACACTACAAATACGAACTCAATCTTTACTGAGTTGATGTTTTCTTACTGAGGAGTAAAATAGCAATATATGAGTAACAATCAAGCTGGAAAAGGAGACAAACCTCGTCCTGTAGACAAAAAGCAATTTGATAAAAACTTTGACAATATCGAGTGGACTAAAACTTCTACCAAACAAGGGACGTTAAAGAAGGGTAAGACCACCTACAAATACAATTAAACAGTTTGTATTTCTAGTATTCTATTAAAATATGCTGAAGGAACTTTGTCTGGAATAATTGGCAGTTCGTCGGTTTCCAATGATTTGAGTCTGTAATCAAAATATATCAAACCTTCGTCTTGATAGTTTTCTACTTTGAAGGGAATTGGAATCTCAAAGTTTTCTCTTTGAGCCTTGTCTGTCAATAGAGCAATTTGAACATAATAGTGCACTCTCCGGAAGAGGAGTAATCTACCCTTTTTAATCGATTTGCCGTTTATTGAAAAGGTTACTTGCTTTTGTAACGAAGCTAGTAAGAATTGCTCTCCAGGAACTTGGTCTAAATGAATTGTAGAAGTTATAACCATACTATGTATTCATAAATCTGGCTTTTTGGCCTGCAGACATTTGGGCTAATCTTTCGTGAAAATAAGTCCAAAACGGTTGGGGATCTGGTGACGTTTTAATGACTGAAATGACTTCCACATCATTACAGTTAATCATTCTCCAATCTTGCCAAAAGATATCAAAAGCTACTACTAAGTTTTTAGAAGCGGGGTCGTATTTCAACGAAGAAGTAGGAGGACGATAATGGAATGTTATTTTGCCTGGAGCTGATTGGAGGAGCTTTTGATCGTTCGTACAAAGCATTCTTCTGTAGTCATTAAATCCAGGTTTGTCAATGCGGCGATGGAATCTCAACTCTGCAGCATTTGTCTGCAATAGCATCCACAGAGCTGTTCTTCCAAGACGCATTATTTAGCAGGAGCGCAAATACCAAAGATTCTTTCTTCATTTAAGAAGATGTTGAGCTTTCCATTCTTTTGAATGCCTTTAATGCCCTTGTCTCCAGGAAAGATGACATAGTGTCCTGCTTTAACTTGTTTTGTGTTTGGTCCAGCTAAAATAACTTTACCGATTCTCCAAGCTTTGTTATCTACAACCTCGGCTGGTAAAACAATTCCGTTACGAACCAGATCTCTGCCATTTTCAGCAACATCAGCATATTCTACCTGTATAACATCACCAAGAAGTTCTGTAATTTCAAAATCTTCTGGTAGGGGACAATTGGCGTATGGATCGAGGTCAGCAAGACCGTTGTTTTCACGAGCTAGTGGTTGTTGCATATACAGTAATTAGGCCAAGAAAATAACCGTTCAACTGATAAATAAGATATATGGTATTCAAAGATAATGAAGCTTTGTCAAGTCTCTACGAAAGTATTGCTAAACAACCTGTGCAGATTGAAGAAGCTAAAAAAAGAAAAAAGCTTTCTCCAGCTCAAAAGAAAATAGCACAAGCCGCTCCGCCTCCAGATGAAATTACAGGAGCAGACTTTGCTAAATTAAAAAAAGAAGGTCTTGCATTTAAAGATCTTTTTAATAGAGTTATTTCCGAAAATTCGAGTCCATTTAGTCCTGAACCAATAGTTCCTCATTTAGACTCTGATAGAGAAAAACTTGAAAAAATTCGTAAAAAACGTAAAGAAAAAGAAGAAGCTAAAAAGAAGAAAGCAAAGTAGCAGCTTCTCTTTTAGAAATTTCAAGGTTTTCAGCTAAAATCTTGATTCTCTGGTCCTCTTCTTCCTCTGTTTCCTCTTTAACCTTCTTTACATAGTTAATTCGAGGAACATAACTCATCTTTGGAAACAATGACGATACTAGCTTATAGTGCAGCGATTTGTCTTCTAATAGTGTTTTGGTATTTAGTTGATTAATCGCTTCACAAACTTGTGGATTAATAAAAGACAAAAACCGATTTATTAAAAACGGAACGTAGTCATCTAGTGGCAAATCTCCTGTTTTAGTAACTATGATATCTTTGATGTAATCAAATATTGTCACGTTGTGTTTCTATGAACAAACTTCTCGTCAAGTGATGAAATGAATTTACGCAATGTTCTTTCAATTCTTTCATTTTATCTTCTTCAAGCTTAATTTCGTGTAGACCGTTATTTCCATCTTCTGAAACAATGATTGGAAGAAAGATATGAATCATTATACTTGTTTTTAGCTGATTGACTACAACAATAGAAGCTTGCTCTTGATCTACAAACAAACAATTCTCATTAACATAGCATGGTTTGTTTAAAAAATTGGAAAGGATCGAACCAAGTTGAGCAGAGTAAAGTCGTTGAAAGCAAACCCCTCCAAAAATATTTGTGTTAGGAAGTTCTGCACAAATCACTAAAGACTTTTTAAACTTTACCGGACCAATTGCAATCGGAGCCTCGAATGTAATAATGCTGCCAAGTGGAAAAGGATCTTGAAAAAACGCTGTAGAAAACCTTTGTTTAGATAAGACGCATTCGTATGAACCTTCGTTTGTAATGTGTTTTATTTGTTCTTCGTTGAGTATCATTTGCAATATTTTTCTTTGAATAATTGGTTTTGAGTTTCCCATTCTGGAGTTAACATTGAATCTCCAAGTCCGCTATGTACCGCTCTAATTGGAAGAACGCCGCAAGTAACTTTCTTTTCATGCGCTCTCATACAAAAGGACAAATCGTAAAAGTGAAAAGCAAATTCTTCGTCGAAGTATAGTTCTTTTTCTGCAAGATCTTTAACTTTACAAGAAATAAACAAACCATCGAGTGTTAATGCCCTTGAATTTGTTGGTCCAAAACACGTTGTCCATACTCCTCTGTCTTTAGTTACATGACAGACTTCTCCAACATAACTAGAACGGTCTGCAGCAAGGTGCCAGGCTAGCTTATCATTCGCTTTATTGAAGGTTTTAGCGCCTGCAAGCCCGGTAATAGAATACGGACTATTGATAAGTTTTTCATATAAGAACAAATCGTCTAGTACTACATCATCGTGTACAAACAAAACGGTTTTATCCAAATGATCAGGATCTTTTAAGATTTCATTATAACATTGGGAAAGACCTCGTTGGTTGTCTTTAAAGATATGAAATTCGATTTGATTGTTTGACTCAAAATGCTTTCTCAGGCTATGAAAAATCGGTCGAACTTCAAATTCGTTATCGGTTTTTGCTCGTGTGCATGTAACAATTAAAAGTTTACTCATACGTCTTTGTATTTGGTTTTCAAATAATTGAAATTCTTTTTAGCAATTTGTATTTGATCTTCAGTAAGCTTTGCATCAAAATACGCATTTGTTGTAGGAACTCTTGAAGTATCTCCACTTTCAAAGTCAATACCATTGATTGCAGCAAGAACTGTGTAGCAACTATCAGAACTACGAATGTTTGGTACTTTATTCTTCAAGTAGAATTCAAATTCGTCATGCTCTCCCATACCAAGAAGATGCAAGGGCTTGATTAACCAATGTTTCTCAATCAAATCATTAACACATTGGTTTCTTGAAGAACCAATCATTATGTCTCCTTCTGCATTATTCCAACACTTCGGAATTGCAATCTTACTAAGACCAACGCATTTAACAAATGGACTCACAACCATTTGATAATAACATTCCAACCATTCTTCTTTGGTCGAACCTTGTGGACAAGCAAAGATGGAAGTATGAGACAATAAACCTTTGTTATACATCTTTTGCACAAATGATTTAAAGTTCTTTAGTGTTTCGTCTTTGTTAAACAAAACATCCGGAGCAATTACTTCATCTGGCTTGAGTTCTGCAACAATATTAAGAAGAACATCTTCCGTGACAAGACTATGCTCAGCTGCAGAATTGTCGGTTGTTATCCAAACTTTAGGACTTCTGTTACGAAGTGCTAAAAAATGTCTCCTGTAGCGTTCGTCTTGAACGTAGTGATGAGCTAGACAAAAATATCTATCTCCTTGATCCATTAAATCTAAGTGGTTGTTAGGTGGTATGCAGTAGAATTTCATTTACTAAAAATATAATTTTTGACTTCGA
>Ga0172367_10006792_pt1 | contig 13317 bp, 12 predicted proteins | sample Lak10m_FD_114542 | JGI IMG/M metagenome (GOLD analysis project Ga0172367, IMG submission 114542) | Freshwater microbial communities from Kabuno Bay, South-Kivu, Congo - kab_022012_10m | ecosystem: Environmental > Aquatic > Freshwater > Lake | place: Democratic Republic of the Congo: South-Kivu...
AGGGAGCCTTTCGGCTCTTTCTTTTTTTCGGGTCGCTATCGAGCCGACAGCATTATGATATTGGAATGATATTGGGCCCACGCCGAACCGCTGTCAATCGACGCGCGGCTAGCGGTACATGGTTATTTGACGAAAAGCACGACTCCGAAACCTTTTCGAACCACGGGCCCCGTATATACATCTATATTAACGAGTAGTCCACGAAGATAACACACTTTTCAAAAGATTAATTACGTCAAAGAACACGAAGATCACAATCAAACTAAAACAACAAAAACGGTTTAATGATGAACTTATATACCTATATATTAATAAAAAACTAATTAAAAGCCAACAAAAGAAGATATATACGTACTTAAAATTTAAGTAAAAAGGCGTCATTATTTTACTACTTTTAAATATTTATACGTGGAATGGGTTTATTGTCTAAAATTTTCAACACCAATAAATTAGAGTATATACTTACTGAAAAAACCGACGACTTTACTGTTGACGCGCCTGAAAGTTGGAATATTGAATATTTAACTGTTGGAGATAAAATTACTCCTGACATGTTTAAAGATCAATATAGATTTTATGATTTTGATCTCTACATAAAAGAAATAGGTTATGATGATGAATATGAATATGATGATGATATGGAAGGTGATTTTTATGTTACTACTGAATTTGATGATAGTGCTAAAAAATACTTACATAATCAACATACATGGTGGTTTCATGAAATAAATGATTATTTAAAGCCTGAATATAAAGTAGTTCAACCATTAAGTGAGAGTGAAGCAGACGATTTCACTGTTGACGCTCCTCAACAATGGAATGTTGAAACTTTAACCGTGGGAGATACCATCACTCCTGAAATGTTTAAAGATCAATACAGACATTATGATTTTGATTTTACAATAACAGAAATAGGTTTTGAAGAAGTAGATTATGATTATGATGAAGATGATGAGGAAAATGGAAGTTATTATGTTGTTACTAAATTTGATCCAAAAGGTAAATATCTACATGATGAATTTACATGGGGTCTCAATGAACTAAATAGTTACTTAAAACCTGAATATAAAGTTGTTTCTTCTGATTTAAAGGAATCAGAGGAAGATTTCAACGTTGTATCACCCAAAGAATGGAATATTGAATACTTAAGTGTTGAAGACACAATTACTCCTGACATGTGGAGTAAAAAGAAAACTATGGGACTTTTACATACTAACATTGATTTTTTTGAAACCTATAAAATTTCTAAAATCAATTTGGTAGATTGGTGGTATGACGGAGAAGATAGACATGAGACTGTTGAAGTTGAATTAATAGATAGTCAAAGGAAGCCGTTGATAATAATGTTAGAAAACATAAATATGTGGTTAAAAGACGAATTTAAAGTTGTTTCTCCTGATTTAAAGGAATCAGAGGAAGACTTTTCGGTTGACGCACCTCAAGGTTGGAATGTTATTGAATTAGGTGTAGGTGACTACATTTATCCTGAAATGATTAAGGTTCCTAAAGATAAAAGAAAATGGAACCATTTTCATAATATGCTTGCTGATCCAAAACGAACAGATGGATGGAAAATTGTTGGATTTAAAACATATGATGGAAGAGATTTGGTAAGATTAGAATATAATGGAGTTGGTAATTTTTTCAATGTTGATGAACTTAATAGTATTTTAAAACAATATAGAATATTTTTTCCAACTAATGAAACCAAATTAAGTAGTTTATTAGAACAAGATGATGAATTTAGTGTAGACGCTCCTAAAGAATGGAACGTTGAACATTTAACAGTAGGAGATACAATTACTCCCAACATGTGGGATGAACAAAAGTTCATTAATGGTGGTTTTAGTCTTAAAACTTACAATGGAGTTATACAAGACTCATATCTTATAAAAAACATGCAGTATGATGAAGGAGGATACGATGGAGCTGGAGCTGATTGGTTGGTAGATTTAAGATTAGTAAATACAAATAAAAACTTTGGTATAATAGGAACACCAGAAGAATTAAGTCTTTTAAATAGTCTTTTAAAAGATAAATATAAAATTTATCCTAATAACATAAATGAGTCTGAAGACGAGTTTAATATTGTTGCACCTAATGAGTGGAATATTGAAACTTTAACAGTAGGAGACACAATTACTCCCGACATGTGGGATCAAAGTAAACTTGGAAGAACAAAGGATTATTTTGAAAAACCCATAAAAATATATTGGATAGGATACAATGAATTTGATGATGAAGAACAAGAACTTTTAGTTGGTTTAGACTTGGGTGGTGAAATAGATTATCAAATAGATTTTATTAATAATTTATTAAAACCTGAATATAAAATTGTTTCGCCTGGTTTAAATGAATCAGAAGACGAGTTTAATGTTGACGCTCCATCTGAGTGGAATGCTCCTGACTTAAAAATTGGAAGTATTATTACTCCTGACATGTGGAATGATGAAGTTAAAGAACTCTCTTCAATCCACCAATTTAAAACTGCTTTAACTACCCCCCTTATAATTAAAACTATTTATCCACAAAACATTGGAGGTTCTCCTGGTTTACTTATGTTTTTTACTAATGGTACTTACATCCATAGTAGTTTTTTAAAACCACAATATCAAATAATACCCAATTTAAGTGAAAATGAAGACGAATTTACTGTTGACGCACCTGAAGATTGGAATGTTGAAGAATTAGGAATTGGAAGTATTTTAGATCCTTCTAATCTTAGAATGCAAGACTATAGTAAAAAATATGAGATTATTGATTTTAGAAAAACACCGTGGGGTACTGATGTAATAACTAAAGTATTTAAATTAATAGAAGAACCAATACCTGGAGCTAGAAGAACAACTAGACAATGGAAATACTTAAGAAACAGTAATATGGATTTAAAAACTTTAAATGGCAGATTAAAAGATAATTTTAAAATTATATCTCCATTAAATGAATCTGACGAAGAATTTATTGTTAAAGCACCAGAAAATTGGAATATTACTGAGTTAGAAGTAGGAGATACCATTAAAGGTAAAATGTGGGATTGGAAAAAAATAATTAATTATTGTAATCGAATATCTGGTGATAACCATGAAGAATTAAATAACGCAATTAATCTATGGAAACAAGTTTATGATGAAGGAGTGACAATTGAATCAATAAATGAATTTGAAGAAATTCCATGGATTAAATTTAATCGTTTTTTAACTTGGGGTCCAAGTATTTATACTATTAATACTTTATTAAGTAATGAATATAAAATTTCTAATTTACCATTAAGTGAAGAAGCTGAAGATTTTATGGTTACTGCTCCTAAAGAATGGGACGTAATTGAATTAGGTGTTGGAGATTATATTAATTCTAACATGTTAAATCCTAAAGGTAATCATTACACATGGTTTTCAAGAAGAAAATTATTTATAGAAGACATTTATTTTGATGAATGTTGGACTACTAAGCTTCTCCATGTTGAATCAAATTTTCATGTTGAATTCTGTATTGATTATATGAATGAAGACGTATTAAATGATAAATACAAAATAATGAATTCTTTAAATGAATTGAGTAAGTTATTAGAAGTAGATGACGAATTTAGTGTTGATGCTCCTGAAGAATGGAATGTTCAAGAATTAGGAATAGGAGATAAGATTACTAGAGATATGATTAAAAATCCTGTTTTTTTAGATCAAATGGACGAGGATTTTCGAATAGACTTTCCTGGTGTTATAACAAACATGTATAGAGCAGGAGTTCCAGGAGATGAATTTTGGGGAGTAAGAATTAAATTTCAAGACGTAGGTTGGAGAAAATATTTACCAAAAAGTAAAGACATAAAATTAGGATTAGGTTTTACTTTAGATGGTTTCAATAAAAATACCTTAAAACCTCAATATCAAATTAAAAAACCTATATTTGAGTTAAGTAGTTTACTAGAAAACGAAGACGATTTTAATGTTAATGCTCCAGATGAGTGGAATGTTGAATTTTTAACTGTTGGAGATACAATTACTCCTGAAATGTGGGGTGTTGAAAAAATTAATAATTGGTTTGATATTTCTAAACCATTAAATATTGAAGACATAGGAGAAGATGATGGTGGATGGTGGATTCAATTAGGACGCAGTGAAGCTCCATTTGATTTAGATGAAGTTAATGAATTCTTAAAACCTCAATATAAAATTATTCCTTATAACTTAAAAGAATCTAATGACGAATTTACTGTTGATGCTCCTGAAGAATGGAATGATGAATATTGGGAACCTACTGGTGGTATAGATGATGAAAATTATATTAACAGTTTTGATGAGTTTGCTAGAAATGTTTTAAAAAAACACGGAATTGAAGATGAAGTAATTGAATCATACTTAGATGAAATTTACCATTTTGGTGAAATTAGCTCATATGAAGGAATTAGTAGCAGTGAATTAATAAAAGATTTTTCTCTTTGGACTGAAGCTGAAAATGACGATGATCAATGGTATGATGCAATAAATGAAGAAGATAATTTAGATAAGTCAGATGATGAATTTACAGTTGATGCACCTGAGGAATGGAATATTACTCAATTAGGCGTAAATGATGTTATTACTCCTGACATGTGGAGTAAAAAAAGAATTAAAACAAGTCTTATTATTAATAAAATAGAAAAACGAGGTATTATTGATGGAAATGAATGGTGGGAAGTTCATATGAGACCCTATGGTTTTAAATTTCTACGAAATAATGAAAAAAGTAGTATAATAGTTGATTTAAATGATGTTCAAAATCACTTAAAACCTGAATATAAAATAATTAAAAGTAACGTTATATTTGAAGAAGAAGACGAATTTACTGTTGGTGCTCCTAAAAAGTGGAATGTAAAAACACTTGAATTAGGAGACTACATCAATATACACACTAATCAAGTTTACTACAATGAAGAAGACATTCCTGAAAAAGAAAGATCTCATACTTGTAAAATTGATTATATAGGTCCTAATGATGAAAACAATAAGTACTTTGATTATCATCTTTATGACAATAATGTAGTTGTACTAAAAAATGTTAAAAGTAGAGTATGGTATACTTTTGCTATTAAGTTTTTTAATAAAGAATATGGTCCTAGGTTAAATGCTTATGTTGATTATCCTGAAAAAGGAACATTAAATGAACAAGATGAATTTAATGTAATTGCACCTGAAGGTTGGTGGGAATATGATGGTGATGTTGAAATTATGTTTCAAGATACTTATTGGTATGAAGATGAAAACGGAAAAGAAGCTGCTGTAGAACGAGATGGAGGAGGAATAATTAATATAAATGACTTAGAACAGTATTCTTATTCGGATTGGAAACCATTTACTGGGAATCCTACTAATGAAAATTTAACAAAGTGGTGGTATTCAATTGGATGGGACTATGATTTAGTTGAAATATTTGATTTTGATGATAGTATTTTTGAAGTAGAAGAAGATTTTGAATGGTCAACTGCTGAAAATATAGATATGGATAGAACTTATTTTAGAATTAGAGCGGTTTCTACCTTAAAGGAGACAGATGATGAATTTACTGTAAAAGCCCCTAAAAAATGGGACGTTATTTATTTAAATACAGGTGATTTTCTTGACAATACTAATTCAACTTTTGACAATCCTAATGTTAAATATGAAATTGGTAATATAACTAGTGATGGAGAAATAGAAGTAAAAAAATACATAAATCGTGGAGAGGGTTTTGAACCTCAATTTAATAGATTTATGAAAACCCGTAAAGGAATTGTTAAAGCTAAATTAAAACCTGGTTTTGACATAGAAATATCTTCTAAATAATATTTATTATAAATGTTATGTGGATTATTATATTAATATCTTTAAGTTTACTATTATTAGGATTTTTATTGTTAGGTTATATTTCACCTTATCAAGGAAATAAAACAAACTTTTTTCAAATTGAAGAAAAAAATCTAAAACTTCCACTTGAATCTTCTACTATTCAACATGAATTAACAAATGAAGATGTAGAATGGTTAGAAGCTGATTTAGTTGAAGACGAATGGGATGAAGGTGAAGAATTAGAACACTTAAGAAATACAAACATAATTAAAGGACTTACCGTTCCTAAAGAAAATAAATTTGTTAACTTTATAAAAAAACAAGAAGAATTACTTGAAGAAAATAATGAAGTTAAAGTAGAACAAGACGTTAAAACAGATGAAATTTTAGAAAAAGAAATTCGTAATTATAGTTGGAAAAATATAGGTTTAGAACTTTATAAAGAAACTAATTTAGAAGTATTTTTTGAAAAATTAAATTCATTAAAAAATAAAAGAATACTAATTGTAACTGATGTTAGTTATGTTTTAGAAGCTGACTTTAAAGATCATAGAGTTTTTATTGGGTTTTTAAAAGATTTTGAAATTTTAGATGATAATACTCAAGATCAACCAAGAATTAAATTTATGGTAGATATTCCAGTTTTTAATATTTCTCTTGATTTAAATTGGATTTATGATAAAAATAAATTTGACAGTGATTTTAGTAGTGAAGAACTAGTTAATAATTTCTTAGAAACACTAAAACCTGTAAATGAATTATTACTTGTAGAAGAATAACATATTTATAATATATGATCAAGTTAAAATCTTTATTGTTAGAGGAACCACAAACTGCTCCAGCTCCTACTAAACCTATTACTAAGCCTGACACAGATACACCTACTAAACCTACTCCACGTAGAAGAAGTACACCTGATCCTAGTACTTCACCTACTCCAGCTCCAAAAGCTAAAACTTTAATGGGAGAAGAAAGTGGAGTTATGAAACAAATTGTAGATAGATATATGGCTGCTTTTAATAAATTAAGTGAAGCTGACTACGATAAAATTTTTGACCCAGAAACATTAGGTAAATTAAAAGGAAGTGTAAGTCAAAGAATGCAAGGTAAAAACCCAATGCAAATTATGGGTAATTTGATGCAGTTAGCTCAACAAGTAATGCAATTAGAACAAGGAAATCAAGATTTACTTGAACAATTAGCCTACGATATTATATACGAAGCATATCCTTACTTAAAATCAAATGAAGATGTAATTGAAATCGATGCAAAAATAGTTCCTCAAGCTCAAGTTAAAGAAGCTTTACAACCAAATTCACCACAAGAAGAAGACATTGAAGAATTAAGTGTAGAAGAAGAACAAGAAATGATGGATGACATTGCTGAAGATTTAAAGAAAAGAAGATTAATCAATGCTGTTACACAAGGTGCTTCTACATTTAGTAAATCGGCTCATTACATTCAACAAGAGTATATTGATATTATTGGTGGAGAAGGAACTAGTGATAAGTATAGAGATTTAATGCAAGCTGCTCTTGACATGATTGATTTTATGGTGGTAAGAATGGGTGGAATGAATATAGAAGGCAATGACTTATCAGATAGTGCTACTGGGGCTGAGTCAGTGTTTTATGATTTTGAAAAAGAAAAATGGATTATTAAAGCAAGAGCTATTGTTTTCCCTGTTCTTATATTAGAAATTGTAAAAGGAATGTATGAAATTATTGGTTTATTTGGATTTAGTGACTTAGAAAGAGGTGAAAAAGTAGTTAAATTTACTGATAAAATTGCTAATGAACCTGAAGATATCGCTTACGGTCAATTAATTGCTAAAAACTTACAAGATTTAATCAATAAGTTAGAAGTTAACGTTACACCTGAAGAGCGAGATGATTTCTTACAAGACATCTATAAATTAGAAAATAAAGAATTTATTCAGTTAATGACTAATGTTATTAACAATAATGTTACTAGTCAACAGTTAAATCAATTAAAAGGTATGTTTAAACAAATGCGTCAAGATAAAACAGCAGATGACGCAGATAATGCTTTACTTGAAAGACTTCAAAGACTAGCCGGTCTATAATTTGGATTTTAAGAATATTTTTATTAATAATATGTTTGTGGAAACACAGACTAGTACGTCTAAAACTACATACAGAATACCAACGGTCGGCTCTAAATGGTATGATTTTCCTTAAATCAAATACTTTATGCTTAGTTTTTATTAATTAGTTTGTTTTCCTAAGATATGGGGCGGGGGGAGAAAAATAAACCTAAGTTTGGCCTTTACAATTCATTATGTTATAATAAAAGGTATGGTAGAAAAACTGATAGAAAAAGTTCAAAAGTACCAAAAAGACAACGGAACTGAATTTGAACCTCAAATTATTGTATTTAAATTACATGGGTGTAAAGTATGTAAATCCTTAGAATCTGAATTGATGATTGATGGATGGAGTTATGAAAGTTTCGATTGTATGGACAGTAAACATGAACTAATAGCAGATGAAATTGAAGGTATTCTTCAAAGTAATAGCTACCCAGTAATATTTATCAACTACCCAGAAACTAAAGTTTTACATACAGATAGTCCTATTAGACACAGTAAATTAATTTCAAATTTAAACCCCAAATTAACAATATATAAACAATTAACCCCACACTTATCATGAGAAACAAAAGACACGTACAATTAACTTTAGGTCAAATTGAAGCAGTACAACAAAGTTTTATTCAATTTATTCGTAATACATCACTTTCAGAAGGTGAAAGAGCGTTTTTAGAAAAACAAATTGAAGTTAGTAAACAAGCGTTTGAGCAAATTAGAACTTATTTAAATCAAGAAGAAGAACAGTATAACACAGCTTCATTCCCAAACCCACAAAATAATATAGATTACGGAATTCAATCAGGAAGGTTCTAATATGAATTTAACACCAGAACAAATCTTAGAAAATTGGAATCGATTTCTCCAAGTTATAGATCAACATATCTCTTCCCCCAGAAAAGAACAATTATTAGGTTTTTATCAAAAGTACGAGGAACGATTTAGTCTCATGCCTGCTAGTCATAAAAAAGACTATCACAACTGCTTTCCTGGGGGATACGTTGATCACGTTCTACGAGTTGTAGATTGTGCTGTTGAATTAGATAAAGTATGGCGTACAATGGGAGCTAAAGATACTTGGACAACAGAAGAACTTATATTTAGTGCAATCAATCATGACTTAGGAAAATTTGGTGATTTTGATCATGAAGCAATAATTGAATCACAAGACCAGTGGCGTAAGGAAAAATTAGGTGAATTGTATACTTTTAATACTAAACTTAGTTTTATGACGGTTCCAGATAGAGGTTTATGGTTATTAAGTGAACAAGGAATTTCTATGAGTCAAAATGAATACTTGTCAATTAAATTACATGATGGTTTATATGATCAAGCAAACGAACCTTATCTTAAATCATATATGGCCGAAACTAAACCTCGTACATCGTTGATTTTCTTACTTCACCAAGCAGATTTAATGGCAGCACGAATAGAATGGGAACGAGACAGCTTAGATAAGTTATATCAAGAACCAGTTAAAAAACCATTAGTAAATAATTTTCAATCAAAACAAAAATCTCAAGAAAAAGCTATTAGACAAATTGGAAACAAAAACTCAGCTTTTGCAGATATGTTAAAAAATTTATAATATGAATACAGGAACAATTGCTATTTTACTTTGGGTAATTACAGTATTAGGATTTATTTTTAATAATCTTTGGCAAAGAATTAATAAATTAGAACAACTTGTTGAAAAACAAGCTGCTCGTATAAATGAAACTAAACAAGCTGTTAATAATATTACGTATGCCTTTGATAAAATAGACGAAGAACAAACATTTAGAGGTAATGATTATGTAGGTCAAATGTGGTTAGAATTAAAAAACCTCAATGAATCTTTAAAACAATATAAAGAATGAGTATTGCTTTAGATCCTAATATTTACACTAAAAAAGGAACTCTTAGAAAAAGAAAACCTAAAAAAGATCGTAACTATTTTACTCAAGAAACAGAAGAAGCTATTGTTGAATTTGTAAATTGTACAGATATTCAACAAAGAAATAAGATTTATAAAGATAAAATTCATTATGCTTTTTTTAAGTTAACTGAAAATTTAATTCATACTTATAAATACTATTATACTGACAACCATACAATAGAAGAACTACAACACAACGCTATTATATTTTTACTTGAACGTTTAGAAAAGTTTAAACCTAATAAAGGAAAAGCATACAGTTACTTTGGAACAATAGCTAAAAGATACTTTATTTTTAACAACCAAAATAACTATAAAAAACTTCAAACCCATCAAGACATAACAGAAACTGTAGTTAATGATGAAAAAGTAGTACAAAAAGAATTAATAGTTGAAAGTTTTGTAGAAAACACATTAGGCAATTTTTTTGAAGTATACATTAAATACAATGAAGAATACTTAGAAAGAATATATGTTAAACAAAAAGAACAACAAGTAGCTAATGCTGTATTACAACTTTTTAAAACTAGAGAAAATTTAGATATATTCAATAAAAAAGCTTTTTACATATTCATAAGAGAAATGGTAGACGCTGATACTACTCTTATAACTAAAGTAATTAAAAAAATGAAAATTTTATATGTAAAACTTTATAATGATTATGTTAGAGATGGAGTAGTTCAAAAACTTTAACAATACATATTTATTATATATGGCTATAGTTTATTGTACTACTAATAAAATTAATGGTAAGAAGTATATTGGTTCTCATAATGGGAATAAATCTTCTTATTTAGGTAGTGGGGTAAATTTAACTAAAGCTATAAAAAAATATGGTAAGAAAAATTTCATAAGACAAACTTTATGGGAAGGATTAGATAACTTTAGGTATGAAATAGAAGAATATTGGATATCATATTTTGATGCTGCTAACAATCAGATGTTTTATAATGCTACTGAAAAGGGAGTAGGTGCAGGTTGGGTTAAAGGTAAAAAAAGAAATCCACAACAATATGAAAAAAGAGATTATCTTAAAATAGATTATTCTAAACGATATATAGATTATTCTAAAATAGACTACAAAATAAGTAGAGAAAAAGCAGTTAAAAATACTGATTATAAAACAAGAGATATAAAAAGATTAACAAATACAGATTTTTCTAATAGAAATTGTAATCAAATGAATACATTAGATTCAATTAATAAAAGAAGTCAATCAAATAAAAAACCTATAATTCAGTATGATTTAAAAGGAAATTTTATTAAGGAGTGGGAAAGTCAAAAAGATATAAAAAATCAAATTAATTTAAATAATCTTAGTAAAGCTTTAAAATCAAACCAACCATTAAAAGGATTTTATTGGAAATATAAAAAATAAAAATATGGATTACAATAAAGAAATATTTAAAGGAAAAACCATAGCTAAGTTGATGGAAGAAGCTTATAAAGATAAAAATGATAAAAGCAGTCAACTTAGATCAATGATTAATCAACTAAAAGATTTAATTAACGATGGTGGAGATGCTGTAATGATGGTTCCATTAATCAAAGAGTACATGGATTTATTAATTAAAAATGATGATACTATCATTAAAATGCTTACTATTATTCAAAAAATAGAAGCAGTTAGTTTAAGAGCTCAAGAAGAAAATGGTGGAATGATGTCTGATAAAGATAAAGAATTTTTATTTGCTAGTTTAGAAGATTTAGGAATAAGTAATATATAATGGCAGACGCATCTAATTTTACATCATATAATAATGTTATGCCTAACATTTCTGTTGGGGGTGCTGTTAGTACATTTACTAATAAAAAAAGATCTAATAGTAATAAACCTTTTAGATATAAGGTTGTTAAAATAAATCCTGATAATTCTATTATATACCAAGATACTTTTGAGCAGTTTGGTATAACAAACACAAATAGTAATTCATCTATAGAAACAAATATAGCATATCCTTTAAGTCAGGGACAAATGATGTTCCCTTCAGGCTCAGAGTGGGTAGATCTTATTTTTGCACCAGATCCATATTCTATAAGTAATAATAAATCAAATGGAAAACTACGAGCTTATTGGAACAGTACTCAAGGATCTTTAAATATTTGGAATCAATCATACGAAAATACAAGTAATGAACCTATAAGTAATATAACTTTAGATTCATCCGTTCCGGGTTGTGTTGAAGAAAGCACATTAGCTAATATAAATGTATCAAATATGCAAAACGCATTTAATGGATTTGTAATATAATGTCGGCGGGAGTAAATAGAATAGCAGGTAGAAATAACAATAAAGTAGATCTTAACCCAGAAGGATCTATAGAAATGTCATCTATTGGATCATCAATTACTATTAATTCACCTATTGTAACATCTCCAAATACAATTTCTGTCTCTCCATCTACAACAACTTTAATAATTCCAAATCAAACATCATCAATATTAACTTCATTAGAAGAAGCCACAGATATAATACCAACAATTCCTGTTTTTTTTCCAACAAGTAGTATTACTGGAAGTACAACATCTAGTATTCTTAAAGAAGAAGAACAATTCTTACCAGAAGAAGAATATTTATTTTTTGTTCCTTCTTACTCAGATATTATTAATGTAACTGATACAACAGTAATAAACTCAGATCCTACTAATGATCCTATATCATATTATGGTAGTACAGATGCTGCTACTGCGGCAACAAAAATAAAATATGATGGAAATAAAGTATCTAAAGATGAAAGATTAGTTTATGTAGATGGAGTTGGTTTTCAAAAACAACCAAATGACTGGACGTGTTTTGTTACAAGTACTGTTTTAATATTTGATTGGGAAAGAAAATATGGTTCAAATAAAACTTACGACTTAGCATGGAAAGATTTTCCTAATATTACTCCAAAGGGAGGTGGAGGAAAATATTTAAAGGGTGAAGAATTTTTATCAAGAAAAGTAACAGAAGATTATCCTAACTTTACTCAAACAGCTGAAAATATATCTGATCCTTTTACGGCCTATAAAAATTTTTTTACAAAAGTAAATAAACCTATTATAATTAGAATAGCAGGAACAGGAAACAGATCTAGAGGACATTTTGTTGTAATGATTGGAATAACAAAAGATGGAAATATCATAGTTCATGACCCTGCTAATACTAAAACATATAGTACAGATCAAATTATAACAAGAGAAAGATTATTAAAACTAGGAGAGGCAGAAAACGGAACAAATTATAGAATACTTTATATCAAATAATGAGTAAACACAATATACAAATAAAATCAGAAAATGTTTACATAAGTTCATCTTTAAATAGTATTAGTATGTCTGCTAATACCGATTTAGTAGTTTATACAGGCGAAGGTGTAGTTTTTTCTACAGGTGTTAAGGGTAGTATTGATCCTAAAAATAATTTTGTTGTAAATTCTCAAAATATTATTTTAGGTTACGCTAAAAATCCTACTATAACAGAAGAATCAGTAGTAAAATCAGATCAA
>Ga0172367_10006793_pt1 | contig 13314 bp, 12 predicted proteins | sample Lak10m_FD_114542 | JGI IMG/M metagenome (GOLD analysis project Ga0172367, IMG submission 114542) | Freshwater microbial communities from Kabuno Bay, South-Kivu, Congo - kab_022012_10m | ecosystem: Environmental > Aquatic > Freshwater > Lake | place: Democratic Republic of the Congo: South-Kivu...
TAAAAGATTTTTTATTAAACATTAAATCTTTATAAGTTTCGAATCTTCGACCTACGCCTTTAAAATGTTTTAAAGCTTCAATAGTTTTAGTGATAGGTATCTCAAGTTCATCAGCTAATGCAATTGCTGCTAATGCATTTCTTACATAATGCTTTCCTGGTAGATTCAAAGTGATGTCTCTTTTAATCACATCTGAATGTTTAATGCTTACTTTGAAGTGCATTTTTCCTGCATCTGCCTTGACGTCCTCTGCATGAATATCAGCATCATTAGACAATCCATAAGTGATGATGGGTCTAGAAATTTCTGGAAGAATTGATTTAATCACGGGATCGTCAATACACACAATCACGACACCATAAAAAGGTAGTCGATGTATAAATTCGATATATGTTTTTTTGAGCTTATCAAAGTCATTATCATATGTTTCCATATGATCCTGATCAATATTTGTCACAATAGAATAGACTGGGGTTAAATGTAAGAATGATGCGTCGGATTCATCTGCTTCCACGACAATATATTCTCCATTACCAAGCTTGGCACTCGCATTTAAGGAAGAGAGTCTTCCGCCAATCACATATGTCGGATCCATGGAGGCCTCTGCCAAAATAGAGGCAATTAAACTCGTGGTGGTTGTTTTGCCATGGGTGCCTGCTACAGCGATACCTTTTTTAAAGCGCATGAGCTCAGATAGCATTTCAGCTCTGGGCATAATTGGAATTTTATTTTTTATAGCAGTCATTAATTCAGGATTGTCCTTATCGATGGCAGAGGAGATAACAACGACATCAATATCTTTAACATTTTCTGCAGCGTGATTAATAAAAATCTTAATGCCTAGATCTCTTAATCTCGAAGTGACGGGGGAGTCCTGAATGTCTGTACCAGAAACAAAATAACCTAAATTATGCATCACTTCTGCTATACCACTCATCCCTGAGCCACCTATGCCTATAAAGTGAATTCGATTAATGTTATGTTTCATTTTTTAATTAATCGCTCGCATGCTTGATATATAACCTCTTCAGGTTTTTTTGTTTTATTTTCTAATGCAGCTTTTGACATTCTTAAACATTCATTTCTTGAAATGCTATTAATGAGACGGCTTAATAATTCCGGTGAAAGGTTTTCTTGAATTATAAGTCTCGCAGCTTTCTTATCGCTTAAGTATTTTGCATTATAAAATTGATGATTATCGACAGCAAAAGGAAATGGTACCAAGATGCTTGGAATTCCAGCTGCCGAAAATTCTGACACCGTAAGAGCGCCGGCTCGAGCAATCACCAGATCTGCCCATTCATACATTTTTTCAATATGATCCAAATAGGCTCTGCAGTCAGCTTTAATACCATATTTTTTATAGTTTGCTTTTAATTCTTCAAAATGTTTTTCGCCTGATTGATGAATAATAATTGGTCTATTTTTAGATTGAATTTGGTTAATGCTTTGAGGAATCGTATCGTTAAAAAATTTGGCACCTAAACTCCCTCCCACAACAAGCAATCTCAAGGGCCCTTTTCTATTTTTAAATCTTTGGACTGGTGTTTTAATTTGTCTAATATCATCTCTAACTGGGTTACCAATCTTTTGAGCGGCTCGTAGCAATTTAATTGGAAATGCAGAATAAATATGTGTTGCGATCATCGCTAATAATTTATTAGTGAGGCCTGGAATCGAATTTTGTTCATGAATAATGAGGGGCTTTCCCATGAGCTTTGCCATAAGTCCGCCAGGAAATGAAACGTAACCACCCATCGCAATCACGACATCTGTTTTTTCTTTTTTAATTACTTTTGTACACTGTATGAATGCAATTAAAAGTATAAATGGAAGCTTTATCCAACTTAGAATACCTTTACCTCGAATACCTGTAATATCAATCATCGCCTTTGCATAAGGTTTTTTTTCAATTAACTTATTTTCCATACCATGCGAAGTTCCAAGCCAAGTAATCGACCATCCTTTTGCTTTTAAATAATCCGCAATCGCAATGCCAGGATAGATATGTCCTCCAGTGCCTCCTGCAATTATCAATATTTTTTTATTTAATTTCACAGAGTCAAATTCCTCGTAGACCTCTTCGATTTTCCCAGTCAATTCTGAGTAATATCGCAAGCGCAATCATATTGGCCAATATACTGCTGCCGCCATAGGATAAAAGTGGCAAAGTTAAACCTTTAGTAGGAAGAAGTCCCATATTCACTCCCATATTCATGATGCCCTGAACCCCAAACCAAATACCAATACCTTGCGATAAAAGTGCCGAATAATAATTTTCGTTAATAATCGCTTCTTTGGCGATTCCAAAAGCACGAATCACTAACCAAGAAAATAAGCCAATGACTACAAGCACTCCCACAAAACCAAGTTCTTCAGCTAATACTGCCAAAATAAAATCGGTATGAGGCTCAGGTAAATATAGTAATTTCTCAACGCTGCCACCTAATCCCACACCAAACATTTCTCCTCGACCAAAAGCCATCAATGAATGTTGTAATTGGTAGTTTTTTGTTAAAGAGTCTGACCAAGGATCTAGAAAACTTAATCGACTTGTACGATAAGTCGCTGCATGAATGATTCCCCAGATTGCAGCAGGAGACACAAAAAGAAGTCCTAATAGAATATTTTTATTAATTCCACCTAAAATTAAAATTAAAGCTGCAATCACAGAGATAACAGCAAGCGCTCCAAAATCTGGCTCTTTAATTAATAAAAGGCCTACTACAATAATTGCAGAGGCCATAGGCAAAAATCCCTTTAAAAAAGTGCCAATTTCTCTAGACTTTCTCAGTACATAATCAGAGGCATACATCGCAACAAATAGCTTCATGAATTCTGAAGGTTGTAAATTAAATACAATCAGCGATAGCCAGCGACGACTACCGTTAACTTTATGCCCTATGCCAGGAATTAAAACTAATATGAGTAAGAATAGTCCGCCTAAAAATAAATAAGGTGAAACTTTCTGCCACCAGCGAATAGGTATTAGAAAGGTAATAAATCCTGCAGCTGCGCCAATACAAATAAATAAGGTTTGTCTAATCAAGAAATACGAGGAAGAATTTCCAAATTTTTTAGCAGTCTCGGCCAAGGCAATTGATGAAGAGTAAACCATCACAAGACCTATCCCGATTAATATCATTGATACCCAAAATAAACCATGATCAAATGAAGGCTTATCAATCAGGGATTTATTAGAAAATTTATCTAACATGATTCTCTTTTAGTTTCTTTACACAAGCTTTGAAAAGATTGCCTCGCTCTACATAATTTTTAAACATATCTGTGCTCGCACAGGCTGGGGACAATAAAACTACATCACCTGTGTTTGCTAACTCAATAGATTTACGTATGGCATCTTCAAGACTTTTTTCAATATGATTTGGAATGGCAGAAGCACTAAAAGCTTTTTGCATAATCTCAGCATCTTTACCAATCAAGGCGACATGCTTAATTTTATCTTTCGATGCATACGTTAGAGGATTAAAATTTTGATTTTTTCCATCACCGCCAGCCACCAATAAAATTGGCTTAGTCATACTTTTTATCGCAGCAATCGTTGCGCCTACATTCGTTCCCTTTGAATCGTTATAAAAATCAATTCCTGAAAAAGAATCTACATATTCCACACGATGAGGAGGTGCATTAAATTCAGCTAAGACTTTTTTAAGGGTGTGATCAGGGATATCAAAGGGCTCACAAAGAGCTATTGCCGCCATTACATTCTGAATATTATGAATACCTTTAAGCTTAATTTCATCGATTCCAATAATTTCAGCATTTCCCTTTGCAATAAAATATTGGCTGCCATTTTTTTTAATTCCATAATTTATTTCATCAATGTCACTTCCAAATGTGACCGTGTCATTTGTAATGAAGGTCTTAAGATAATCATCATCTCTATTTAAAATACATTTTTTTGCATGATTAAATATTCGATATTTAGCTTTTGCATATTCATCGATCGAGCTATATCGATCCATGTGATCTTCAGAGATATTCAAAATCGTTGCCGTATCAAGAGCGAGAGAATAAGTGCTTTCTAATTGATAGCTCGATAATTCTAGAACATAAGCCTCAGGTACTTTTTCATCTAAAGTATTTAAAATTGGTATACCAATATTACCTGCTACAATCATTTTAATACCGGATGCCTTTAATAACTCACCAACAAGCGAAGTCACAGTCGTTTTACCATTGGAACCCGTAATACCAATGACCTTCGCATTTGCTGCTTTGACTTGCGCAAATATTTCAATATCACCTATCACAGGTATACCCTTATCTATAGCCGCTGAGACATAACTTTCTTTTAATGAAACGCCAGGACTAATCACAATTAATTCAATATCGTTTGTGATACTTTCATGAAATATTTGCCCAGTGATAAATTCCACATCTTTGAACTTTGCTTTAATTTCCCCAAGTTCTTCAACATTGGTTCGCGTATCGATCGCTCTTATGACACAATTTTGATTCACAAGAAAGTGCAATACAGATTGGCCTGTCTTTCCGAGGCCAATCACTAAAACTCTTTTTTTGTAAAAATTATTGATCATCTAATCTTCAGTGATGAAATACCAATTAACACAAGCATCATGGTAATGATCCAAAATCTCACGACAACCTGTGTTTCTTTCCAGCCTTTTTTTTCATAATGATGATGAAGAGGGGCCATAAGAAAGATTCGCTTTCCAACCCCATATTTAAATTTTGTGTATTTGAAATACATCACTTGGATAGCAACAGAGAATGTTTCCACCACAAAAATACCGCCCATGATGAATAGTACAATTTCTTGTCTGACGATGACGGCAATGGTCCCAATGGCTGCTCCCAGAGCTAGGGCGCCTAAATCCCCCATAAATACCTCAGCAGGATATGTGTTAAACCATAAAAAGCCTAAGCCTGCGCCTGCCATGGCAGTGCAAAAGATGGCTAATTCACCAGCCCCACTGATATAAGGTATGCCCAAGTATTTAGCGATCACATAATTACCAGCAACATAAGCAAATACGCCTAGAGCACTTGCAACTAAAACAGCTGGCATGATCGCAAGCCCGTCTAATCCATCTGTAAGGTTCACAGCATTACTGCTCCCTACAATAACGATGTAACTCAAGAGAATGAAAGTTAGTGCGCTCATTGAAAAACTTATATCTTTAACAAAAGGTAAGATCAAAGATGTTTGCTCAGGAGTCACGGCATTCGACCAAAGATAAATTGAAGCGCCAAGACCTATGATGGATTGCCATAAGTATTTTTGTCCTGCACTAATACCATTAGGATCTTTATAAATTACTTTTTTTAAGTCATCGATAAAACCAATAAGGCCAAATCCAAGCGTCACAATCAAAAGCAACCAAATATAATTATTTTTAATGTCAGCCCAAAGCAGCGTCGACAAAATGATAGATACTAGGATTAAACCACCTCCCATCGTGGGTGTGCCTGTTTTAATAAGATGGTCTTTAGGTCCGTCAGATCTTACTGCTTGACCAATATTATATTGATTAAGTTTTTTGATGAGCCACGGACCAAAGGCAAAAGAAATAATCAATGATGTGATTGTCGACATCACGGCTCTTAATGTAATGTAATTAAATACATTAAAGCCATGGATTTCTTTAGCTAAAAATTTAAATAATTCAAGTAACATAATTTTTATCTTTCTGAAAAATTTTAAGTAAGCCCCTTAACCACTTCTTCCATTTTCATAAAACGCGATCCTTTTACAAGTACTGATGAGTCTTTTTTAATTTTGGATTTAACATATTTAATCAAATCTTTTTTATTACTAAACCATTTTGCATTACCACTACATTTATTAATTGTGTGCTTAGTAAGTGGTCCAGTACCCATAACATCCGAGATTTTCTTTTTATTAATATATGTTCCTATAGAAGCATGGTATTGCGCTGCTTTTTTCCCTAGCTCACCCATATCACCAACGACTAAAATTTTGTGCCCTTCTTGATTAGATAACACATCAATAGCAGCCCTCATTGATTCGGGATTGGCGTTATAGGTATCATCAATAAGCATTGCGCCATTCAATCCTTTTTTCACTTCCAACCTTCCTTGAACAGGCTTAATAGCCTCAATACCTTTCTTGATAGTTTTAAGCGGAATTTTTAACGCGAGTGATGAAGCAATAGCTGCAAGTGCATTTTTTAAGTTATGCTCACCTTGCAATTTCAAACTAATATCAATCTGCCCTTTAGGTGTGTGAATTTGAGAAATGTCTTTTAATGTTTTATATAGATAGACATCGGCTTTTTTATCCAAACCAAATGAAATAATATTTTTAGTTTGAGCGGCATTTTTCATCAAACTATAAAAATCATCATCGCGATTTATGATAGCAATACCGCCCTTTTTCAAGCCTTCAAATATTTCTGATTTAGCTTTTGCAATACCCTTTTTAGAACCAAAAAATTCAATATGCGCTTCTGCTATATTTGTAATGACTGCAACATCGGGTCTAGCTATCTTACTTAAATAACTAATTTCTCCCTTATGATTCATCCCCATTTCAACGACGGCACACTTTTGAGTTTTTTCTATATTCAATAAAGACAATGGAAGCCCAATATCATTATTATAATTTCCTTGGCTCACGAGCAACTTCTTCTTATTTTTCAAATGCGTTGATACGACGCTCGCAACCATTTCTTTTGTGGTCGTTTTGCCATTACTTCCTGTTATAGCAACTAAAGGTATTTTTGATTGGGCTTTCCAATATTGAGCAATTTTCCCTAGAGCTTCGCGTCCAGTTTTTACTAGAATCTTATTTTTGAGTGCTTCTTGTTTGCTCGCAACAATTGCTGCAACAGCTCCTTTCTTTAAGGCCTCAGATGCAAACATATCTCCATCAAATTTTTCACCTTTAATGCCAATAAAAAGATCGCCTTTTTGAATGTCATGGCTATTAATAGAAATGCGTTTAATTCTCTTTTTAAGAAGAGCGGCATCTCCCTGAAATTTACCACCCACAATTTTTTTAATTTGATTTAAAGTAATGTGCATTAATTTGTCTTGTAATATTTAAGTGCGTTTCTAACGCATTTTTGATCGCTGAAAGGATATTTGATGCCTTTAATTTCCTGATATTTTTCATGTCCTTTGCCAGCAATCAGAATTACATCCTCTTTGTTGGCTAGTTGGATTGCTTTTTCAATGGCTTTGTCTCTGTTAATTTCAGTCGAAAACGATCCCTTCATATACTTACTAATTTCACTAATAATTTTTTTGGGGTTTTCATCTCTAGGATTATCCGACGTCACAATACTCATATCAGCTAATTTTGAGGCAGCAGTTGCCATATCTTTTCTTTTGCCTACATCTCGATTACCACCGCACCCAAATACACAAATAAGCTTGCCATCCGTTTTATCTTTCAAGGTCGTAAGCACTTTTTCAAGAGCATCCGGTGTATGCGCATAATCAATGAATATTTTCGGTGAAGTTTTTTTGCCTATTTTTTCCATTCTTCCTGGCACCTGAGAAATATCGGCTAAATGTTTAATGATTTTTTTAACTGCAAAACCAGACCCAACAAGCGCACTGATGACCGCTAAAATGTTATAGACATTAAATTCTCCAACTAAAGGAACATTTACTTCATATATTTCTTTTTTAAAATGTAATCTGAACCTTGTCCTAGATGCAGAATAGTTAATATGTGTTGCGCGCATATCACCATCCTTAATACCATAGGTGATGATCTTTATATTCTTATTAGCCAGTGATGCTTTGAGTTTTTTTCCATAAACATCATCAATATTAATTACCGCCACTTTTAAAGATGGAAAATGAAATAATTTTTTCTTTTCATTAAAATAATTTTTAAAAGTGAGATGGTAATCTAAATGATCTCTCGATAAGTTCGTAAATACTGCAACATCAAAATGAATGCTATTGACACGACCTTGCGCCAAAGCATGCGATGAAACTTCCATGACTACTGAGTTCACATGATTTTTTTTAAACTCTTTAAAAATACGATGGTTTGAAATTGCGTCTGGAGTTGTATAGGCGTGCACTCTTAGTTTTTTATACCCGTATCCAAGCGTACCGATTAATCCAGTTTTTTTACCTAAAATATTTTGAAGTTCTTTAAGCCAATAGGTGCATGAGGTTTTTCCGTTTGTGCCGGTTACACCGATTGTGTGTATTTTCTTTGAAGGCTCTTTAAAGAAGACATGAGCTATTTGACCTTCTTTATTTTTTAGATCACTAATCGGAAGATGTGGAATATTCCAAGAATTTTTCCACACAAAATCTTTTTTTTCATACAAAATAGCTTTTGCTCCTTTTTTTAGGGCATCTGCAATGTAATTTCTTCCATCGACATGAGAGCCAGGATAGGCAAGAAAGAGAGAATTCTTTTTTACGTGCCTACTATCATTTGAAATATCAGAGAGGTGAAGTCCAATCTTTTTTAACTCACTCTTCATATCGTTTCTTTAGGCTCTGCTTTATCGAGCTGAGGTACTGTATTAGGCAACTTATCATCTCGAGGAATATTTAGTATTTTCATGACATCTGTCATCACATTACTAAATACGGGGGCTGCAACAGCGCCACCAAAACGACTTCCGACAGTTGGCTCATCAATCATAATTGCCATAATGATTCTTGGATTTTTCGCAGGAATTAATCCTACAAATGAACCTATATTCTTATTTTTTTCGTATTTTCCATTCATTAATTTTTCTGCTGTCCCAGTTTTACCAGCTACTCTGTAGCCTTTGACTTTCGCATTACCTCCTGTGCCATCTTCAATAACACCTTCCATCATTTCAACCATGGTTTTGACTGTTTCTTTCTTAAATACTTTTGTTCCCATGACTGGTTCATTTCGTTTGTACAATGTAATAGGTTTTAATTCGCCATCATTAGCAAAAACTGTGTATGACTGAGCCAATTGAAGTAAGGTTAAATTAATGCCACCATAACCATAAGAAACTGTAGCTTGGCCTACCATTCCCCAATTTTTATAATTTCTTAAAACACCACCCACTTCGCCAGGGAATCCTACGTTCGTTCTCATACCAAAACCAACCTTATTCAATGTGCCCCAAAGATTTTTTGGGTCTTGCATAAGACCAATTCGAGCAGCACCCACATTTGATGACTTTGCAATAACTTCAGAAACTGTCATTGAGAGTCGTCCCGGCTCGGCGTGTGCGTCATGAATAGTAAAAGATCCAATCTTCATAAATCCTGCTGACGTATCAATATTCTGAGTGGATCGAATTAATCCACTATCTAATGCTGCTGAGACAACAAAAGGTTTCATAGTTGATCCAGGCTCAAAAACATCTGTCACAGCTCTATTTCTTGTTGGCCCATTTCCAGCATTTAGATTATTTGGGTTATAAGTAGGTAAATTAGCTAGTGCTAAAATTTCACCTGTTTTAGCGTCGATGACAACAGCTGATCCTGCTTGTGCTTTATGCTCTTCAATCGATTTTGCTAACTCTCTATAAGTTAAATATTGAATTCTTCGATCAATAGATAAAGTTACATCATTACCCTCTTGAGGTAATTTAATATCATCAATATCATCAACTGGGCGACCGCGCTTGTCTTGTAATACTTTTCTTCGGCCTGCAATGCCTGAAAGTGATCTGTTTTGTGCTTTTTCAATTCCTTCCAGACCCACATTTTCCATGCTCGTGAAACCTACAAGATTAGCTGTCACTTCAGCAGCAGGATAGAATCTATGGAAGTCATTCTCAAAACTTATACCAGGAATTTTTAGCGCTTTAAGTTGGTCTGCATCGCTAGGTGGGACACGTCTTTTAAGATATACATTTTCCTTGGTGCTATTAAATATTTTGTCATCAACTTCATTACTACTGAGCTTAAGAATAGTTTCCAATTGAGCTCTTTGCTCCTTAGTCATTTTCACTTTTGCAATTTTTGGATTAGCATTAACTGAATAAACACGCGTACTTAGCGCTAAAATATTGCCATGTCTATCTGTGATTTTTCCACGATCAGCATTGAGAGTAAGGATACGATTACTTGTTGCAGTCGCTTTTTCTTGTAAGAAATCTTTATTCAAGCCTTGCAAATATAAAGCTCGGACAATAAGCGTTAAGAATCCTAATAAAAATAGAATCAATATCCATCTTCGTCGAACGCCTGATAATTCGAAGAATGTTTTTTCAACTTTATTATTAATAAATAAACTCAATGCTGCTCCAACATAATTATTTTTTTATGATCTGGCTCTTTCATCTTTAATGATTTTTTTGCAATTTCATCTATCTTTGAATGCATGGATAAAGTGCTCTGCTCTAATTGCAACTGGCTATATTCCAAATCAAGTTGACGACCAATGTCTTTTTGATGCTCATTCTCAGAAAACAATTTTCGATATTGATGCTCAGCATTAACTTTGGCGAGAGCCATGATGAGGATGACAAAATACAAAATGAAATTTGTTCTAGTCATTTAATAGGCCGTCCTCTCTGCGACCCGCATGATGCCACTTCTCGACCTTGGGTTATATTTCACTTCTTCTTCACTTGGTCTAATAGGTTTTGTCACAATATTTAATCGAGGCTTCGGTAAATCTTCACTTCTAATTGGAAAATTAGAGGGCAATCTATCTCTATTTCTTTCATCATTAATAAACTGCTTCACAATTCTGTCTTCAAGCGAGTGAAAACTGATCACCACCATCATGCCGCCTATTTTTAATCGCTCTAGAATTTTAGGTAACACTTCTTGTAATTCTTCTAGTTCTCGATTGACATAGATCCTCAATGCCTGGAATGTTCTCGTAGCAGGATCTTGTCCAACTTCTTTTTTGGGCATATGCTCTGCTACAATTTTTGCGAGCTGTTTTGTCGTCTCAATTGAACCTACCTCTTCGCGCTCTTTTATAATTGCAGCCGAAATTCTTCTTGCGAATTTTTCTTCGCCATATTCTTTTAAAATTTTTTCTAATTCTTTTTGTTCAATATTTTTTAAAACCTCGGCGGCAGTTATGCCCTTCGTTTGATCCATTCGCATATCTAAATAAGCATCAAATCTAAAACTAAATCCACGATCGCCTTCATCAATTTGTGGCGATGAGATTCCCAAATCAAGAAGCACACCATCTACTTTCGAAATACCTTTTACTTCTAACACTTCGTCGATTTCTGAAAAATGCGCATGTACGATTTCAAATCTCGTATCTTTAATTTTTAAACCTTCCTCGTACGCAGTTTTATCTCGATCAATCGCGATTAGCCTGCCTTCCTGGTTTAACTTTTCTAAAATTAATTTACTGTGGCCGCCCCGCCCAAAAGTGCAATCGACATAAACACCATCTTTCTTTAAAACTAAATGCTCAACTGCTTCATGTAAAAGGACAGTAACGTGCTCATGTTTTAAATTACGTTGAGCTTGATTCATGAGTCACTAAATTAAGTTGCATCATTAAAGGGAGAATCCTTCAAGCTCAATCGGCATGCTAGAGGCGTCTTGTTGTGTTACATTTTGCATTTGTTGATCCCAGACGTCTTTATCCCAAAGCTCAAAATGACTACCTTGACCTACCAACATGGCCTGCTTATCAATGCTTGCAAATTCTCTTAAGACTTGGGATAGGAGAAGTCGGCCTGCTGTATCAAGCGATATATCCTCTGCATAACCCACAAGCAGTCTTTGCAAAGCACTCGATTTTTTATCGAAACTCGAAAGTGCCATGATTTTTGATTGGATAGGCTCCCAGGCAATTTGCGGGTAAATCAATAAACATCCATGAGGATGAGCTGTGATGACTAAGTCGCCTGAGGATTGAACGAGCAAAACCTCTCGATGCTTAGTCGGCATAGCCATTCTGCCTTTAGCGTCAATATTCAAGAGATTAGCGCCTCTAAACATAATTCCCGACCCAGATATTCAATTCAAAAAAAGTGGGAAATTACTAAATACCCTTAGTTCTACTTAGAAATTTCCCACAAAAAACCACTTTTTTCCACTAGTGACACTATAGATAATAAAAAAGAGCTGCGCAAGCTCTTTTTTGAGGGTTTTTTCATATCTGACAAGGGTTTGGAAGGATAAAACTGAAAATTTTGAGAAAAAATTGAAGCCAACCGATAAGCCGGGTTCTGTCGTGGACAGTCATTCATCTAGGTACATGATTACTCATGCACTCAAGCAGTCTACCCGGTAGCAACACGAGCAGTGCTATTACTACCCTATTTAACCTTGCTCCGAGTGGAGGTTACCGCGTTTCACCGTAACTAAATACGCTCGTCTCTGTGGCCCTATTCCTCGTCTCGCAACGTACGGCCGTTAGCCGTCACTCCGCTCTGTGGAGCCCGGACTTTCCTCTCCTTGAGTTAACAAGCAGCGACTGTCTAGTCAGCTTCACGCGGATTTTAACATATCCAGTGATACAGCCTTTAAATCTCCAAAAGTTTTAAATTTTCCGGCAGCGTAAGACGCTGCAAAAGCATTCGGTTTGACCATGGGAATAACATTACATGTACCTCGGATATAACCGATGGCCTCATGGATCACACAATTAGAACCAAACATCTCATCTGGATTAATATCGAGATGAACTTCAACAGTTCTTTCGTCTAAAATGTCTGCCAATTTGAGATATAAGTCGGATACTTTATAAACCTCATTCATTAAGCGATAGCGCGGCTTATTTTGTTTTTGATCGTAATCTCTCTCTCGAGTTACTTCTCCAAAAATTTTGCATCCATTATTTCCATTGATATGAACTACAATAGCTAACACATAGTCCGCATACCAATCTTTACCTACTCTTATTCTTTCCGAATCACAACCAATATAAATTTTTGACTCTAGACTTTGTGCGTCAATAAAATCTCGGACTTCTTCTAGATTTATTTTTTTCATGATTTTTTTAATATTATTAATTAGCGACTAAACATATTTTAGATCTCATTATATTTAAACTCTTGTCTCTCGCAGACTATTTTAACGTCTTCGCTTCTTCCAAGTATAAGCTGTCCCATCCGGACATTTACCATCAAGAACAGAAGCAGCACCAAATAATCCAATAATTTCAATGCCATGACCTTCAATCATTACAAGTTCATTCATTTCTTTTGCCAATCTCATAGCCTCATCTAAATTTAAGGCTTCAATTTGTTTTGTTTTACTCTTAACTATATACATTCTTATTTCAATGCCGAATTCTTTGATGTGATATTGATATACCTAGCCCTGGTTTTTTCGAATAAACTCAATAAAAATACATACAGTTTTTTAGTCTATCAAATTGGTTTTTCTAATTTAATTCGCAATCAATAACTCCTCCCA
>Ga0172367_10006794_pt1 | contig 13313 bp, 4 predicted proteins | sample Lak10m_FD_114542 | JGI IMG/M metagenome (GOLD analysis project Ga0172367, IMG submission 114542) | Freshwater microbial communities from Kabuno Bay, South-Kivu, Congo - kab_022012_10m | ecosystem: Environmental > Aquatic > Freshwater > Lake | place: Democratic Republic of the Congo: South-Kivu...
CCCGTCAAGCCGTTTCAGCAGACAGTTCCGAACATGACAGCCGCATCCCAGCTTTTGTTCGACCTTTTCAAGAACCGCAGTATCGAGATGTATAACACTGACGAAGTAAAGAGACACCTTCAGATGGCGGTAGCCGAAACCACGAACAGCGGATTCCGCATCGTAAAGAACAAGAGCAACAAGAAGCACAAGGTGGATGCGGCAGTATCTCTGGCAATGGCCGCTTATGAGGCGGTATCGAACGGAGGGGTGGATATAAGTATTCCGGTGACATTGGCATCTCCATTCTCGGATATGACAGACTTTGGACCAAAGACCGGACTCAGTTATATCCCTCCGCAACTTAGAGACTGAGGAAAATAAATGGATCAATTCATAGACGTTTTACAAAAGACCAACAGCGCCATCAAATATCTTGACCCCTGGTACACCAACGTCAAGCGATGGCAGAGCCTGTATGAGATGGCTCACTACCCCAAAGTGGCGGGTAAGAGGGAGGTTCAGTATTCAGACCCGACCTTCACCAATACCGTAGACCTTGCAGTCGGAATCATGCTCGCCAATTCCCTGCGCTGGCACTCATACGGCTTCACTCCTTCCTACTCCGAACAGCTTGACACAAGCATGATCGAGAAGCTCATGGAAGGAATCCTTACTTCCGCAGACGAACGTGAAGAACGCTTCCTGCGGTACGAGCTTTTCCAATCCTTCACGCGTGATGGAGGCGGTATCATTTACAGCGTGTTCGACCCCGAGATCGCGGCAAACTCCCTGGAAATGTACGACAAAATCACACCAAAAGGCGTGGTGAAGAAGTACCGCTTCACGGCAGTACCCATGGAATTCAAGGTCATTGACCCCTTGAAATTCTTTGCTCTCCCCGGCGGACCCAAGAGATGGCTGTTGATGGGTCGGCGGGAGACTATGGCGATCCTCGATGTAGAGAAACTGTACGACATTCGTATTGATAAATATTCCCATCTCTCAGAAGCCGAGCGTCAGGTTACTCTCGGTGAGTTCATGGACGTATGGGACTGGGTATCAGTCGACACTCCTGTCATGACATCGGAAGGTGTTCAGGCATTCAACTCCGTACTTGGAAAGCCGGAGATGTACTCTGAGATGGCAGTTCGAAACACCATCATCTTTGACGGCATGCCCATTCGCGGACCGCGCATTATGCACGGATACACAGACCTCCCCTACTCAATTCAATTCTTCAAGCCGACAGGCAATGACCCCTCCAAGTGGCAGAGCATCATCTCTCCGATGGAGGATACAGTGAATCTTCTGGAACGCTCATTCAATCGACGCGCTTACCAGATCGACGTGTACACCGGTCTGCCTCTCGTTACAAAGGTACAGCCTGGACGCAAGATCAACATCGACCCCGGTCTGTATAATCATGTGTCCATCTCCCCCGATGAGAGCATTGAGTTCCCGTCATGGCCCGGCAATCCGCCCGACCTTCAGATGCATATCGACTTCCTCCGCTCACGCATTCAGCAGTCCGGATTCTCGGACGTGATGTTTGGTCAGGGTAGCGGTGAGGCGGCAGGATACGCAATGGCTCAACTTGGAGACCAGAACCGCATCCGCCTTGAACAGCCCATCAAGCACATCGAACTTCTCTTCTCCACGTGGGCGAAGAAGACCCTGAAACTGCTCCAGTATTTTGCCAAGGATGTTGATATCTGTGTTTATGGGCATCAGCGCGGTACCGACTATGTAGATTACGTAGATGCCAGTCTGTTCGAAGGATATCAAATTCGTGCAGAAATCCGCCCTGTATTCCCGAACGAGGAACAGCGCCGTGTCGCCATGGCGACACAGGTGAAGGGCATCTTGAGCAACTACACGATCATGGAACGATACCTCGGAGAGGAACAGCCCTCAGATGAAGAGGAACGTATGCTCATCGAGAAGGTCACAAACCACCCTGCATCCATTCAGTACGCCGTTATGAAGCAACTCAAGAAGCGTGCCGATATGGGAGACGAGGTTGCGGCAATGACCCTTCAGCAGATGCAGAACGGCGGAATCTCCAACAAGCCAGGCAGGAACCCAAGCCCGCGCAATCCTGAACAGTTGACCGGATTGCAGTCCCCGACAGGACAACCCATCCCTCAGGCTATTGGAAACGAACCTGCCGGACAGTCTGCATCTGATATTCAGGAGAATATGTCCAATGCCCGACCTGGCATGGACGGAGGAATGTAATATGGATTTGACGACAGCCTCTGATAAGGCTTTCTCCAAGATAGATAAACTATTCGGTACCGATGACGATCTGAACATTTACAACAATCTCTCAGAGGCAGACCTCTCTGCCATCTCTGATGAGTACGGTATCGAGGAAGTAACCAAGTATGTGCAGTCAATGGAATTTCGGAGGTTGAACAATGCCAAGAACACGACTGGATGAATCAGGGCTTAAGAAGCCCAAGAAAGTAACACCTAAAGACTACGTTCCGATGCTAGGGGAAACCCCTGACTCCGGAGTAGCATTTCACCAACCAAGCCTGACTCCGGCATATGTGGATCAGGGCGGGTCGGCAGGCGGACAATCACCGACTGATAAATATTACGAAGACCTGTACAAGTACCGTCTTCGCGGATCAAAGATCGAAGAGACCGGTGCCCCCTCCGCCACCACGGCCACCTTTACGCCGTCATCCCCTGGCTCCAATTGGTGGAAGAACCTGACATATCAGGGCGGAGGTGAAGGAGAAATCCTCGCTTCATCAGTCAATGCCCTGCTCCCGACATTCGCAGAAGACGACGCGGTAAATGTTGCAAAGTGGCTCGGAGATAACTTCAAAGACTTTGAAGGATACAAAGGCGCCACTGCGGAAAAGTCCGACAAGAGTGCGTCCATGTACCGAAACGAAATGTTCTCCAAGGCACGCGCCAAAAATGCACTCAGTAATCTTGAGTCCATGAGAGCGGCGTCAGGGAGAACGGAATCAGACATGGGCCCAGGATATGCATTCTTGAAAAAGACAATAGCCCTGCTCGATAAATACGGAAGTGACGGGCAGAACGGTATGAGCCGTTCGTCCTTCTCATCCATGCAGAATGAATTCAATGCGCTCCTTTCCGGCGTGGATGATACCTACGCTGAGATCGGGAGATCATTCCTGAACCCAACTCAGGATAGCAATCCCCTGATGCAGTCCATCACAGCAGGTGGACGCAATACGTTCGGAATTCCGAACACCAAATTGTTTACCTAGGAGTCCAATGTTCAAAGTATTAGTTTTCACTGAAGCAGAAGTTTACAAGATGGAAGACGTTATGAATCAGTATAGCGGCTGGTCCGTCGAAGCCACATGGGTTACAAACAGTGGCAAGCTCGTCCTCATTCTTCGCCAACTTGCGAAGGCTGGTCGCCCCAAGAAGACAGAGGAGGAATAATGAACGGAGACCGCTGGTTCGAAGAGAAACCCCCTAAAGTGAAGGTGGCTCCGAAAGTCACTGCACCTCCAAGACCAACAAGGACAACACCCATCACCCCTCCATCAGGAGGGGCTGTTCCTTTTTGGAAGACCCCCAACTTCAAAGCTCTGATTCAGAAGCTACGCTCACCGCTCAATCCAGTAAATACTCGGAGTGTATCTGTACCTACACGCTCTACAAGAGTATCTCCTACAAATGTCACCAAGCTCACCATTCCAACGGCTCCAGTTGTAACCAAGCATGTTACTATGGATACCCAGTATAAGGATGTAACTTCACTACCTGAATTTGTATCACCAACCCCAACGTCGTTTTCAAATCCGGATGCCGCTCGAAACTACGCGGAACTGAAGAAGAAAGAAGAAGAGGTGAAGGTATCGAAGGACTTTTCGGTGCCTGATTATCTCTATGTGACTATTGGTGATGGCGAGGGTCATAATTATCGACCTGGACAGGTCATGCCCTTCACTCCTGAAAAAGGTGAAGAGCAGGAGAAGATCGACCTGTACAATGCGGCGAAGCGCATGGGCTGGTCTGATAGTAAGATTTACTTCGCACAGTTGTTCTATGATGCGAATAATGCACTTACACGCGCCGCAGGATGGCTAGGCACTGGCGCTGTTGAGTTCGTCTCAGACCGCTCCAACCCGTCTGTATTCAAGTCTGACATGCAGGTTCTTTTCAACTCTGCAATCTACCTTATTGAAGGGGTGCGACGTAATTTTGAAATCACGTCCCCAATTTATTGGGATTCCAGCACAGGCTCTGTCCGCGTTCAAAAGCCGCGCATCGGAGTAGAGAATATAGACTCTCTGAATTCCGAGCGTGAGTATTGGCAACGTGCTCTGGATACAGGGAGAATTGGACCAACATCTGTAAGTCCTGACCTGGCTCGCACCAAGTTAAAAGAATTGGATGAAAGACTGGTGTCCGCGATTGATGACGATAGACGCCTGAAAGATGCCGCCCGTGCAGTTGAATATGCTTACGCTCAAAGACAGATTGCATGGCAGAATGCTAATGTGGGTGTAGATAATGCTCTCTATGCATACTTCGCTGATATCCCAGTTGACCCAGCCATTCGCCTTGAAAAGATGGAGACTGCTGACTTCTTTGATGAGCAATCCCGTAAGCTCATGGAAGATATCAAGCGTGGGGGCACCATTGAACGACCGAAGGCCACCATCATTGAACTTGAGGCGGAAAAGAATCGCCGTCTGTCCAATCCCAATAATACGCTTCCGACGGACCTTGTGAGTATTGAGAAGGAATGGAATGCGTTCTATGCCCTTCCTGAGAATACTCCTATTGTTCCGTTTACAGAGGAGACAGTTCAGACCTCCTACAACTCTGCCGTTGATTTCAAGATGAAGGAACAGAAGATTCGCTATGGTCTCATGCCACATGATCCGACTGCTTCCGCTACATGGATCAGGGAGCCCAAGCGTTTTGAGATGTTTATAAAGGCGCTGGCTGAGGCGGAACTACAGAAGGGACAACCCCTGACAACCTATGAGGTGCGTAAGTTGAAGCAGTTGTATGCCAACGCAGGAACAGAGGCACTCGCTGAAATTATCTTCGACGTCACTACATGGATCGAACCTACCATGGTCATTGATAATGTGTTCCCCGCCTTGAAAGGTGCAAGATCAGCCGCCCTGTTATCTTTGAAGCAGGAAGCGAAGCGTGGAATGAAAGCCATTCCCTTTGTCGGTAAACTGTTCGACGAAGCTGTCACCACCTCCGCTGATAAAGCCGCACGCAACATCAATGATGTGATTAATAGTATCGCCAAGGCGTATCCAAACGATGTCACGAAGTATGTTGACGACTTGGAAGCCATTGGATATCGCGCCCAGAATGCCATTGATAATCCAGGCAAGTCTCTTGAAATTTGGGAGAAAGCTGTACGTGAAATTCCCGGAATGTCCAATGTCTCATATGAGCAATTCCTGAAACTTCGTGACCTGGCTGATGAAGCCGCAGGAGGTATTGACCCTTCGAAGTGGAAAGAACTGTACCAGTCTGCCATTCTTCGCACCCGAGATGATGTCGTGAAGTCTATTGAGCACCAAGTAGATACCCTTGCCCGCAAGGAAGGTCTGACCGAAACAGCCAAGGCTCAGGAACTTACCAAGCGACTGGCAGAGGCTGAGAATTCACCGTTTACCATCGGTGTCGCCCAGGGCGTATTCTCCGAGCACTTCAAGAATCAATTCCTGCGCGGACATCGTATCCATATTTCAGTTGATGGTAAACGCGCAAGCCGATTGATGGACGACACCATCTTCGGACGTATCGTACAACTTATCCGCCTGTCTGGTGCCGATGAGAACATGCCCATTCTTGCACGTATCAAGGAAGTCAATGATCGCATGGCTCTCAAGGCATCATTGAAGGAGACAGCAGAGCAATTCTCAAAGATTCCACCAGATGTCAAGCGGGTTCTGATGAACTATGCGGATGATAATAATATTGACGACTGGACCAAGCTCACTGAGTTTCAGAAGAGCGAAGCCCTGTCTGCTTACTGGCGCAATGCCCCCAAGCGCAAGCTCGTTGACGACGAGCTAAAGGAATACAAGCGCATGTTGTCGGAAGTAGATCGAATCAAGAACCCCACCTTTGGTGAGAGGATAGATTCAATGGTCCATGAGTGGGCATTGTCGCGTAATAACCTGTCCAAGGCATCGGCAGTCTATCTCGCTGATACGCTCGAGGGTGTATCCTCAGTCTTGAACATTGCCTACAACTTCTGGGCTACGGCAGTCCTGTCACTCAATCCGCGCTGGTATATCCAGAACTTGATTGACTCGTCAGGACGCTCCATGATTAGCGGAGGTAATCCATTGATGGACATCTCCCTGCTATTCTCCGGTCTCCATCGCAATCTGGTGGATGACCTCGGCGGCTTGCCCATTGAACTTGGTCAGTCTCTTGCCCGTAACGGTATTGACTTCTCATACTCTGTTCCCGGACGTTTCCTCTATGGAGATTTCAAACCATACTTCGGGTGGTTCAGTTATTGGAAATATGAAACAGACCGTCTCATAAAGCAGGGCATCACCAACCGCTCTGAAATCACTGCGAAGATGGCTGACGTTGTCGCCAATAAACTTCCCGACAGTCAATTCACTGCCGCCATGAAGCGCATGGGAAATGGAATCCTTGCCGGACTGTACGCCATTCCAGGCGCCTCATCTGATTTCAATACCGCAATCGAATTCACCATTCGTCTCCGCATGTTCCACCGCGAATACTTCAAACTCATGGGCGAGTTCGGCTCTGTATTCCGAGACATGCATACAGAAGAATTATCCCCTGTTGTGAAAGACCTGGCGCATCGCATTTGGGATGAGTCGGGCGGTAACTCCGCTCGCATGGCACGCATGGCAGAGGAGATTGCCGAATCCATCTCATCCGATAAGACCATCGAAGGGCGACAAGCTCGCGCATGGTCATTACTATTCAATGATAAGAAGCTCGATGACGCTCTACAACCTTTGACTGTTGGTGAGCGCCAGAACTTCCTCTCTGATATCCGTGAGAAAATCACCGAACGTCGCAAGGCTCTAAGCGCAAACGGGAAGTCTCTCAATCGTGAAGAGGTTTCCAAGTTCATCGCAGAGTATCGTGAATCGTTTCTCGACGCTGGCGCACACGCCATGGCAGAAGCCCGCAAGATGGTACAAATTCAGGGCATTGATACAACTCCTACCCGCTCCATGAGTATGCCTCCGAGTGCGGCTGAGTTGATTGATATGCAAAACGAGCTCGCCGCTACGCTTCCAGTCGCTACAACTGAAATAGACATACCCGCACAGAATAAGATCGCCGGTAGAAAAGTCAGCATGACTATGGAAGAAATTGCAGACTTCGAAAAGAAATTCAATTATCCGGGAAGCGGACTGTCTGGTGAAGAAGTCGGGTCATTTGACGTACAGCAAGGTCAGGAATTCTTTTCCCTTTACTATACAACCGACAATGTCGATGATGTTCTTGGTTCTAAGAAGCTCCGAACTCGAGACGGTAAGGTTTACCTCACCCCTGATCTAAATCATGCAAAACAGGTTGTCGGTAAATCAAAAGGAAAAGACCCCGGCATTATTCATGTCATGATACGCGGCAATCACGGAGCCTTCCGTGGAAAAGATTTGATTTTAGATGCCTCTGAAATAGAGAAAGAGGTGAAATTTGTTGGAAGATACGAAGATGCCAAGCGTGTGGTAAAGAGCTCCCCTGTCAAGAAGCGTTTCTCCTCACTGAAGCAGATTTACAATGAAGTAAGAAATGCTTTCGCCACCCCTGTCACATCGAGTCAGACAGTTGCGGCAGATGTTATTCGTGGTGCTAGAAAAGCTCCGAATTCAACGCGCCTTATCGGTAGTTTCGAAGAGGCATTCTCTCCATATGGAAAGATTGTTTACACTTCCGGGGATAACATTGAGGTATCCTATCTCGATGGTAAGGCTACCATCACCATGGGTGAAAAGTTACGGGACGCACGACCGCGTGAAGTTTCCGCGTTACTGAGCGACGCTGTCATCCGCTCAAGTGCGAAGCGCAATGCGGAAGTCTTGTCATCCCTGAAGTTCAAGTACAGCGAAGATGAATATCTCACGCACTTCAAAGATTTCATCAAGGACCCAGGAAAGGTGTATCTGAACGACTCGTCCCTATTCACGCTTTATGCGATGGAACTGAAGTCAGACCCTCATCTTCTCCATCTTCTTGAGTCATTGAACGGGACAAAGATTCGCTTTGACTCAACCGACACAATTGTCAAGTTGCTTACTGAAGACAAGAGCACCATGTCTAATGAGGCATGGCATTCACTTCAGAATCAGATCGACGCATTCAATCATCCAGCCCCGCGCGAAGTACAGGAGTCCTTTGCCAAGCGTCGGTCAATGACCGCACGCCTGTTCGACTTTACCCGTACCGACAAACACACCCTGTCCCCGTCACAGCGCGCAATCCTGAACACCTACCTGAACGCGCAGGAAGAGGCCAACCAGTTGCTGGCTGACTTCATGTTCCGCAACGTGCCAGGTCCCGGATTCAACCGCACCCTTTCCAAGGAGCGCCGCAAAGATGTATGGGATAACTTCTGGAAGATCAAGAAGGAGATTGCAGACCGCTTCACTAAGCGCACCCAGGAGTTTGTCGACTCGATTGATGTCAATCCTGAGATTGCCATGCGACATATGGAGGAGTTCAACTCCAACTTCGTGGTCAATTATCTCAATACAGCAGGCATCACAGACATCACCTTCCTCGAAGACGGTACAGTGTCTTCATTCCGCTTCAAGGCAGATGCTCGACGTAATACATTATTCGGACCGCGCAATAGCAGTATCCATGTGGAGGCGTTGAACCAATACTTCTTCCACCCGACCTCACGCGCCAAGTTCGAGACCATCAACCCTGCCATCATTCAGATGCCATCCTCGATGCGCCCTCTGGATGCGATCATGAATTCAATCCGCACGACATGGAATCTCCCCACTTATCAGACTGAAGCGGTGGGGGAGGTCATCCTTGAACGCGCCAAGACAATGGCTCGTGAAATGGGTCGTAATGAAGACGAATTCGTAACCGAATACCTCACAACACGCCTTGGGTGGCAACGGGTGCAGACAGGGTTTGGCTCTCCAGCCGCTCTGGAACTATCACGCCGCCAGTTGAATGACCTGCCTGACCGGTTCATTTTCTTCGGGTTTGGTGAAAAGAACTTCGAAGCCCTCGTACAACAGATGGGTATGTTGTTCTATTCCGACCTGGAGTACATGGTAAAGAAGGGATCATCAACCAAAGCTGTGTCAGACCTGCGCTCTCTCCGCAACCTCATCACCAAGATGACGGGTTCCGTGGTCGAAGACACTCTTACTTTCGAACAGTCCCGAGCCCTTACATCTGCTTATCTTACATACCTGAAGTCAGGTGTGGCCGTGGATCTGTCTGTCAAGTCCGCATTTAAACGCCTGAGCGAGGAACTGGCTGACACATATAAAAAGCATACCAAGAAATTCGCAACACCTCTCCTTGACTCCGTGTCCGATGACATCATTCGTGAGATGGATAAGCTGGTAATTGCAGAGAAGACCACCGCGACTCAATCGAACAGCCGCATGATTCAACTCATGGCAAAACGGGCTGGCATAAAAGAGACCACCGCTGAACTCCTTTCCCGCATCAACGCACACCCTGATGTTCTTGGTACTTCAAGCGCCACCAAGACTAAGATCGTGGACGCGCTCATTCGAACCGGCCGCTCATCTGAAGAAGCCGGATATCTCTACGAACTCCTGTGGTCATTCAATCGCGCACTTACTACAACTGGAGACGATCCTGAAGCGTGGCTCAAATCACTCCGCATTGTCAATACCGATGGAGAGATTGATACTGTACGCCTGTACTCTCATCTCAACTCCAACAAGCTGTACCAAATGGAGTTCAGCCCGGAAGCTCTGGACAACTTTGTCCGCATGGCTTTCCGCAACGAGAAGTATGGATATGAAAGCGCCGAGTCCCAACTCCGAGCGTTCTTGCATGACACGGACGAACTCGACGACAAGCTCTATCTCCTGACCGCAATTGACAAGGAGAATCGCCCTCTCGCCCAGAAACTGGCTGAGGAGTTGCAAAGCTCTGGTCGTCTGTATCAATCTGACATGTCTGAATTGGAACTTGCTAGATCACAGCCATTCAAAGATATTCAAGATTTGAAACTTATCCCCAATACTGAGAACGCTGTTGAAGTATCTGATATAAAATCACTTGAAGATATGAAACTGGTTGGTGACAAGTATATCGACCCGAGAAGTAAAAAGGTTATTATCTATAAAGACTTCATGGGATGGACTGGAGATGTTCTCGGAGGGTACTACGCTACTGCTGAGGAGGCGTTCTCGCACTATGATCCTCGATTATCCAAATCCTACACAGTGTCGGATGTTCTCTTCATACGCCCCTTCCAAACCATGTCAGACATCCCTGGTTTTGAGGTTGGTTATTCTCTTGTTGCGTGGACGCCTGAAGGAGAGTTTATAGTGCGTACCGCTGATAGTATCGAAGAGGCTCGTAAGTATGCCACCGAAGCCACCCTATACGGGTCATGGGAGTCCCCAGCCAGAGATGCCTCTTTGGAAACCATGTCTAAAATAGATAATGGAATTGGTATCGGCTATCTTGGGAACAATATATCCATCACCCCCAAACAGTCTGGGGATGAGATTTATTATCATCTGGTAGTTTCTACATCGGGTGGTGATATCGCAGTCGGAAAGAGATTTGAGAATCCTGATACGGCTCTCCAATATGCACGCACGTTCGCCATAAATAGGCAGAGCTTCGATGATGTATCACGGCTTTATCAGATGCCCGATGTCCGTGATAATGAAAATTTCCGTAAGTGGTTTGCAGGAAGTGTTGTAAAAGACGAGGATGGCAATCCCATGATAATGTATCATGGCGGATCGCGCATTGACTTCGAGGCTTATGATAAGGCAAAAATCGGGGAAGGTAATCTCTATGGACCCGGCTTCTATTTCACAAACAATAGGGAAGTTGCTTCATCTTACACTGGAAAAAATTCATCTTCTGCAAAATTCCCTCAGAGGCTCACCGATCCGGAGATAACTGCACTATTCAATCATCTCGGCATAAACGGTAGCATCTCTCCTGAACAGTATGAATCTATAACAAGGAGAATATACGAGATTAGTCAGTCGACAGATCAGATGGGATGGCCGTCTCTCGAAGATATACATTTCAGACTGAGAGACAAATTAGGCCCCGATGTCATGGATGGATATGTGGCTCGCAAGATATACGACATGTTACAGAATAAGAGACAGTACACATCCGATACTGTCAGATACGCAGTTGAGAGCCAGCTAAAACTATTATCCGGATATGATCGTGAACTTCTGAATCAGTTTGATGACTGGATTAGACGCAATCACGGATACACTGCACAGGGTGTCCATCCTGTCTACATATCTATTTCAAATCCGTTCGATATGGATAAGGTATATTCTTACGACGAAGTAAGGAAGATGTTCAATGATGTAAATCCGGGGATGGGTGGAGCCCTGGTCGATAGATATCTAAGAAGTGATTCCTCAAAAATCCATACAATTGCTCTGGAAGTCCCTGAACAGGATGGAATGAGCGGAGATGATATCTGGAATCTATTACAGGATTTACCAGTCGCAAACACCCCAACTGATAAAGATGTAAACAATCTTCTGGCATCTATGGGATACGACGGCATCACTCACATCGGCGGACGTCACGTTGGAGGATATGGAGATCACCGCGTTTATATTGCCTTTGAGCCTACTCAGATTAAATCAATATATAATTCTGGGAAGTTTGATGTATCGAATCCCAATATGCTAATGCAGGGTCGCAAGAAGCCGAAGGGCGCATTCTGGTACACCAAGGATTCCAAGGGCAATCAAATTCCGTATGTCGGTATTTTCGATACAGCGGATGCTACAACTGCACCTCATGAGATCGCCCATGCCGCCCTCTCTGAACTCGCACGCAAGAACCCAAATGACTGGAGAGTTCTGGAAGTTGAGAAGTGGACGGGCATGGAGTCTGGTTCTTACATGTCACATAAGGAGGCATTTGACTCCTACTCCATGGCAGACCGCGCCCTGAAGGTCTCAAAGAATCTGTCACCCGAAGATCGCAAAGTCCTTCTTACTTTACTCGAGGATTCCAAGGCGGGCTTCGACGCCTTCACCAAGATGCAGGAGATGTACTCTGATGGGTTAGTTGTTTACCTGAAGCGCGGAATTGCCCCCAATGCCCGTCTCGCTGAGGTATTCGCATACTTCAAGCGTGTACTGACGGAAATGTGGGCACAGGTCAAGGCTACCGTTTACGACATCCCTGATGAGATGGTCAAGGTTTACGATGCCATGCTCCCGGATGCTCTTGTAATTGAGAAGCGTTATACAAAACTTGGAGACGTGCCGACAGAACTTGCCGCCAAGGTGTTCGACGATACTCGAGCAGATTCATTCACCAATGAATTGAACGCCGCGTTTGCGTCATGGAGAAACTCCCGCCAACTGGACGGCTTCGACCCTACACAAATGAAATCATATGACCAGTTCCACACCTACCTGACAAATAAGGTGGATGACTTCAACTCTGAAATCAGCCGCTCTGTCCGCGAGGTTCTGGTCGAACTGGAACAATTCGCAGACTCTGTCGCATCCCTGCGTTTCGGAGATGAACTAAGCGAAGTATTCAATCCTCCAATCCCGCAGGCTCAGATGGGAGAGGGGGCGCGTGCAGTTCTCGAATATAACATCGAGAGCCGCCGCACCATTCTGGCAATTGACCAGGCTCTGAACGAACTGGAGAGAGCTTGGATTGCCAAGCTCGATGATGGCGACGTTACAATGGAAGGTCTCACTACCCTGGAGAAGGAACAATTGATGAAGTGGAAGGACGGGGCTGTCAAGAGCAAGACTGCCATGGTCGACATGATCGTCAACGGCGGACGTCATGAGTACAAAGGCAAGAAGTTTGCAACGCGCGGCGCTCTTGGCATCACCAATAAGGTGTTGCTCGATTACGGCTCACGCACGAACTTCGATATGCTGATGCGTAACCTATTCCCGTTCTGGATGTTCCCGTCACGCTCTCTCCCATTCTGGGCAGAGACTCTTGTGACCCATCCCTCCATTACCGCCATGTACTTCCGCATCAAGCGAGCCTCTGAAACCCAGAGATATCAGGCTCGCGCGGTAGACAGCAAGGGTCAGCCCCTCCGCTCTCTGGATGGTTACATTTACATGCCTGGTCTTGGAATGTGGGTCAATCCGCTC
>Ga0172367_10006796_pt1 | contig 13310 bp, 15 predicted proteins | sample Lak10m_FD_114542 | JGI IMG/M metagenome (GOLD analysis project Ga0172367, IMG submission 114542) | Freshwater microbial communities from Kabuno Bay, South-Kivu, Congo - kab_022012_10m | ecosystem: Environmental > Aquatic > Freshwater > Lake | place: Democratic Republic of the Congo: South-Kivu...
CCCGTTGTATTTATATGACGCTGTCGGGTCGCTTTTTCGTAGAAATATATACGCCACTACCCCTGCGCAGCCAGACATATATATCCTTAGAGACCCCCTGACGCCTATGGCAGGTGGGGATATATACCCTTCTAGGGTATTTTCCTGGCGTCAGAAGGTATCTCTTTTTCTTTTGCGTCAGACCTTGATGACGCCATATCGAGCACCTTATGCCTAAGCCGCGCACAGGCGTTGGTCGTGGCGCGAAACCCGTGCCTGTCGAAGTGCATCGCGCACGTGGCAATCCAGGACATAAGAAATTGCCATCTGCACCTACACCTGACACGGCTGTTGTCGTCGTCGACGTCGATCAGATTCCACCTACACCTGATTGGTGTGACGAGTATGGTGCGCGTGTGTGGTCTGTTCTCTGGCAGGCTGGTCGTCGACATCTGAGCGAGCAGCACGATATCTTGTTGGTGTCGATGTTGGTTGAGAAGTTGCAGTTGATTGTGCGGCTGCGTGCGTGGCTTGGCGACGATGTCGAGCGCAGATGGTATACCACTGCGAACGGTCAGACTGTGACGCACCCTGCTGTCAAGCAGATCGAGCAGGCTGATGCGCAGGTAACTGGTTGGTTGCAGTTGCTTGGTTTCACTGTTAGTGATCGTGCCAGGTTGGGTTTGTTTGAGATACGTGTAGCGAATGAGTTAGATGAATATCGACGTCGTCACGACAAGTAGACCTACGTGGTGCACGTCATGGTGCGATGATGCTGTCACTGATGGTGACGCGGTGGTGGATTTCGCTAGCACGTTTCTACATGTCGAGAAGGGTGTGCGTGCTGGGCAGCCTTTGGTGTTGGTGCAGTGGCAGGCTGATTTGTTGCGTGCGCTTTATGCTCGCGATGAGTCTGGCATGCGTCGCTATCGTCGTGCTGTTATCGGTTTGGGTCGCAAAAACGGCAAGTCGCTTATCGGCTCTGTGATTGCGTTGCACGGTTTGATCGAAGGTGGGCATGGTGCTGAAGTGTATGCGGCGGCTGGTGATAGACAGCAGGCGCGTGTGGTGTTTGATGAAGCGCGTCGCCAGGTCGCCAATTCGCCTGCGTTGAACGGTGTCTGTAAGATTTATCGTGACGCTATCGCTGTGCCTGCGACTGGTTCGGTGTTTCGTGTGTTGTCGAGTGATGCGAAGTTGCAACAGGGATTGAATCCGTCGACGGTTGTATTCGATGAACTTCATGTGCAGAAAGATGACGAGTTGTGGGATGCCTTGACGTTGGGTTCTGGTGCGCGTGTCGACCCGTTAATCGTGGCGATCACCACTGCTGGTTATGATTTGGATTCGCTGTGTGGCAGGTTGTATCAGTTCGGTAAACGTGTCGCTGGTGGTGAAGAGCCTGGCAAGTATTTCGGTTTCTGGTGGTGGCAGGCTGTCGATGAGTGTGATGCCAGCGACCGTGAACAATGGCGTGCCGCCAATCCGAACATCGATATAGGGTTGCTCGATGTCGAAGACATGGCGTTGGCTCATCATCAGACAAGCGACAGCGCGTTCAGACGTTACCGTTTAAATCAATTTGTGCGTGCGCAAGATTCGTGGCTGCCTGCTGGTGTGTTCGAGTCGTCTGTCAGGTTGGATTTGGAGTTGAGTGCAGATTTGCCGCTTTTCGTCGGTGTCGACATGGCGTTGAAACACGATTCGGTCGCTGTGGTGTGTGCGCAGGTGCAGGACAAGTTGGTGGTGACACGTGCGAAAATCTGGTATCCGCAGGTGTCTGGTCTCGATGTCGCTGAAGTGGAGTCCTATCTGCGCGATTTGCATTTGAGATTCAATGTGCGCGAGTTCGCGTATGACCCTGCGTATTTCCAACGTTCGGCTGAGCAGTTGCTTGATGACGGGTTGCCGATGGTCGAATATCCGCAGAATCGTGGGCGTATGATTCCTGCGTGTGGCAACGCGTATGAGATGATTGTGAACAGGCGTGTGGTGCACGATGGTTCGCCTACGTTTGTCGATCAGGTGTTGTCTGCTGCGCAGCGTATGACTGACGAAGGTTGGCGGTTGAGCAAGGGCAAGAGCCGTCGCAAGATTGACGCTGCGATTGCACTGGTTATAGCGTTAGACCGTGCTACAATGGTGACTAGGCTTAACACGACGCCTGATGTGGTGAACATTTGGGAGAGCAGCAATGGATAACCGATACCTGGTGGCGATTCAAGTATCGGGTGTGGCGTTGATGTTCGGTGGTTTGGCGGTTTTCTCGTTGGCGTTCGCGTGTGTGGTGCTTGGTGTTCTGTTGTTGGTGATCGGTGAGACCAGACGATGAGCCTGTTTAAGAAAGAGCAACGTGCGCTGCCTGCGACACTCGACCCGTATCAAATCACGGCTCGACCTTTGTATTCGAACTATTCAGGCGAGATTATCAATGAGAACACGGTATTCGCGTCTAGTGCGCTTCTGGCTTGTGTCACTTTGATTGCCGATTCGATTGCTACGATGCCGTTGGAGTTGACGCGTCTGCGTGCTGGTCGTGTAGAGTTGTTGCCGACACCTAGCGTGCTGATCAAACCGAACACGCATCAGTCGATGTTCGAGTTTGTGCATCAGTTGGTGAGCACGTTGCTGATTCACGGTTGTGCCTACATCTACGCGCCGCGTCGACCTGGTGAGTTGCCGCCTGAGATGCGTGTAATTCACCCGAACAAAGTGAAAGATGTCATCGATGCTGACAACGGGTTCGTCTACTATGAGATCGACAAGCAGCGTTATGACCCTGCCGATATTCGCGGTGTGCATTGGTTGGTGCTCGCTGGTCGATATCGTGGTATCTCGCCGTTGGATACGCAGCGCAACACTGTCGGTATGGCGTTGGCTATGGACAGGTTTCTGTCGGCGTTCTATGGTGACGGTGCGACCCCTAGCAGCGTGTTGGAGACCGACAAACCGCTGACCAATGAACAGGCGCGTATCATGCGTGAGACTTGGGAAGATTCGCATTACAAACGTCGTCGACCTGCTGTGTTGAGCAACGGTTTGAAATGGCGCAGCATCACGACCAGTGCAGCCGATATGCAGATGTTAGAGCATCGTGAATCTATCGTGCGTGACATCGCTCGCGTCTATCGTGTGCCGTTGCACATGATCAACGGCAGCGGCGGCAATTCGCAAACATATCAGAATGTCGAGCAGGCTGGTATCAATTTCGTGCGTTATACGCTGCTTCCCTGGATGCGACGTATCGAAGACGCGTTGAGCGAGATGTTGCCGATCACGCAACATGTGCGGTTCGACGCGGAAGAGTTCGAGCGTGCGGATATCATGACGCGTGTTCGTGCGCAACAGATCGAGATCATGTCTGGCACGTTGACACCGAATGAAGCGCGTCAGGACAACAATCGTGAACCGTATGAAGGTGGCGATCAGTTTGTCGCGCCGTCTGCTGCGCCTGTTCTCGGTTCTGACGCCGTGCCACCAGAGAAGTAGCCGTGCCTTACGGTGTCAGTCAATCGCAGGTCGATTGCGCAGGGTGGGCGACTGTCAAACAGACCGCTAGCGGTTCGTTTGTCACTTTGGCTTGCCACGATACGAAACAGGCTGCTTTAGACCAGATGGTGGCGGTGTCGATGTCGGAGAAGGTCGAACCGATAGGTGATGTGACGGTGAGAAGCCGCGATTCGGAGATTGTCGTCATCGATTTAGACGAGACGTTGGTGACCAAAAGCCGTTATCCGTTGCGTGACGCTGTCGACGCCACAAATCAGTTGTCGCATGGTGTGTTCATTGTGACTGGTCGTGAAGAAGCGCAACGCGAACAGACGTTAGATGATTTGATGTCCGCAGGGATAAGTTACAGCGAGTTGTTCATGATGCCCGAAATCGACATGAACATCGCTGAATACAAACGTGACACGGTTGCGAGACTGATGGAAGAACACGATATCGTGGCGTTTGTCGACGACAACGACGACAATCGTGTGGCGGTCGAGTCTCTCGGTGTCTACGTGATGACACCAGATGAGTTCGTCGATGCGGCGTTCGAATCTGGTTTGTTCGATATCGATGTCGACATGGTAGAGACACGCGAAGTCAGTCGTGTCGCACCTGGTTTCATGGCGGCGTCGGCGCGGCGCGGTCTGCGGTTGCACGCCGAAGGTTATTCTGGCGACGGTCTGATGCCTGCGACTGTTACCGATGCACGGCGTATGGCAGACGGTGTGCCGTTGTCTGAAGGCAAATGGCGTCGCATACCTGGCTGGATTGCGCGTCATCTGATGGATTTAGATGCTGTCGACGGTGATGAAATCACGCCTGGTTTGGTGGCGATGTTGTTGTGGGGTGGCGGTTCTAGCAAATCGAGTGCTCGACGTGCGCAGGCTTACGCTGAACGGATTGTCGCACAGTTAGATGATGACGAGCGACGTGCACAGCCACGCAAACCTAACGGTCAGTTCGGGTCGACAGGTGGTGGCACGTCGACTGACGGTGGTGGCACAGCGAGACCGAAAAAAGAGAAAAAGCCTGCTGGTGGGCAACCTGGTTCTGAAAAATATGCGAACAGCACGCAAAAAAACATGCGTGCTGAGCAGGCGTCTACAGCAGGCTTTGATGCGTTGTCTGATACTGAGAGATCTGCCGTAGAACAATACACACATGAAGGTTTCACCAAAATCAACAAATCACAGCGTGGTGCACCGCCACCACCATTGAAGGGTGCGTCTTTAGAGAAAAGTCATAAACAGGCTGATGCCATTGATGGTGTCATACAACGCACGCCGCCGTTAAGTGCACCGATCGTGGTCGAGCGTGGCGTTAGTGCTAAGGCGTTGGGTGTGAGCAAATCTAGCGATATCGAAGGCTTGGTTGGTGGCGAGTTTGTCGACGCTGGAATCGTGAGCACCACATTGAGCAGCAAAGTGTCTACGAAGTTTGCTCAGGGCAAGAATGACGTGACGATGGTGATTAACGTGCCTAAAGGCAGCAAAGCATATGCCGTGCCAGACGAATTGGAACAATTTAACCCGTTCAATCCTGACACGATGTTTGAGCGTGAAGTGCTATTGCCGCGCAACACCAAGTTTAAAATCACAGCGTTTGACTCAAAAAGCGGCAAGGTGTTGGTCGACGTTGTGCCTACCGATGGTCGCTCAACGTCAGATGATTACGAACAACGTGAACAGCCACGTGACCCTGACGACAGGTTCGTATCGACTGGTGGTGACGCGTCAAGCGGTGGTGATGACGGCGACACACTCGGCAACGGCGCAACAATAGATGTAACTGACAGCGAAGAACGCCTGGATCTTTAAATCAGTATTGTGCAATCGCCATATTCGGCAGCATGGTAGACTTGTCGTTATGACAGCAGACAAGTTTGCTTATTCCCATCCAGGCGAGATTGTTTGGATTAAAAAACCGACGATACGACAACAATCACCTGACGTTGAAGAACGGGCTACGCATTGGGTTGCTGATCACCAGGAGACACGGTCAATCGCCTATAGCACGCTCGAATTGCGTGCAGAGCCAGACAGCGACACGTTGATTGGATACGCCGCTATCTTTGACGCACCAAGTGAGCCGATGCCGTTCGTCGAATACGTGCGACGCGGTGCATTCGCCAAGACGTTGAATGACGGTGCTGACGTGCGGCTGTTGGTCGATCACGAAGGCGTGCCGTTGGCACGCACCAAGTCAGGCACTTTGATTCTAGATGAAGATGAGCGCGGTCTGCGCGTGGAAGCGCAACTCGACCCGTCTAACCCCGATGCACAGCGCGTGTTGTCGGCTATGCGACGCGGCGATTTGTCGCAGATGTCGTTCGCGTTCAAAGCGGTCAAGGATTCTTTCAATTCTGACCGTTCAGTGCGTGAGTTGAAAGAAGTGCAACTGTTCGACGTGAGTGTGGTAACATACCCTGCGTATGAAGATACTATTGTAAGCCTGCGCAGCCGTCAGACTGTTACCGTTGATGTGTCTGGTTCGCTGAATCTGCGTCAAAAACAGATACAGATAGCCAAACACCGCTAGCCGAATCGCAGCCGATACGCAAGTATCACTGAGTGAGATCACTCGCGTCAACATTCATTGTTTTTATCTCGGAGAAGAAAATGACAAAATACACAGACACATTGAAAGAGAAGCGCGATGCTGCGCTTGCGCGTGCTGAGCAGATCACTGCTGTAGCCGTCAGCGAATCGCGTGACATCACGAAAGATGAAGATGCAGAGATTGCGAAGGCACTCGATGAAGTGCGCGATCTTGATGAGCAGGTGAAGCGTCACAGCGAACTTGAGCAGCGTGCAGCGGCAGCAGCCGAAACACGCCGTGAGAAGCCTGTCGACATCGCAACGACATCGGTGAAATCAGAGCCGCGCACCTACGCACCGAAAAGCGAGTTCTCGTTTCTCGCTGACGCGTATCGTGCTCAATTCAACAACGATTACGCCGCTCAAGAACGTCTTGCACGTCACTCTCGTGAAGAGCAAATTGAACGACGCGATGTGACTAGCACCAATTTTGCTGGTTTGGTCGTGCCGCAATTCTTGACTGATCTTGCAGCACCGTTTGCTCGCGCTTGTCGTGTCACTGCATATTTGTCACGTAAACACCAGTTGCCAGATTCGGGTTTGACGCTGAGCATCAGCAAAGTCACGACTGGTTCAGCAACCGCCGCACAAACTGAAGGTGCTGCTGTTCAAGAGACCAACATGGATGACACCAAACTTGACCTGACCGTTCAAACTTTTGCTGGTCAACAGAACGTCAGCCGTCAGGCGATTGAGCGTGGCACGAACATCGACAGCCTGGTAATGGCTGACCTTGTTTCGTCATACCACACCGTTTTGAACACGGCTGTCGTGGCGGAACTGTTCTCATCGGCAGGGCAAGCAGTCACTTACACCGACGCTTCACCAACGGTTGCAGAACTCTACCCGAAACTGGTAGATGCGATTCAGAAGGTGCAGACCACGTATTTCGGCATGCCGAACGTGATGATCATGCACCCACGACGACTCGCGTTCATTCTGGCTGCAGTTGACGGTCAGAGCCGACCACTTGCTGTTCCAACACCGTCGAGTTCAGGTCAGCCTGCATACGCCTACGGTTCAGGTGCTGTTCAATACGGCAATTCTGGCTACAGCATTCTCGGCTTGCCAGTGTTCACAGATGCGACAGTGGCAACCAACAAAGGCGCAGGCACTGACCAGGACACCATCTACATCGGTGCTTCACAAGAATTGCACCTGTGGGAACAGGGCAACGGTGAACCGATGATGTTGCGATTCGAACAGCCAAAGGCTGCCGAACTCGATATCACGATGATCGTCTACGGATACGCTTGCTTCACGGCAAACCGCTACCCGAACGCCTGGGCGCAAATCAACGGCACAGGTTTAGTCACACCGACATTCTGATAGTCACCGCGTAGCGGTGCACGTTGCTAATCGCGTGCACCGCACACGTGATATAATGAATCATGACATCTAAACAAATCAATGCGTTGTTGGTTGAAAGACTCGGCTACGAACGTCGCGGTCTGACAGACCGTGTGGCGATGGTCGACGCGGCGTTGCGCGAACTTGGCTACGACCACAAATATATGGCTGAGACTGAGACGGCTGCGATTGAACCTGCAGCAGAACAGACATCGATCAGACGCGGTAAAAAGAAAAAGATTTAGCCGTGGCTATCAGCAACGGCTACTGCACGTTGGCAGAAGTCAAGTCAGCGTTACGAATCACCGACAGCACCGATGACACGTTGTTAGAGAACGCCGTCGAAGGCGCGTCACGTCGCATCGACGGTTATTGTGGGCGTTTTTTCTACACACAGAGCGCGACCATCAATCTGTTCGCCAAAGACATCTATCTGTTGCAACTGGAGAACGATTTGGTGTCGATAACGACATTGAAAACCGACAATGACGGCGATGGCACATATGAGACGACCTGGACTGTGAACACCGACTACATGTTTCAACCCACCAACACGGCGTTGCAATCTCGACCCTACAATCGTATCCTGGCTGTAGGCGGAAAGACATTCCCGATCATGGTGCAACCGCAGTTGCCTGGTGTGCAGATCAACGGTTCGTGGGGTTGGTCAGCCGTGCCTGATGACGTGCGTGAAGCGTGTGTGCTGTTGGCGATGCGCGGTTTCGCACGTTACAACGCGGCGTTGGGTGTCGTCGGTTTCGCAGACATGGCTATCCAGGTGCGCAGTATCGACCCTGACGTGCGCGACATGTTATCACCATATGTGCAGTATGGTGTAGCGTAAGATGCCTGCCACAGTTTCACAGGTCGCCAGTGGTATAAAAACACGGCTCGCCACTATCAGCGACTTGCGCACGTTCGAATATCAACCTGAGCAGTTGAATCCACCTGTGGCATATCCAGTGCTCAATTCGGTCACATATCACCGTGCGTTCGGCGGCGGTGATGTCGAGATGTCTTGGTCTGTGTTTGTTGTGGTTGGTCGATACACAGACAGACGGGCGTTCGACCTGGTTGATGATTTCATCGCCTACAGCGGTGCGAAGTCGTTACGTGCGGTTTTGGAAGCGGATACGACGCTTGGCGGTGTCTGTCAGACGCTTGTTGTGTCTAGTTCGTTTGCGATACAGCCGCAGACGCAAGCCGATGCTGAGTTCTTGTCGGTGCGTGTCGATCTGACAGTACACGGTTGAACGGCGTATCGCATAGCGAGATGTAGACTTGTAACATGGCAGCGTATAAAATCACAAGTGACCGTTTCGACGGGAAGAAACGTGGCGACACCGTGCTCGATAGCGAGTTAATCGGCGTCAACATAGACGCGTTGATTTCTGGTGGACATATCGAATTGGCACGTGGTGCGAAATCTGACAAAATCTCTACCGAAAGCGAGCAATAACAATGGCACAAATCGTTCTAACCGACGCATCAATCACCATCAACTCTGTCAGTCTTGGCAACAGGGCTAACAGTGTCGAGTTGAACTTTGAAGTAGACAGCGTCGAAGTAACCGCGTTCGGTGACACTGGACATAAGTTCACTGGTGGGCTGCAAAACGTGTCGTGCAATATCGAGTTTCAGCAGGATTTCGCAGCGTCGAATGTGGAAGCGACAATCTATCCTTTGGTCGGCACTACGACTACGGTTGTCATCAAACCAACTAGCGGTGCAGTGAGTTCTTCCAATCCAAGTTATACCATATCATCGGCGTTTTTGACCAGTCATCAGCCTGTATCGGGCGCGGTGGGTGAACTCGCGATGACCAGTCTGAGTTTTACTGGTGGCACACTCGCTAAGGCGACTTCGTAACAACAACAGCAACAATCTAGAACGGGCAGGTAACACGTGAAATTGGCATTGACAGTTAAACCGATCGACGGTGAGTCGTATGATGTCATCGCACGTTTCGGTGATTTCGTGGCGTTTGAACGCACCTGGAATCGTTCAGTGGCTAAGTTGGAGAGTGAAATGCGATTGACCGATATCGCATGGCTTGCATGGCAGGTGTCTAAACGTATCGGTCGCACCACCGCTGCATTCGACCCTGAGTGGATTCAGAACGTCGATGAAGTCGTTGTGAGAGATGAGCCTGCTGATATCCCTTTGGACAGCAAAGCGCACACTGGCTAATCGCGTCGCTCGCGTGCGAGACAGGTATCGCGCCAAGCCTATTGATGGTTGAGTCATCTGCGATGTTGAATGCTATGCTTGACTACATGATGTGGCGCAATGAACAGCAACGAAAAGCAAATCGTCGTGGCAGGCGTTGATGGCGAGAACGAACTTCACGGTTGATGTCGTCGGTGTCGCAGACGCGTTGTTACATCTGCGTGAATACGACAAGACGGTGTATAACATCATCACCAAGCAAATGCGAACCAGATCGACAGGGTTGGCGTCTGCGGTTGGTGGCGATTTCCCTGAGAAAACCCTGACATATTGGAAGGGCATACCGCCTAAAACACGTCGCGACCCGAATAAGAGACCGTTTCCTTTGTATGACGCGACTGCGGCGCGTGGCGGTGTGCGACCTAAAGTGGGTGTCGGTCGTGTGGTCAACGGTGAGCGCAATATTTTGCGCATTCAACAGATGACCGCTGGTGGCGCGGTGTTCGACTCTGCAGGTAGCCAGACCACCAACATTTTCACCAGGAACTTAGACATATATGCGCCCACCAAAGGCACTACGCGCAGGGGTGTCAGTCGTTCACGTGTGATGTTTAAAGCGGTCGAAAAACGCATGGACACCGTCGAAGGTATCGTGCAACACGCGATACACATCACCGATCATGCGGCGCAACGAGCGATCATGCGGAAAAGGTAGACAGGCATGGCGTTAGGTGTAAACATTGTCAGCCAGTTCGATGCCAAAGGTATCAAACAGGCGATCGCTGAGTTCAAGAAACTGGAAGGTGCAGGCGCGAAAGCGACCTACGGTTTGCGCACCGCTGACGCGGCACTTGGCGCAGGTGTTAAACAAGTGATGAAATACGGTGCGATTCTCGCAGGCGCGGCAGGTGTGCTCGGCTACAGTCTGATTAACGCCGCGTCAGCACTTGAAGAATCGATGTCTAAAGTGGAGGTCGTGTTCGGTGATTCGGCTGACGCGGTGGTGTCGTTCGCTGAAACAGCCGCCACGAATATCGGTATCTCGAAACAGGCGGCGTTGGAAGCGGCAGGCACTTATGGCAACCTGTTTCAGGCGTTCGGTATCGGTAAGCAACAATCGCAAGAGATGTCGACATCTCTCGTCACTTTGGCGGCAGACCTGGCATCGTTCAACAACGCGACCATCGACGACGCGTTGCTGGCTTTGCGTTCAGGGTTGTCTGGTGAGACTGAGCCGTTGAAACGGTTCGGTGTGGCTTTGAACGACGTGCGGTTGAAACAGGAAGCGTTGAATCTCGGTTTATATTCAGGCAAGGGCAATCTCGATATCGCAGCGAAGTCGCAGGCTGCGTTCGCGTTGATCATGAGAGACACGTCTCTGGCTCAAGGCGACTTCGCTCGCACCAGTGACGGTGTCGCCAACCAACAGCGTATCGTGGCGGCTCAGTTCGCAGATGTTCGCGCTGAGTTAGGTATGGCTTTGATTCCTGCGTTTAAATCGTTGATGGGATTCGTCACTGATAACGTGCTGCCGAAACTGCGCGAATTGGTCGCGGTGTTAGGCAAAGAAGGTGTCGGTGGCGCGTTCAAGTTCGTCGTTGGTGAGTTCGTCGGATTCGTGTCGTCTGGTGGCAAAGTCAAAGACACGATTTTGGTGTTGACAGCGGCTATTGTCGCGTTGAAACTGGTAGTGTTAGCGGCGACGATAGCGACGAAATTGTTTCATGTGACACTGCTAGCGAACCCTATCGGGATAGTGGTCGCGGCGTTGATCGCTTTGGGTGTCGCTGTGGTCGCCGCATATCTGCGGTTCGAAGGATTTCGCAAAGTGGTCAACGCGGTGCTCAATTTCCTGATACGCACGGTTGAGAACTTCGTGAACGCATACATCACCGCATTCAATGTGGTGATCAAAGGCATCAACCTGTTCGGTGGCATATTGCGTAAAATCGGTGTCGACATGCCTGTATTGGGTGAGATAGGTAAGGTCACGTTTGGGCGTATCGGTGATGCGGCTAACAAAGCAAACACCGAAATCTCAGAAACGATAGGTCTCATACAGGCGGCACGCAACGCCGAACGCAAATCGTCATTCGGTGGTGTAACCACGACACCGACAATCACGACACCTGCGACCACTGGCGCGGCTAAGACCATCAAAACCGCAAAAGAGAAAATGAAAGAATACATCGACAGTCTCAAAGGCGTAATCAACGCCGAACGTGCATTGACCAGAAGCGGCAGAGATGTTATCGACGCACGCAACGACCTGACGAAAGCCACACAGCGTGTCGCTGACGCACAAGCAAGGTTCAACCAGGTTACACGCGGCTACGGTGTCGACAGCAAAGAAGCGATCGATGCGATGCAGAAAGTGCAAGACGCAGCCAGACGGCTGCGTGATGCCAACCTGTCGCAACAAGACGCGGTGCGCGGTCTGGCTGCCGCTGAGAAGAAACTCGCGGATTTGCGTAATCTGCGTGCGAACCCTGAAGACATCGCCAGTGCAGAACGCAAACTGGAACGCAGCAAATACGCCAATGAAGAAGCGGTTTTCAGGGTCGCTGAAGCGGAAGCAGCACTGGCTAGCATACGGCTCGACCCTGAATCGTCGGCGGTTGAGATTCGACGTGCCGAAATTTCGTTGGCTGAAGCAAAACTGTCGGTGACAGATTCGACGATTTCACAACGCGACGCCGAAACAGACCTGGCGAAATTGCGCACTTTGGTTGCGTCACCCGATGAGATCGCTGAAGCCGAACGCGACCTGGAGAAGGCGAAATATGCGGTGGCTGACGCTACCGACGCGGTGCGCGATGCCACAGTCGGTCAGGCAGTCGCTCAGGCTCTCTATGTCGAGATCACTGAAGGCGCGAAAGAAGGCAGTGAAGCGTATAAAGACGCGTTGAACGACCTGGTCGCGGCGCAAGAAGCAGAACGTGACGCCAGTGAGAAGGTGACTGATCAGTTGTGGCGCGAATATGAAGCGACTGAAGCGTTGCGTGAAGCGAAAGAGAAACTCGCCGCTGTCGCAGCCGCAGTCGGACAGAACATCGTCACACGTGCCACCAACCAGGTTACCGCCAACATGCCTACGGCGATGACGACACCCAACGGTGTGACACCAGTGGTCGACAATTCGCGAACGATAGAGATCGTCAACAACATCAGCGCAGGTCTGGGTGCAGATGGTCGTCAACTCGCCAACATCATAGTCGACGGTTTGCGCGGATTTGAACGTGCCAACGGTTTCATACCAATCACCGCACAATACGCCATATCAGTCTGATGGCTACCACGCTGAAATCTGGTGAACAGATCACCGTTTTGGCTGAAGTGGGTTTCCCTGTCGACGTGTTCACACTCGACTCTGCTACAGACGGTGTGCTCAACTCAGATTATCTCGACGGCACTTTGCTCGGTGACGACATCTCACCCTATGTGCAGAATCTGACGGTTGCGCGTGGCAGGTCGTCACAATTCGACCAATTCAGCGCAGGTCGATGCAACATCGTGCTGCTGAACAACGACAGACGGTTCGACCCCATCAATGAAGATTCACCGTATTGGGATGCCGCTGAAGGTCGTTCAGGTGTCGTGCCACGTCGCAAAGTCACCGTGCAGTTGAACGGTATCGACATCTACATAGGGCGTATAGCAGATATCGACATAGTCTACGATTTCAATAACCTGAGCACGGTTGGCATCTCGGTTGTCGAC
>Ga0172367_10006798_pt1 | contig 13306 bp, 14 predicted proteins | sample Lak10m_FD_114542 | JGI IMG/M metagenome (GOLD analysis project Ga0172367, IMG submission 114542) | Freshwater microbial communities from Kabuno Bay, South-Kivu, Congo - kab_022012_10m | ecosystem: Environmental > Aquatic > Freshwater > Lake | place: Democratic Republic of the Congo: South-Kivu...
CTATGCCAACCCCTAGAAAGGGGGGTTTAACACCCCCTGTGCTTATTTTTTGTGCAGTCTCATTTTGAGACGCTTATTTTTTAGGCTATTCGCAAGCAGTACCATATTTTTCAAAATACGCATTTTCAGCGTCAAGAACATTTTGCGGGATTTCCCGGATTGCGACAACTTTCCACAATTGCCTAGGGTTAACACGGATAAATTTTTCTCCGTTTACAATTTCGATTGAACCGTACTGTTTTTCTTTCAGCGTCCAAACTTTTCCAGTGGTTGGGTTAATAGCGTCAACGTCAATTTTGATAATCTTGTTCATAATTTTTTCCTTTGTTTACTTTCTTTCTTACTCTTCTATTATACTCTATCGGCTAGACTTGTCAAGGGTCTTAAGAATGTTTTTCTATTTTTTTCTTAAAAACATTTTCGATATATTTTTTTGAACCATAGTTATATATGGTATACGTTGAACCATTCACAACGCCTAGAAAATAATCTTTTCTACCTTCTATTTGGAAGATAGAAACATTCCTTTCTTGAATCCCGGAAAAAGATTCAACACGAATTTTTTGTGTTTTGTAAACTGTAATCATTTTTTTTATCCTTTGTTAAAACTTCTGTTTCTCTACCTATATAACCGCAGAAAACAAAGTCGATTAACAGGTCCAATTTCAATTTTTACAAAATTTGTTTTTTTTGTCGTCGTAAGTTATTGTTACGTAAGGACTTACGAAACAAAATTATTTTTGCACTTTTTTTTGGCACTGTATTTGCTACAAAAAAATATTTTTTTTTGGCACGCCATTTGCTTGGTGGGATCTTGGCACGGAATTTGCTCTTGTATACTAGTGTACCCCCATACCCCTAGTTATTTGTTCATACCCCCTATTTGACTGACCCCCGAAAGGGGGGGAGGGGGTGTACGCACAACAAGCAGCTTTAAAACTTTATGTTATTCCCAAACTAATCTGCGTTGGCTTGTCTTGTTTCTAAAGGCTGCGTTGGCCTAGTGTCCCGGTTCTGCTGGTTTTTTTCTAAGCGGCATCATTGCTTCTTCTGGGGTGCGATTACCCTTCTTAAAGTTGCATGGTCTACATGCACATACTAGATTCTCCCAAGTATTTCTACCGCCGCGACTTTGAGGTATCACATGATCTAGTGTAAGAATAGAAGGATCATCACAGCCACAGTATTGACAAGTGTAATCGTCTCTAAGAAATACGTTACGCTTATTTGGTACAAATCGCCGGTTACGCTTAACGTATTTTTTAACCATTACTATTTTAGGCACCGGGTAGTAATCCCCCGATGCACTTAAAATTGGATTGGGCCAAAATTCTAGGGGCTGTACAACCCCCTTTAATAGGAGCACCATGCCTTTTTGCCATCCACTAATAGTAATTACAGAATAATCTAAATTTAAAATAGTTGTTCTCACAAAACCCCCCTATTGGTGTATATTATAAAATAGGTTTATAAAAGGAGAAAAAATATGAATCACAAAATTATACCATCTGAAGAAGGTCTTGTAAAGAGCACAGAAGAATTAAATAAACAAATTGCACAAGAAATGCTTCTTCCGGATGAAACAAAGCACACTACGGCCCAAATGTTCCAAGAAGGAGAAAACCTTGATAGACGAGGAAACACTAATAAAGATAACAAAGATAGCCAAACAGCTAGCCCCTAAATACACATTCGACTGTCATGATGCCGATGACATAGAGCAAGAGGCAATCATGATGGGAATAGAAGCCATGCCCCGGTACGATTCGGCCCGGCCCCTTGAAAACTTTCTTTATACACATATTAGCAATCGGCTTAAAAATTTCAAGCGGGATAATTATTTTCGCCCAAATTCAAATGGTGAACCGGAAAAAGTTCAGCAAAATAAAAAAAGCATTCTCGATGCCAGTTCTCTCAGTGAAGGCTCTGCCTATTTTGATAATAATCTAGATTCTATTTTAGATAACCGGGCCATGATAGAAAAAATAGAGCAAGAGCTTCCAGTTTATTACCGCAAGGATTATCTGAGGCTTTGCGCTGGGGTAAGCATACCCATGATAAGGAGAGAAGAGGTCTATGAAGTAATAAGGAAAATTATAAATGGGTAAATTAAATACCGGGCGTTTTACTATTTCTGAAATTGCTTATATTAAAGCTCATGTAGAACGCAAGACGGTAGAGCAAATAGGGGCTGATTTAAACCGGGACCCCTCTTCTATACATAGCTGGATAGTTAAAAATGTGGGTCTAACCTCTAGCGAAAGACGAGAGGCCGAAGTTCATCAGGAGCTTAAAGGGAGGCCCTATTATAAAGAACTGGCAAAACAGTTTTCCTCGGACGAACTGGATATGTTTGAATTCCATTTTAAGAAAATGTGGGCCCAGTTTAAGGACGACGTTTTTCACACCGAAGAGATGCAAATTATTGACCTCGTAAAATTAGAAATTTTAATGAACCGGATTTTGAGGTCTCAGCAAGATACGGTGGATAAAATTTGTAAATTAGAACAGGATCTATTAGACGCAGAAAGAGCAGATGACCGTGATCTAGCAATGGGACTAGAAAGGCAGATTGCTACACTCCGGGCCTCTCAGGAAACTATGTCCCGGGATTTTAAAGACCTGCAATCTCGTAAATCGGCATTGTATAAAGACTTGAAGGGTACGCGCGAACAGCGTATCAAGGCCATTGAAGATCATCGGCAAACATTCCCGGTTTTGATAACTAAGGTAATGACCGACCCAAAATATCGTAACGACATGGCGGCATATGTTGAAAAAATGAGGCTCGCCACTGAAAAGGAGCGCGAACGTTTATCTCAGTTGATTACATATGAGGATAATATTCCAGACCGCCCATTATTAAATTCGGATTCTACAATAAAGGATGAATAAATGAAAACTGCTATTATATATGGGATAACCGGGCAGGATGGTTTTTATCTTACCCAAGAGCTATTAAGACATAATTATCATATTATTGGAGTGACCAGAAGATCCAGCACCAATAACACTACTAGACTTACTCCTTTTCTTACCAACAAAAATCTTGAGCTTGTAGAGGGGGATGTGACCGACTGTTTTTCTATTGCTAATTTAATAAATAAATACCGCCCGGATGAAATTTAAAATTTGGCGGCGCAAAGCCATGTCGCCACATCGTTCAGCCAACCCTCATTAACTTGGGATATAACGGCCGGGGGATGCCTAAATATTCTTGAGGCTATACGAAATATTAAACCAAATACAAAGTTTTATCAAGCTAGTAGCAGCGAAATGTTTGGTAAAAATTATAGTGAAAGAATTGAAACGATTCACGACTCTGATATTTATACTATAAAAATTAAATATCAAAATGAGGATACTGCAATGATGCCTCAGTCGCCCTATGCTATTGCTAAATTAGCGGCGCACCACTTGGTTAGAAATTACCGGGACTCTTATGGTATTTTTGCATGTTCGGGAATATTGTTCAATCATGAAAGCCCTATGCGTGGTGAAAAATTTGTAACCCGAAAGATCACTAAATGGATAGGCGGACTTCATGCTATACTTAAACAGTGTGAGCATATTCAATTTTGCGATGATTACATTCTTTGTGGGGATACTAAATATCCTAAATTAAGACTTGGAAATTTAGAAGCTAAAAGAGACTGGGGACATGCTGCTGATTATTGTAGAGCTATGTATTTAATGCTACAGCATGATAGCCCGGACGACTATATTGTGTCAACCCAAGAAACCCATAGCGTTAAAAAATTTCTAGAATTATCTTTTAAGATTGCAAACTTGGGGGATTATTCTAATTTTATTATTATTGACCCGGCCTTTTATCGCCCGGCTGAAGTTGATTACCTTTTAGGGGATTCTACCAAGGCTAGAAAAATACTAAGCTGGTCTCCTCGATATGATTTTAATTCTTTAGTAGAAGAAATGGTGGAGTACGATATTAATGAGGCAGAGAAGACAAGATTCGGAATTACGCAAGTCAGTGCTCGCTAGAGATAAATACACCTGTCAGCTTTGTTTTAAGAAAAAAAGGGCTCGGTATTTACAGGTTCATCATATTCGTAAATGGTCTAGTTCGGCACATTTAAGATTTGAGCCCAGCAATTGTATCACTCTATGTGTCCCCTGTCATAAATCTATCTGGGGCAAAGAGCATCATTATGAAAGTTATTTTACGAGGATTATAAACGGTGGCTGAATATATCATACTGAGAGATACTAGAGAAAAGCAGGGCTGGGATTTTCCCCGGGATAGCCTTTGCTTAGGCGTAGAAGATACCGCTCTGAAAACGGGTGATTATACCTTAAAAGATTATGAGGACATTATTTGTATAGAAAGAAAAAAATGTGTCTCAGAAATAGCTTCTAATATAGGTAAATATAAAACGCGATTTAAAGCTGAAATGCGGCGTATAGAACAAATTAAATATCGATATATTATTTGTGAATTTAGTTTACAAGATATATTAGATTATCCAAAAAATTCTAACATACCTAAGAGTCGCCGGGAAAATATGGTGATTACCGGAAAATATGTTCTTAAATGTCTGATAGAATACCAGCTAGAACATGGCGTACAAGTTGTGTTTTGTGAAAATGCCCAAAATGCGGCCGCCTTCGCCCGGAGCCTTATGAAAAGAATACATGAAATGATAGAGAGAGAAGATGATTTCAATAGAAAATAAGCTAAAAGATGCATGGCTTGGTATAGAGGTTAATGAATCTGATTTATTTAATCCTTTATCTATATTAGAGGATGTGGAAGATACGGAAGAATATATTGAGCGCATTACTTGGCTTATGGCTCAACCTGAGTACTTTTCTTTTATTACAAAATATATTTTGAACTTAGAGTTGGCACCTTTTCAGCATGTTGTTCTCCAAGAGATGTGGCATAAAAAATTTCCCATGCTCATTGGTAGTCGTGGTATGTCTAAATCTTTTACGATGGCGGTTTATTGTATTTTACGCTGTCTCTTGATGCCTCGTCGTAAAATTATTGTTGTGGGAGCAGCTTTTAGACAATCTAAAGTTATTTTTGAGTATATGGAAACTATATGGAAAAATGCGCCTATATTAAGAGATCTTTGTGATAAAGACAGCGGCCCATCTAGAGACATTGACCGATGCGTAATGAGAATCAATGGTGGTACTATAACCTGCTTACCTTTAGGCAATGGAGAGAAGATAAGGGGTCAACGTGCGAACGATATTATTGCCGATGAGTTCGCGTGTCTCGTATCTTCCACTCTAATACAAACAGATCGCGGGCTCGTCAAAATTTCAGACTATCTAAAGGGGGACGTATACAATTTATTAAATAAAGATAGAGAGCTAGAAACGCCCGAAAGAATATTTAAAACACCTTTAACTGATGTTTACCAAGTAACTACTCAAAACGGTTATTCTTTTAGATGTTCTAATATACATCAAGTTATGACAACAAATGGGTGGAAATTAGCTAAAGATCTTACGGAAAAAGATAATCTTGTTTTAAGTTCAAATAATTATTTTCCAAGCGACTATATATCTTATAAAGACATTTTATTAGACGAAAAATTGGGTTGGCTTTTAGGGATTTTAGTTTCTGAAGGAACTTGCACAAACAGAAACTTTATATCTGTTAAAAATACAGATCGCTCCTTAATAGATAAGTTAAAAAACAGCTTTAATTTTGACTGGAAAGAATATCACAAAGATGAATATTTAGATCCAAGAGGTTGGAAATGTAAAGAATCTTGGGAACTTTGTTATAGAGATACTGACTTTAGAACAACTTTGAGAAAATTTGGCTTATCTATGAGTGTCGCTCACGAAAAAAGTATTCCATCTAAGATTTTACAATCACCAAGATCTGTAATAGTCTCCTTTTTATCTGGCTTATTTGAGGGTGATGGAAGTGCTTTCAATTATTACGAACATAACAAAAAGAGGGTTGGCGTTGCTTATTATAGCTCTTCAAAAAAACTTCTTAACGTTTTGCAAATATTGCTTTTAAAATTTGGAATCACCTGTTCTATTACTGTAAAAAATGGTAATATTTCCAAAAGAAAAAATTATATGTTATCCATAAGAGGGGAGTCTGCTTATAAAACATATCAACTATTAGATATTTTAAAATGGAAAGATAAGTTTGATGATGTTGATTTTTTAGTTAAAAAACCGCAAATTAGAGCTGTTGCTAAAAAAACAACTAGATATTATTTAAGCACTACAGAAGGCGGAAAAAATAAACACTTAGGGTCTTTTGATTCGCCAGAAGAAGCTCAAGAATACTTTAAAAATTATTTAAAGTCTAAAGATTTTATTTTTAGAGTTAAAAGTGTTAAAAAATTAAAAAAACAACAACACTTATATGACTTCTATATGCCTAAAACAAATTCGTTTATAGGTAATGGTTTCGTACAGCATAACTCTATACCTAGAGATATATTTGAAAATGTTGTCGCTGGTTTTGCCTCAGTATCAGCGTCTCCTATAGAAAATATCAAGATTAAGGCCGCTAAAAAGAAGGCTAAAGAACTAGGTATCATATGGGAGAATTATGATTCAGAGCCGGGCACTATTCATGCCACAAACCAAATTATTCTTTCCGGTACTGCTTACTATGAATTTAATCATTTCGCACAATACTGGAAAAAATATAAAAGCATTATAGAAACAAAAGGCAATCACAAAAAACTGACGGAGGTTTTAGGTTCTCCGCCGAGTCAAGACTTTAATTGGGCCGATTATACTGTACTGAGAATACCTGTTAATTATTTACCAGAGGGCTTTATGGATGAAGCTCAAATAGAACGGGCTAGAGCTACAGTTCATTCCGGTATTTTTCAAATGGAATACGGATCTGTTTTCACATCAGATTCTCAAGGGTTTTTTAAGCGTAGTTTAATTGAGTCTTGCACAGTATCGCACGATAATCAAATTAAACTTCCAAGCGGAACGGTGTTTTTTGAGCCATTACTTACAGGGGATCAAAAAAAGCAGTATGTTTATGGTGTTGACCCAGCTTCCGAAGTAGATAATTTTAGTATAGTTGTTGTAGAAGTAAATGAGGATCATAGAAGAATTGTTCACTGCTGGACCACCAACAGGCAGGAGCATAAAAACCGGGTCAAGTCTAACTTGGCCGATGAGGATGATTTTTATTCTTACTGTGCTAGAAAAATTAGAAACTTAATGAAAATATTTCCCTGTCGAGAAATAGCTATGGACTCGCAGGGCGGTGGTATCGCGGTAATGGAAGCGCTTCATGATAAAGATAAAATTAGACAAGCAGAACTTGCAATCTGGCCGGTCATAGACAGGGACGAGCCAAAAGATACAGACGACAATCCGGGCTTGCATATATTAAGAATGTGTAACTTTGCCAAGGCCGATTGGATTAGCGAAGCTAATCACGGCCTTAGAAAAGACATGGAAGATAAAGTGGTTTTATTTCCCTACTTCGACGCTATAAGCTTAGGCATGTCGTCAGAATTAGATAACTTAGAAAATAGGGCTTATGATACTAGAGAAGATTGTATATTAGAAATTGAAGAGTTAAAAAATGAATTATCGATGATTATTATTTCTCAAACCCAAAGCGGCCGGGAAAGATGGGATACTCCAGAAAGTAAAATAGGTATTAATAAAAAGCTAAAATTAAGAAAAGACCGATATTCTGCTTTACTTATGGCTAATATGGCGGCTAGGTCTAAACCGTCTGAAAATATTATAGAATCTTATACCTGTATAGGCGGATTTGCTCAATCATATAGCTCTGATGACTCTGACAGCGATGATGAAGACTTATATTACGGCCCTCAATGGTGGTCTCCAGAATACTAATTTTTAAAATTCTGTGTATAGAATTATGTAATTATATTACTAATTCAATTACGAGGATTTTAATCATATTATGAATCGCCCACAAGAAGACCAAGAATTTTTCCGTAGCTATGGATCTAAAGAAATAGTAGATGCATATGGATCAGTAGAAAGGGCAGTCGGGTATCGGGATAGAACTTTTATTGATGTTGAGCCAAATAGATCGGTTCGGCCCGGCTTTAATAAATCTGATTATTATTCTTTTAGATCTACTGAAATAGTACCATCCCAACAAAAGAAAATCATGAAGCAGTCGATGGATGCTTATGATCGTGTTGGTATAGTGCGAAATGTTATTGATCTTATGGGAGATTTTGCCTGTCAGGGCATTACTTTAGTTCATGAAAATAAAACCATTGAAAAATTTTATCGTAAATGGTTTCAGGAAGTTAAAGGAATAGAAAGATCAGAACGTTTTTGCAATTATCTTTTTCGACATGGAAATCCTATAGTTCGCAGATCAACAGCAAAAATTTCTGCTAAAAAAGAAAAAGAACTTAGGGCGGCTGCTGCCGATGATATTTATCCAGAAGAAGTAAATGTTAGAAAACGCGAAATTCCGTGGCACTATGAATTTCTAAATCCATTAGCCTGTGACTATAAAAAGGTTGGGGTGGGTCAATATAAGCTAGTAATGAATTTAAATTCTAGCACCATTCAAGACCTTAAAAAACAAAACAATGTTTATGTTTTATCTGATAATTTAAGAAAAAATATAGAGGCCGGGCAGAATTATATTGATTTAGACCCCGCTTCTGTTTCTGTTTTTAATTATAAAAAAGATGATTGGCTCTTATGGGCTAATCCTATGATTTATGCTATTCTAGATGATATCTTCATGCTAGAAAAAATGAAGCTGGCTGATTTGGCCGCTTTAGATGGAGCTATATCTAATATTCGTTTATGGACACTGGGCGATCTAGAATATAAAATAGCCCCTAAAAAAGCTATATTAAATAAGCTAAGAGATATATTAGCTAGTAATGTCGGCGGTGGCACAATGGATCTTGTATGGGGTCCGGAACTAAAGTTCACCGAAAGCAACTCTCAGATTTACAAGTTTTTAGGATCTGAAAAGTATCAACCTGTATTAACAAGTATATACGCCGGGCTAGGTATTCCTCCAACATTAACCGGGGCTGCTGGTTCTAGTGGAGGTTTTACCAATAACTATGTTTCTCTTAAAACATTAATTGAACGCCTTGAGTATGGCCGCTCTATTCTTTTAGGTTTTTGGCAAAAAGAACTAGATATTGTCAGAAAAGCTATGGGTTTCAAAAAATCTGCGCAAATTCATTTTGATTCTATTATTTTATCTGACGAAGCTTCAATGAAAAAGCTTATGCTGGATTTGGCCGATAGAAATATTATCAGTAATGAAACTCTGCTTGAGAGAATGCGAGAAATGCCAGAAATTGAAAAAATTAGAGTAAAAAGAGAAGAGAAAGATAGAAATGAAAACAATGAAATTCCCGATAAAGCTAGTCCATTCCACAATCCACAACACGCTAAAAAGATTGCGGAAATATCTGCTCAGCGGGGCGCACTAGATAAGCCTTATTATGATAAGTTAGAAATACCATATAAGGAGCCGGTTGCACCAGTAGGCGGCGGCGGTCTTGGAAATCCTGCCAAACCAAAGGATAATCCATCTCCATCTGGTGGCCGCCCTCTGAACAGTAAAGATACAACTAAGCGAGTTACTAAAACGGTAAAACCAAGAAGCCGGGCTGAAATTGCTTTATGGGCTGTATCTGCCCAAAAAGAAATAGCCGATATATTAAACCCATTTATTCTTTCTTACTTTAATAAAAAGAATTTAAGAGAACTGACTAATGAAGAGATTAGACAGTTTGATAATCTTAAATTATCTGTTTTGGCTAATATTGAGCCATTTGAAGAAATAGGCCCAGAAGCTATTCAAGAAACTTTACAGTCTAATAAAACTTATTCTAAAGAGTTTTCTTCTTTAGTTAAAGTGTCTGTAGAAGACTTTATTTCCGAGAATAACGAAAAGCCAAATTTCGAACAGATGAAGCATATTTACGCCTTTTGTTACTCAGAATTAATATAAAAATATTTTTTTTGTGTATTAACAGACGTACTTAATTATAAACACAAGAGGTAACAAATGGAAATTTTTCGGCAAGAAATAGAAGACGGTTTAGCAAAAGCTATTGCTTCGCAAACATCTGTTGCATATTTGTCGCCGGTGGTTAGCGCCAAGAAAAACCCCCATTTAAACGAAAAATCCATCGCTGAATTTATCAAAGCTTCAAATTTGGATAGATCAGATCAGATGGATCTTTTTAATTTATCCTCTATTTTAGTTAGTACCGGCTGGAATAAAAATGACGATATTTTCCTTGCCGAAGAAATGTGGGCAGCCCGAAAAACCCCTGAAGATAAACAATTTAATTATATGCATAATGAAAAAGATATCATTGGGCATATTACAGGAAACTATGTTGTTGATTTTAACGGCGAACTTATTCCTGACGATTCCGACATTTCTGATTTACCTAATCAGTTTAATATTATAACAAATGCTGTAATTTATAAAACTTGGAGTGATCAAGAACTCCGGGCTAGAATGAAAGAAATCATTACAGAAATTGAAGAGGGTGGTAAATGGCATGTATCTATGGAATGTTTATTTCCAAGTTTTGATTACGCCCTTCAAGATGCTCAGGGTAGCACTAAATTAGTAGCAAGAGAAGAATCTACAGCATATTTAACAAAACATTTAAGAGCATATGGTGGAACTGGTGAATTTGACGGTTTCAAACTTGGGCGGGTTTTGCGCAATTTATCGTTTAGTGGTAAAGGCTTGGTAACAAAACCTGCTAATCCTAGAAGCGTGATACTAAATGAAAAATCTGTTTCTGAAAATATTAAGGAGAAACAAATGGATATTGAAGAATTGAAGGCAAAGCTAGCTAAAGCAGAGCTTGAATTAGCCGAAGCCGCAAAAATGAACGAAGAAATGAAAAAGAAAATGAAGGATAAAGAAGATCAAGAAAGCAAAGCAACTCTAGCTCAACTAGAAGAATATAAAACAGCTATTGCTGAAAAAGATCAGACTTTGGCTTCATTGCAAGAACAAATCAGCAAACTCTCTCAAGAACTTGCAGATACAAAAGCGTCTGTTGACACCTTAAAAGGTGAAAAAGAAGCTACTGAGGCAAAATACAACGATATGCAGAAGAAAATGAAGATGGAAAAGAGAAAGGCTCAACTAGCTGAGGCTGGTATTGACGAGTCCGATCTTGAAGAAACTTTGGCTTCTGTAGAATCTCTTGATGATAATAGCTTCGATAAAATCGTAGCTATGATGAAAAAGAAAATGATGGCAAAGAAAGAAATGAAAGATGAGACAAAAGCAAGCGCTTCTGTAGCTGAAGACATTTTGGACGATGCTCAAGAAACTCAAAAAACTGTTGCGTCAAGCATTAATGAAGAAAATGAAGACGCTTCTAATAACTTACGATCTTCTGCTTCTGAGTGGTTAGGCAACTGCTTCTCAACTCTTAGCAAAAAAACTAAAAAGTAATTAATAGGAGATATAAATATGGCTCTAAAAGGCGATAGATACGAACTACAAACTGACATTAGCTTCTTCATGAACGAAGTTGCTGAACGTGGAGGCATGGCTTCATTGAGCACTGGTGGCTCTGGTGCTGCTATGGATCAAAGTCAAGCTTTGGCTACTTACGCTGCTACTGGTTCTGGCAAAGTTCCTCTTGGAATTTTGATGAATGATATGGTTAATATTGACCTAACTCGTCAGCATATCAACTGGTATAAAAACGAAGTACAAAAGGGCGGCAAGGTAACTTTGCTACGCAAAGGCTATGTTGTAACCAATAGATTACAGGGCGCTACTCCTGCTGCTGGCGACTCAGTATTTGTTGCTCATAGCGGCAACCTATCTAAAACTGACCTTGTTGGCCAAGGAACTCAACCAGTGGTCGGTGTTTTCTTGTCAAGTCCAGATCAAGATGGTTATGCGAAGGTTGAAATTAATCTTCCTGTAACTCGCAAACAATAATTAAATAATAAATAGGAGAATATAATATGGTTAAGAGCGTAGAACGTCCAAGCGACGAACTAATTGATCTATATAAAAGATCAGGTAGTGCAGAAAAATCTGTAGCTATCGAAGCACAACGCGAAATTGCAAAGGCTATCGAACTCCCTCTTCGTGAAGGCGTTCTATTTGGCGATGTAATTAGCGGAATTTATCAGCCAATGCTATTGGAAGCTAATGCATCTCCAGAATTTCCTTTGGATTTGCTAGCACCGGGCACTGAACTTGAGCATATTGCTTTTACCAATCCGGGTCATGGTCGCATTCCTGAGAAGTCTGTCGAAAGCGATTATGTAATGATCCACACATATGGCATTACATCTTCTATCGATTTCTTGCTAAAGTATGCTCGTCAAGCAAACTGGAATATTTTGCAACGAGCTATGCAGGTTATGGAAGCATCTTTCGTCAAGAAAATGAATGATGACGGTTGGCACACTTTGCTAGCTGCTGCTGTTGATCGTAACATTTTGGTTTATGACGCTGATGCGGCTGCTGGACAGTTTACCAAGAGACTAGTTTCTCTTATGAAGACTGTTATGCGACGTAATGGCGGTGGTAATAGTGTTACTGCCAAGGGCAAGTTGACCGACTTGTATCTTTCTCCAGAAGGCATTGAAGATGTTCGCAACTGGGGTGTTGATCAGTTGGATGAAGTTTCTCGTCGTGAAGTTTATGTTGCTGCTGATAATGGTGGCCCTTTGGCACGTATTTTCGGCGTTAACTTAGACGAATTGCTTGAATTGGGCGAAGGTCAAGAATATCAAGATTACTTTATAACCGACTTGGGTGGAGCTTTAGAAGGTTCCGACATCGAGTTGGTAGTTGGTCTAGATAAGGCTCGCACAACCAGCTTTATCATGCCAGTTCGTGAAAACGTACAGGTATTCGAAGACGAAACTTTGCATCGTCAACAGAGACAGGGTTACTACGGTTGGGCAGAGCTAGGATTTGGCGTTTTGGATAATCGTCAAATCATCGCTGGTTCTTACTAGTACAAAAAACGAAAAGACGGGATTGAAAAATCCCGTTTTTTTGTTATTATAAAAGGAAACTACGAATAAGCAGTTAAAAATGTTGGATAACGAAAAAACGCTTGAAATTCTGGGATATTCCGCAGAATTAATTTCGGACGGGTCAAATAAAAGCATTTATCTTGTTTGTGATTATTGTGATAAAAGCTATGCATCAACTAAGAAAAAAAGAAAAAAGTCTAACCAATTTTGCGGCAAAGATGCTTGTAATGACTGTCGCTTAATTCTGGTTATGACAAAGGTTTAGTTAAAATTTTTGATTGCGGTCAGGCTAAGTATATTTTGTGTAATTAATAGTATTCAC